>Ga0209022_1000620_pt1 | contig 43557 bp, 36 predicted proteins | sample PinacodermPK_FD_187300 | JGI IMG/M metagenome (GOLD analysis project Ga0209022, IMG submission 187300) | Host-associated microbial community of the marine sponge Aplysina aerophoba from Gulf of Piran - sponge pinacoderm, lysed by proteinase... | ecosystem: Host-associated > Porifera > Sponge >...
TTTATACAAAAAATTAATGCAGAAATTCGCACGAGCAATATAACCTTTCTAAATTCCAACCCAGAAGGAAATCTGTCGAATTTTGGGGCAAAAAAAAGGCTGCTTAAAAAAGCAGCCTTATAATAATTGGTCAACCAAATTATTTTTTATCCCACCAAAGTTTCACGTTGTTTTTATCCGCTCCGCCCAGCTTTGATGATACAGCCTCTGTAACTGCTTCTTCGTTGGTAGTATATTCTGGTTCAACATATACCATCCTCCTGGGAATCTGGTCAACTGGGACATCAGCATTCTCAGTTGCTACCCGAGGATACTGTCTGGGATATCCAGTCCTTCTAGCTTCTGCCCAGGCTTCCCAGCCGTTGGGAAACAAAGCAATCCACTTCTGAGTAATGATTTGCTCAAAACCACGCTCATCATCGGAAGAATCAAATAATACGGGAATATCTGTAACTGGTGGTGTAACACCTCCATCAAAACTTACAGGAGTATTCGTACTTTTTGTGTATGCCTCAATATCAGCATCTGAAGCCCCAGTGGTTTCCTTCATTGAGGTTGCAATTCCAGAATTGTAATACTGCTCAGCAGTACCCCCAACACTATATCCCGCTAAAGCTGCTTCAGCCAACAAGAAATGAGTTTCAGATGCTTGGAAAACAGGTATAGGAGGATTTTCTCCGCCATTTGCAACATCTCGATATTTAACATTAATATCGGAATGATTGTTGTTTTTGGAGTCCCCTAAAGCAACTTTTGTCTGCCCATTCTGAAGTCCTTCATATGGATTACCGTCACCATCAGAATCTCCATCGTTCGCAGGGTCAAAAAAAGATTGTAGGCGAGGATCTTGGTAACCCTTCAAAATACTTTCCATATTAGCACTCATTCTAAATTCACCCCAATCAGTTATGGTTTCAAGGGGATTGCGGTTCTTGTCATCTGCTGCAACGAAAGCATTATCTGCAGGGTCAGTAATAAGTGCACCAGAATTGAACGCTTTTTCAGCCTCAGACCTAGATAAAGCGGGATCTACATATCGGACACGTAAAGCTAATCTCAATCGCAAGCTTTCAGCAAGTTTTCTCCACTTTGCCCCGTCTCCCCCGTATATTCTATCTGATGCCGCATAAGAAACACCTCCTCCAGATAATGCAGAAGAAGCCTCATCAAGGTTCTTAAACAAATCCTTATATATCTCTTCCTGTGAATCGTAGGGAACAGTCAATTCTTGATTTCCAAATTGAGAGTAGGGAACAGGACCCCAATAATCTGTTATCCGATGGTAGCCATTTACTTTCACTATCTTAGCAATAGCCTCTCCAACAGCATTTCCATTTTCAGCAGCTAGATCTTCTACCAGTTTGATTTGAGGAGCAGATACTTCATAAAATGAACCCCATGCAAGACCAGCCCAGCGACCTACTTGTGTAAATCTATCTGAATCAAAGCCAACAGCCGTAGTGGCATAATAGCCTGCCCAGAGATCAGAAAAAAGATTCTGAGAAATTTGAAATCGCCAATGAAGTCCATTCATTTGTGTGTACTGGGCCTGAGCAAGCGCTTGGCCTTGAAGTACCGGACTGTCAACTAAGACATCCGTACTTAGAGAATAGGGGTTAGTATTGATTTTCGCAAAATCTTTTGTACATCTTGAGAAGGTGAAAACCACTACCAAGAAAAAAATAAAGTATAAATACTTTGGTATGTAATGTGTAATTTTAGATATATTCATGATGATTAAAATCCTAATTTTAAGTTTAGTCCGACACTTCTAGTTGCAGGAAGTGAAAATCCTTCAATACCATCATCTGCAATTCCGGTTCCCCTTACGAGTTCTGGATCGTAGCTTGCGCTATTAGATAGGAATAAAAGATTTCTTCCTACCAATGAAAGTTTCAATTCAGAAAACGGAGATGCATCCAATATTGTTTGAGGTACATTATAGCTCAAAGATAACTCCCTGACTCTAATATTTGAAGCGTCATCAGTAAAGGGTTCACCTGAGGGGGCATTTCTTCCTCCGATACTTGTCCAAAAAGTTTCAGGGTCGACCGGTACTGGTGTAGTAGCTGGTGTCTCATCGGTGTAAACATCGCGACCAAAGACAATATTACTCTCACGTCCAATAGCGGTCTCAGCCAGTAACCCATCTGATGCCAATATTGCCCTTGTAAATGATACAACCTTGCCTCCTTGCCTAAAGTCAATTAAGAGCCGGAGGTTAAAATTCTTATAGGTAATGGAATTAAGAAAACCTGCAAGCCAATCGGGATTAAAATTCCCAACCAACACGCTCTGTCCAGAGGTGAGCTTGGGGGTCCCATTATCGTTCATAATCACTCTTCCTCGGGCATCTCTCTCAAATCCTCTAGAGTATATTGATCCCCAAGGCTTTCCAATGTCTAGTTGAAATCGCCGTAAGAACCCAGCACCATATGAAAGCGATTCAATTCCCTCAGCAAGGTCCAACACTTTACTTCTATTTGCTGAAAAACTAGTTGTTGTTTCCCAAGTAAAATTCTGACCAGAAACCAGGGCTGTTGTGACAACAGACTCAATTCCTGAATTTTGAATGTCTCCACCATTGAGGAATTTTCTTGCAACACCAGAAGCAACTGGTACGTCTTGGCTAAATAACTGATCAACTGAATTCGATTTATAATAGGTAAAATCAACACCAACTCGTTGTCCCAGTATTTCGAAACTAGAATCTATTCCAAATTCTATCGATTTGGTTTTTTCTGGTCTTAAGTCTGATGCAGGGGCAGTAGGATCCAGATCTATAAATCCACCGGGTTGTAATCTAGCTAATCTCGACAGAGAATAGGGTGCCGTATCATTACCCACTGAGGCATAAGATGCTCTGAGTTTTAAGAATTGTAATGCATCAGGTAGTGACACCAAGTCTGAAACAACGGCACTTGCTCCAACCGAAAAATAGTCGTATCTGTTATTATCAACGGGTAGAGTAGAACTCCAATCTGATCGGTAGGACAAATCTAGAAAAACAGAGTTATTGTAACCCAAATTACCGAATGCATAAAGCGAATTCACTTGTCTTTCATTGATGAATTGGCTAGCAGATAAGTTTTGAGCATTCGCAAGAGAAAAAACATTTGGTGCATTTAATCCTGCATTATTGGTATTTACCCCTTTAGCTTTGGCAATTCGATTATTACCTCCCAAATTGAAATTGGCTGAAAACGAATCATTAAAGTCCTTATCCCAAGTAATTAAAAAATCATTATTCCACTCAACATTTCGACTGTTAGAGGTTTGATAATTTCCATTTTGTGCAATGATGTAGGAATCATTGTAAAAAAAGTTTTCTCTCGAAGAGGATGAATTATCTATTGAAGTCCGAACTAAAACAGTAATCTCAGGAGAAAATGCATAACTCAAAGAGGCATACCCAATGACTCTATCACCAATGATTTCATTTAGGTTCCTATTAATAGTCCAATAAGGATTTGCTCCTCCATTATCTAGTGGTTTCCAATAGTTCTGACGCACACTACCATCATCAGCTACATATTCAAATATTGAGGCGTCTTGGGTACGGATGTTTCTAGGGAGTCTGTATACGTGCCTCAGGGGGTTACTGAAAGATTCCCATGTAGATAACTGATTATTGACAGTCGACTTGATGAAATTAACTCGTGAGGAAAGTTTTAATTTTTCATCTAGCAGATTATTATCAATTTTAAGTGTAACACTATGATTCTCGAAGTCATTGCCGGGTACAACACCGTTTCTCAATTCATTGGTGTAAGAGAAATAGGTAACTGTTTTTGCACTACCAGTAGTCAGAGATACATTATTTGAGATGTTTAATCCCGTATCAAAAAAATCGGTAACATTGTTCGGATTAGCAACAAAAGGGATGCTACCTGAAATTTCTGGACTTGGTGACCAATGTTCTTGAGAACCTCCGAGTTTGGGACCCCAAGAGTCGGTTGAGAAGGATGAATGCACACCGCCACTACCTTGACCATACTCATTTTGGTACTCATAAAGAACATAAGGGGCATCAAAGGTAACAGTGGAATTAAGATTGACTCTTAACTCACCTTCAGTTCCTGATTTTGTCGTTATAATAATCGCACCGTTATTTGCCCTTGCACCGTAAAGAGCGGCTGCGTTTGCCCCCCTCAATACATTTATTGACGCAACGTCATCTGGCGATAAATTAGAAATATCACCGCCGAGGGGAACCCCATCAACAATATATAGAGGCTGTGAACTTCCAGCAATTGATCGGTTTCCTCTCAAAATCACTTTCGAGCCTGAGCTTACTCCCGTCGAGCCTCTTTGAATTGAAAGACCAGCCACTTTTCCTTGAAGAGCATTGACCAAATTACCATCAGGTCTTGTTTCGTCAATTCCATCAGTATCAATACTTTGTGTAGCATAGGTTAACTCTCGCTTTTGACGGGTTATACCTAATGAAGTTACAACCACTTCATCAAGGGCATCTCCCAAACTGAGTATTACCTCGTAAGAAGATTCTTCCCCGACAACAATCGTTTGTGTGGAATATCCAATGTAGCTGAAAACGAGTGTATCTCCCTGAGTTGCTTGGATACTGAAGTTTCCGTCAAAGTCAGTAGATACACCAATATCTGAACCTTCAATAACAACACTAGCACCAGGAAGTGGCACTCCATTTTCATCTAATACTGTTCCCGATACCAATTGTGCTTGACTAATGGCTAAACCAAAGGTAAAACAGAAGCAAATTGATAACAGTCTATAAAAATTTACAGTCATATAAAAAAAATTTAATTTTTTGCTTAACCCCGTAAAAACTTTTGAGTTAAAATCCACACTATTAGGTTGCAGGTTCAAATGAATCGTTTTTTTGGGAGGGATAATGTCCAGATTCTTGAACACCACTGCAGAGAATTACCTCTCGGAGTATATTTAGGTAGGTTAAATCTCAACATGAGTCATTCAAGTCATCTTGTGGACTACTCTTTCAAATAGAAGTCCCATATGTCAAAGGTACATAATTTCTAAAAACCTACAATTTTTTAACATTTAGTACTAAAATATTTGTTAAGATGGCATATACCACTAATGGGTAAAATTACTTTCTGTATTTTCAATGACACTACATAGTTTGCCCCACGGTATAAATAAATGACGGCAAGTCTTTCTTAAGCTCGGTTTCATTTTCAGAATACAAACATCCTAAGTAAGAATATAAAGAGATTGTTAGCCCGTTATTCTAGCAAGAGCACAATTTAAGTTCTCGTTAAAAGCTAATGTCTTTTTAACCCAAGATGTCTGAAACTAAATGCTCCTTAGCTTCTATATTTGGCATATGTGAGTAAAGTTGAATTGAATATGTTTTGTAATAATACCATTTAAACACTACATTTACTCAACAAGTTTATATGTTTACTCTACGGCTAAACAACTTAGGCATTAAATATTTTATGAGTAATTTTAATGTTTAAAGGGTATAATAGCCTAGATTAAAGATCTTGAAAATCTGATACGGATGTGCGAGTCCTGAATGTTTTTAGAAATTAGTATGTTTCGTTTTTTTGATTTGGTAAGTTCTGCTCAATCAGATTTTCAAGGAAAAACCAAACCTTCTTTTTAATCGCTACCAAAGGCAAATATCCTTTTTTCTTATAAACTCAAACACTATCTACATCAAAATCATAAGTTCATAAAATACAAGAGAACATACAAAGAAAATGACTATTTGAATTTGCAATGCGTTATTTTATTGTAGGGAATCCCTCCAAACATTGTCATAAAAAATAAATCGAATATGATTACTCTTTATTTATTTCGACTTAAGCTAACATATATGTGTAGAAGTTTCTATATAGATTTACACATCTGTTCACATAAAATGTGGCAAAACCATTCTATTTATGCCCAAAATAAATCAACTATAGAATACTCTCTACAAACCAAAGAAGATGTTTTCTAATATCCACCATTCAAACAAAAAAGATCTTATTTTGAAAGAAATCTGCGGCAACAATGAGTCATATAATTTGAATGTTTGCAAAAATGACTTTGATGAGACTATTCTGCAAGATAGGGCTTTTGTAAATTTGTGCTAATGAAGAAAATCTGCCTTTTGGTATCAGTCCTTTTTTGTGGTATGAACCAAACAGGTTATAGCCAAGATTTCGTTCAAGGAAAATTACTATACAAGAACACCAATGTCGTAGCAGCCAATGTAATCAACATCAATTCAAGAGAAGCAACCATTACCAATTCTGATGGAGAATTTCAGATAATGGCTTCCTTAGGTGATAAAATAGTTTTTTCTTCGTTGCAGTATGTCATTAGAGAAGTCTCCATTACCGAAGAAATTCTCCAAAAAAAGCGGCTGATTGTGGCTGTGAATGAGGATATTCAAGAACTGAATGAAATAGTTGTAACCCCAGATCAAACCAAGGCTTTTATTGATCTTGTTGAAGAAGAGTTCAAAGGTTTTGATTATGTCACTGATCGATATTCAAAAGTCCGAAACGAACTTGTTGAAAAAGGACAATTGGAACACGGTTTTAATTTTATTAGCCTGGCCAAATTCGTGGGTCGAATATTTTCAGACCAATCGGAAAGCCAGCGTATGTCCTTAAAACCTAGTCAGGTATTGCCAGAGGTTTTTGAAACCTCTTTTTTTGAAAATGATTTGCAATTAACAAAAGAGCAAATTGTGGGGTTTTTAGAATACTTGGATGAGAATATGAAAAGTCAAGAATTATTTCAGAAAGATCAAGAGTTTCAACTGATTGACTTTTTAGTTACCGAAAGTACGAAATACCGAAATCAGATTGCCAGGTTGAACTAACGTGATTTGTTCTCTTTTTACCTTGAATTTTTATGCGTATAAGTCATAGACAATTTTATTTCGTTCCACTGTTTTTTTTGACTTTTTCCGGTGTCTTGTCAAAAGGGGAAGAATCAAATGTTGATCAGCCTAATAAGAAAAAAGACTTTATCATCAATGGTCCTATATTCAAGGTTTCATATAATGAAATAAATGAACAACCCAACTGGGTAGAATATACCGTGCGCTATATTGACACAATTAGAGCAACAAGAATCGGTCATAACTTCTATGCCGTAGATTCAGTTCATACATCTGATGATGCAGATTATTACAAAAATATTTGGGATAAAGGCCATTTGGCTCCTGTAAATGCCTTTGTAGATAGTGACCAATATGTCCACGAAACTTTTTCCTATCTGAATTGCACCCTCCAGCATCAATCGCTCAATAGAGGACAATGGGCTGTTTTGGAAAAAGAACTGAAAAATCGTGCCAGGAGATATGAAAAAGAAGTGTGTGTTCGAGTTGAAATGCTATTCGATAAGGAATCCATCAAACTCTCTACCGGAGCGGTTGTACCGAGCGGATTTATAAAGCATACCTATATTGAAGGGGTTGGTTCTGCATGTTTTCAATTTAAAAACCAGAAACCTCCAAGAAGCTGGAAAGAACAAAAAATCGACTGCTCCGAAGAAATTTCCTGCTACTCAGCACAGCCAATCTATAGATGAAAAATTCAGCTGCTTCAAAACTATTGATTATAATTTTTGGCCTGTTTTTCCTCCACTCTTCAGAAATTTCATCCCATAAGTTTTATGTAAGTACAAGTTCAATTACCTATCTGCCAAAAAGAAATGCCATCCATATTACCACCCAAATCTTTATTGATGATTTAGAACTTGCTCTCAGTCAGTACAATAAAAGCATAGTATTAGCACCCGATTCCAATACACACCTTGTGGATAGTCTTTGTTTGATTTATTTCAACAAACATTTAAGATTGAAAACAAATAATAACACCTTATACCACGAATTCATTGGGAAAAAATATGATCGGGATATTGGAATCTTCCATTTAGAAGTCAATACCTCTTCGGAAATACCCAATACCCTGGTGGTAAATAACTCAGTACTATTTGATTTATTTGATGATCAAAAAAATCTCATACATTTCAAAGTCAATCAAAAACGAAGGAGTTATTTGCTTAATAGGAAAAGACCTTCTATCACGATTTCACTTGATGAATTCTAAATTTCTAAAAAATGTGGTTAACGTCCTCATTAGAGTATTTTATAGGGGATTTTTTTAACTAATTTCGTCAATCAAATATCATATTAAATGAAACTAAGTATTATTCTATTTACTTTATTCTCTATCCCCCTAATTTACAGCCAAGAAGCAGAATCTGTCCAAAGAAATCTTGGACACACCAATCAAAACAAGTTTCGACAATTACAGGATGAATTCGCTACCCCAAACAGCTACCGAACAGCCTCTGGGACACCTGGTGAAGACTACTATCAACAGAAAGTTGACTATGTCATGGATTTAGAGCTTGACGACGAAAATACCAAACTATATGGCCATCAAAAAATCACTTATACCAACAATTCACCGGATGCCCTTGGCTATTTATGGTTGCAATTAGATCAAAACATAAGAAAAAAAGATTCTCCTGCCTTAGAAAAAAATGGAAGTGGTGTTGACCCGATTTTGACCCCAGCTCAATTTGTTTCAACGTACATGAAAGAACCCTTTGATGGAGGGTTTAATATTGAATTTGTAAGAGATTTAGAAGGAAATGATCTTGACTATACCATCAATATGACTATGATGCGTATTGATCTTCCCAATCCCATTCCATCCAATGGTCAATACCAATTTCAAATAAAATGGTGGTACAATATCAACAACCATGTAGAAAATAGAGCGCGCTCGGGATATGAATATTTTCCTGAAGATGGGAATAATGCATATGTAATTGCTCAGTTTTTTCCCCGTCTGTGTGTGTATAACGATGTTGAGGGTTGGCAGAATATGCAGTTCTGGGGTAATGGGGAGTTTGCACTTCAATTTGGAGATTATCAGGTTAATATAACCGTTCCCTCCGATCATTTATTGGAAGCCACAGGTCAATTACAAAACCCTAGACAGGTTCTTTCAGGTTTACAATACAGAAGATACCGAGAGGCACAAGAGAGTTTTGACAAACCTGTCTTTGTGGTCACTGAAGAAGAAGCAGCGACAAAAGAGTCTGAATTTTCAACAAAAAAATCAACTTGGAAGTTTGAAGCAAAAAATGTCCGAGATTTTGCTTTTGCAACTTCTCGAAAATTTATTTGGGAAATGCAAGCCGTACAAATTGGAGATAACAAGGTAATGGCTGTATCGCTCTACCCTAAGGAAGGTAACCCGCTCTGGGAAGAATACTCAACCAAAGCTGTTGTTCAAACACTAAAAACTTTTTCAGAACATACATTTGATTATCCCTATCCAAAAGCAGTTTCTGTACATGCCCGAAACCAAGGAATGGAATACCCCATGATTTGCTGGAACTATGGAAGACCAGATGAAAATGGCGATTATTCAGAGCGCACAAAATATGGAATGATTAGCGTAATAATTCATGAGATAGGACACAATTTTTTTCCGATGATAGTCAATTCAGATGAAAGACAATGGGGATGGATGGACGAAGGTCTTGACACATTCATGCAGTACGTCACTGAACAGGAATTCGGAAAAGTATATCCTGAGTCCATAGGTGAGTTGGATAGTTATCCCTCACGAAGAGGAAAGCCGATAGATATTGTCCCTTACATGTCTGGAGATCAGAGTTTTTTGGCCCCTATTATGTCAAATCCAGAAAATGTTTATCAGCTTGGAGCAAACGCTTATGGAAAGCCCGCAACTGCACTAAACATATTGAGAGAAACAATAATGGGAAGAGAATTATTCGACCATGCCTTTAAAACCTACTCGCAAAGATGGAAGTTTAAACATCCAACACCCGAAGATTTTTTCCGAACTATGGAGGATGCTTCAGCAGTAGATTTAGATTGGTTTTGGAGAGGCTGGTTTTACACTACTGATTATGTAGACATCGGTATTAAAGAAGTAAAAAAATATGGTGTTTCCTCAACTCCAGGCCAAAATGCTATAGATCTATTGACCAATTACGGCATGACTCTTGAAGATTTGCCACCTAATTACAGTGTTTTCGTCGTTCCTGAAGATGAAATTAAGGGTGAGAAGGAAACCCAGAAAATCCAAGCCGTCTCAGACTATATTTCAGAAAACCAGATTGACAATGAAGCACTTAAAAGTCCTGTTCATATTTATGAGATTTCTTTTGAAAAGCCCGGAGGGCTAGTGATGCCTTTAATTGTAGAATATACCTATGAAGATGGCAGTACCGAAAAAGTCACCTACCCAGTTCAAATTTGGAGAAAAAATGATGATATGGTCTACAAAAGAGTGATTTCAGATAAAGCCATAGTACAAATCAAGGTTGATCCTGACCTCGAAACCGCTGATATTGACACCACAAACAATAGCTGGCCAAAAGAAGAATTAAAAACAGATTTGGATATCTTTAAGGAAAACTCACAATAGGGATCTAAACTTATACCCCCTCAAAGCGGGTTGAATAAAAATAATGCAGTGATTTTTTTTATCAGTGGACCAGAAATAATTTTTGTTTTTTTTGTTTTTTTACTCGTTTTTGGCGCTGATAAAATTCCTGGTATGGCCAAAACTTTAGCCAAAGGAATGATTCAGGTTCGTAAAGCAACAAATGAGATCAAAACAGAACTACAAAAATCAGTGGATACAGATATTAAAAATCCAACCAAATCTATCGCTAAAGAAATTGAGGAGGAGGTAGGTAAAGTTTCTAAAGATTTCAAAGAAATCGAAGATTCTATTAAGCGAAAACTCTAGAGCACATAACTCAAAGTCAGTCCATCTCTAAAGGGCAACAATACGGTCTGGACTTTATTATGGTTTTTCAAATATTGATTATACTGTTTGATGATTTGAGTATCAATATCTTTATCATAATTTTGGTCTAATACTTTTCCACTCCATAGGGTATTATCGGAAATGATTAGTCCCCCTTGACGCATTTTGACTAGTAATAAATCGAAATACACTTGATAGTTTGATTTATCAGCATCAATAAACGCCAAATCAATTGTTCCGGATATTTTTGGAATGATTTTCCGAGCGTCGCCCAGATAGGATTTAATTTTTTTATAGTAAGAAGACCTTTGAAAATTCGATTCTTGCATCTCAACCAATTCTTCATTTATGTCAATAGTATGGATGCATCCATTATCGGTTAGTCCCTCGGCGAGACAAATGGTGGAAAATCCGGTAAAAGTCCCTACTTCAATTATTTGATTTGGTTGAACTAATGAAGAAAGTAAACTAAGCACTCTACCTTGAAGTGAGCCGCTAATCATTTCAGGGTTTATTAATTTCTGAAAAGTTTCCATTTCAATTTTATCCAGTAAAGGTGACTGATCATGGCTGGATTCTATCGAATATCGTATCAAATCTTCATTTGGAAAGTTCATTTTAAATCAATTTTTTGGTTAAATAAGTGTATGCAAAATAATCATTTTAGACCCAGTCATTTTCTTAATCAATATAATAAAGGGTGTGGGTATTTCATGTTCTTTAGTCTACCAATTTCAAGATTTATAAGCGTATCCGTTAAAGCAGATGGTTAAATCTCAATTAAAACTGTCAACAACCGGGTTTCATTTATCAATTTATCATCAAATAGATGAAGGCATCACCTCCCAAATATATCTGATAGGAAGGGCTCGGAAAACATCTATATTAAATTGACTGTTTGAAGATGAAATCAAAATCGAATAAATGTTATTTCTTCAGTCATCTTTGAGTAATAAACTTATTGAATGTCACGTAATCTATTGTGCTTCTCAATATATCCGAACATTTTTAGAAACTTTTACTTTTGCCAATATATTGTTCGTATAGCTCAGTTGGTTTAGAGCGTTTGCTTGACAGGCAAGAGGTCCTTGGTTCGAATCCAAGTACGAACACTTTATTGGATTTCTTTTCCTAAGTTTACTAGTACGTCATCTATTGGGAAATTAATAGCTACTTTATAGGTGAAAGTAGCAAAAAAATCGCGAATTCACCAACCTATATTAACTCTTTGGTTTATACTTTTTTGAATTAGTTCATCTCAGAAATTTAGACCTCAAAATGCCCCATAAAAAAGCATTAATTTATTACTATAAAGTCCCTTTGGAGATAAGGAAATTTCAACGAATTTGAGGTATTGATCACAGGTTATACCATTTACACATTAAATTTACTCATAGAAAATTTGATGCCTAAGTTGTTTAGCCGTAGGGTAAACATATAAAAATATTGAGTAACTGTAGTGTTTAAATGGTATTAGTCCACTTGAGGCAGAGATAATTAAATTATAAAAGTTTTAAATTTATTCGCTTGAGCACAACAATTTTATTTGAGCCGTTTTAGTCAACTCGAATGGAGTGATATTGTACTAGTGTTTTATCAATCTTATTTTTTAAAAGTTGTCTTAAATGAGGTTACTGTAGAGCTTTTACGGTTGTTATTAGATTTCTTAAGTACAGTTTTTTGGTGCCATCCTTTAGTGTATTGATTTTTACTTCTGATAACACACAATTGAGAATAATAGAGACATACAGAAAGAAAAATATACTACACATAACCGCTACTAAACCACCTGTTTTGAGAAAAAATCGGGTTACTTCTAGAATATTCATAACATTAGGCCTACAAAATTGAAATTATAACAAACAAATTGTAAAACTTGTTAGAGTGTTCAACCAAGTTCCGAATGCCCTTAATTAATGTCAAAAGATACATAAAACTCGGGAGTATGCCAAAGACTGTGTAAATAGAAATCAGGTGGGTTCTATTAAGACTCACCTGGTTTTTTATATTTTTTCAGTGTGGGTTCCAGAATCACATTTATTGAAAAAAATACATTTATGGATGAATTTAGAAAAATTATTAAAGGCAGTGGCATCTTAGCCAATGTCAAAACTAAATAAGGCTGCTTCATCCTTTTGTAGAGAGGAAATACTGATGAATTTTTTCCTCCCGTGAAACCGACCAAAACAGTTCAAGTAAAAGGGCTTTGTCGCAGTGAATAGATTTATAAGTGGTTTTACTATAATGCCGATTTGACGAAGTTGCGTGTTGATGGAAGTTAGACCTTATTGGTATTCAATATAAAAAAACGAAGTTGTCAGTAAAGTAACAGTTTGAAACAGCAGCTTTTTAATCCTGGCAAGGGTTTTGGACGTATTTTGGGCCAAAAGTCACGATTAAAACCCAAGCTCGTTCAAATCAATATCTTTCGAACAATCCAATTCAATCGTTAGATTTTGGGGTTTTATAAATTTGTCCTTACTGATTTGCAGATTTAATGAATCTTCATATGCTTGTCTCATATATAGAGCCCATATAGGTAATGCCATCGTAGCTCCTTGACCTTTTGTAATACCTGAAAAATGAATAGACCGGTCTTCTCCCCCGACCCACACACCTGTGACTAAATTTGGAACCATACCCATAAACCATCCATCACTATGGTTTTGAGTTGTTCCAGTTTTACCAGCAATTTCATTAGTAAACTGATATGGATAGCCAGTGACAAGACCCTTGTAAAATTCATTATTTTGCTGGAAAGAATGCCGTAATCGTGTCCCAGTACCATATTTTGAAACACCTGTCAAAAGACTCAAAACTACATAAGCCGATTCTTCACTAAGAACATCCTTTGTGTTTAATTCCGCTTGATAAAGTAATCTTCCATTTTTATCTTCAATTCTTGAAACAACATTTGGTTCAACATAAATACCATAATTAGCAAAGACACTATAGGCACCCACAAGTTCATATAAGCTTATATCTGGAGTTCCTAGAGCTATTGATGGTACTTGATCGATAGGAGAGCTAACTCCTAGTTTTTTTACCAACTGAATAATGGGACCCGGACCAACCATATCCATTATCCGAGCACTTAGACTATTAATTGAATTGGCAAGCCCATTACTCAAGGTTCTGACTTCTCCATATTTGTTATTTGAATTTTTAGGACACCACCTCTGTATATTGCCATACTTAAGAGCAGGAATACAGTATTGAGAATCTGGATATTCATCGCAGGGAGACAACTTTAACTGATCTATAGCCGTAGCATACAAAAAAGGTTTGAAAGTAGATCCAACTTGCCTTCTACCTTGCTTGACTTGATCAAACTTAAAATGTTTGAAATTGATTCCTCCAACCCAAGCTTTGACATTACCAGTTTGAGGCTCCATAGACATCAATGAAGCACGTAAGAAATGTTTGTAATAAACAATGGAATCCATAGGGGTCATAATGGTGTCTTTGTCTCCGGACCAACTAAAGACACTCATTTGAGTGGGTTTCTTGAAACTTTCCCAGATCTCCTGTTCACTAATACCCTGATTTTTCATTTTTCGCCATCGTTCTGATCTCCGTGCTGATGTATTTAAAATTCGATTTACGGACTCATCATTAAGATCAGAAGAAAAGGGGGCTCTGGATTTGGATGGAGCCTCAGCCCAAAAATGTGCCTGCAAATTCTGCATGTGTTCTCCAACTGCATTTTCAGCCATCGCTTGCAATCGCGAATCAATAGTGGTAAATACCCTCAATCCATCTTCATATAAATTGTAATACCTTCCATCACTGCGAGGATTATTGTTGATCCACTGGGTGACAAAATCTTGAATATATGTTCTAAAATAAGGTGCCAAACCTTCTATATGTGATTGTGGCGAAAAATCCGTTGTAATTGGCAACGCAACCAGACTATCTAACTCCTGTTTTGAAATAAAATCATTTCTATACATCTGCCTAAATACAATATTTCTTCTCCCTTTGGTTAGTTCAGGCCGCCGGATAGGATTATATAAAGATGAATTTTTTAACATACCAACCAAAAGCGCACTTTCCTCTCTAAGCAATTCATTGGGTTGCTTATTAAAAAAAATCCTTGAAGCTGACTCAATACCATCGGCTTGATAACCAAAGTCATAGATATTTAGATACATGGCGATTATCTCATCTTTGGTATATCTTCTTTCCAGCCGGATAGCAATAATCCATTCCTTAATTTTTTGTGAAATAGCCTTGACCCGGTTTCGGTCTCTCGTTCCAACAAATAACTGTCTGGCCAACTGCTGCGAAATTGTACTAGCACCCCCTCTTTTTCCTAAATACACTAAAGCTCTAAGTGTCCCCTTCCAGTCAATTCCTGAATGCCTGTAAAATCTTTCGTCTTCAGTTGCAATTAAAGCATTAACTAAACTAGATGGAATATCCTTGTATTGTATGGGGGTCCGATTATCTTTAAAGTATAACTTCCCAATAACCTGAGCATCCGATGAAATAATTTGAGTTGCTAAATTGGTTCTTGGGTTGTCTAATTGACTAACATCGGGCATTTCACCTAATAATCCTACAGAGGCAGCACCAAACAATACTCCTATTCCTATCAAGCCCAAGAAAAAAGAAAACCAAAATATTCTGATTAACCATCCAATAATACCCTCAAATATTATTCGCTTACCACTCATATCTTAAACGGACTTCTTTCAATCACTGATAACCCCACATCAATAACTCCGAAGAGGGTGTCCACTTTTTTTTCATGGTCAATTTTTCGCATAAATTGAAAAATTTCAATAATGTTAGGTCCTGATGATAAAAACTGATGATTTTCTTTGAAGACCAATTTACTTTCTTTAATCGAACCATAACCGCTACCCATCCAACTACCGTCTGGGTTGGCCATCATATATTCAAGTGTGTCTTTGGATTGAATTTTCACAGAGTCTTTAATCGTAGAAATCAAAAATAGGTTTTGAAAAGGGTAGTTATCATCATTTCGAATCAAAATAAACAAATCAAATCGCCGATTTTGAGGATCTTCTATACTAGGTATTTCAAATACTGCCCCCCGATTTGATGGCCATCCGCCTTCAAAAGGGATGGGTTTTATACCAAATGAATCCGCCTCTGAGAAGCATCCCAAGGCTATTGTCCAAATGAAAATCAGTAAAATGCCCCTCATTCAATTAGTAATATTTTATAACTAGGCTTTACTTTGTTTTTTTCTTGTACGCGGTTTCTTTTTTGAAAATTGAATCGGTTCATAAACAAACTCTTCCACCATTTCATTGTCTTCCTTAACGACAAAATCTTCAAGTTTGGAAATAGACTTTTCAAGCTGATTGTTTTTAATGATCTCTTTGACCGATGAAACATCTAGCTTAAACCAATTCACCCGATCTGATTCATAACTATACCACATTTCATTGCTGAAAATATTCATCTTCTGAAATATAGCATACCCTTTATCGGTCTTCAATTTTATATCGATTGATGGGAATTTTTTCAACTCTTCTGTATAACTTTCGAGTTCATAATTCAAACAACATTTTAATTTTCCACACTGGCCATTAAGCCGGTCTGGACTAAATGAAAGCTGTTGATACCTTGCAGCACTAGAAGAGACCTTACGAAAATCAGTTAACCATGTGCTGCAACATAATTCCCTTCCACAAATGCCTATCCCACCTATTCGAGAAGCCTCAGACCTCATGCCGATTTGACACATTTCAATTTTTACCTTAAACTCTGAAGCCATTACCCGAATCAATTCTCTAAAGTCTACTCTCTGGTCGGCAGTGTAATAGAAAATAGCTTTCCGACCATCAGCTTGAAATTCCACATCAGATATTTTCATTTCGAGGTTCAACTTTAAAGCCATTTGACGAGATCTTCTTTGTAGTTCGCCTTCCCTGGCTTGAAGTTTATGCCAAAACTCTATTTCCTCTTGACTAGGTAATCTTAAAATAGCCTCAATATTTACATCATCTGGAGACACCCTTTTTAGCCTCATTTGGGTGCGAGTTAGTTCACCTTTGAGACATATGACCCCTATGTCGTATCCCTGATTAACTTGAACTACTACCAATGAACCCATAGAAGGGTTTATAAAGCTAGGAACTAGAAAAAAAGATTTCCTTCCATTTTTGAACCTTACTTCAACATACGGAAAAACTCCTTGATCGTCCTGAACCATATTAGCCAACCAGTCAAATGCAGGAAGTTTATTACAGCCACTATTAACACAATAGCCATTACTGCGACATCCTGCAGGTTTTGAACCGTTACTATTGCTACAACTTGTGCAACCCATGATTATTAATCAACCGCAAAGTTAATCGGAATTTAAACTGTGTCTTGAAGTTTCAGAAATTTTAAATTCTATGTGAACCTCAAATGTTCAGATCGCCCTTTTTTAAAAATTCTATGTCCAGCAGGTATGTTTTTTCTCAACTTCTTTTGTTGTGACAGAGGCAACTGAGAAATTCTTTTACATTTATCAGAACAGGTATTTTGGTATGTGTTTTTGCATTTTTGACACTGAATAAACAAAAGATGACAGGCCTGATTAACACAATTGGTATGTTGATCACATGGCATTCCACACTGATGGCATCGCGATATAACCTTCTCTGATCCTGTCTCTCTCAGTCGTTGATCAAAAACAAAATTTTTTCCTAAGAATTTATTGGTAAGCCCTTTCGATTTTACTTGTCGAATATAATTGATAATTCCACCTTCGAGCTGATAGACTTTTTCAAATCCTTTTCCCTTTAAATACGCACTAGCTTTTTCACATCGAATACCTCCTGTACAATAGAGTAAGAATTGTTTTTCCTTTTTAACCGGCTCTAATTTTTTTTCTATAATAGGTAATGAGTCTCTAAATGTATCGACATCAGGTCTAATTGCTGATTGAAAATGACCTATTTCACTTTCGTAATGATTTCTTATATCAACACACAGACTATTAGGGTCTTGCAAAAACTGATTGAATTCCTGGGGTGATAGGTAATAACCGGTATTCGATAGGTCCAATTGATTATCAAGTAGCCCGTCTGCTACAATTTTTTTTCGAACTTTAACAGTCAATTTGTAAAAAGAATTGCCATTATGGTCAATGGCAAAATTCATTGAAACCTTTCTTAAAAAAGTTATTTGATTGACAAACTTGATGAGCTTTTCGTATTCCTTAGTAGGGATAGATAATTGTGCATTTATTCCCTCATTAGCAACATAGATTCTTCCGAGAACCCTTATTCTCTGTAGTCCAAAAAAAAGAAAATCTCTCAACAAGTGTGGATTTCCAATCTTGTAGAATTTATAAAACGATATGGTCCACCTAGGACATCCTTCCTGTTGAATCAATCTCTCCCACTCTGATGCACTTAGAGCATTATATAATTTTGACTTGTCCATTTATGTTCTCAGGCATTTTAAATTACTTAGACACTTCAACGCTTTCAACTCAACTCAATAACACGTCTGATATAAAATCTGTACCCAGCCAGATATCCATTAAACAAGCTTAACAACACTTTTCCTGATACTAGTTGATTCGATACTTGCCCACTATTCAAACAGACTGAAAAGCTATGACTGGCGTTTTTCTTTTTAAATCAGAGAATTGTCTTGTCTCTTTAAAGAATTGAGTATCACTTTTACTTTGTATTTCCATTCTAATTTGGATACTGGACTAATGTTGGTAGACACCCATATTAAATTCAGTTTATTACATTCTGATTACAACTTATTATCTTTCTTATGATGAGACTTTCTAGACACTTTTAGCGTGCTATTGTGATGAATCTGCACCTAAAAAGAAATTTTCCTGACCAACTAAATTAACCATTCCACAACAAAGTGATTAGAGCCAATTTTCTATAAGTAACTTTAATATCTAAAGGGTATAATATTATTCCATACAACTAGTGAAATTAGGTTTATTACTTTGTGTTAATCCAGCAACATCCCGTGAAAATTGTTCGCAGTATGTGACCTTACCGACTTTCCATAAACTGAGGTTTTGATTGAATAATGTAGCAAAAGCAAACATCCTATTCATATCGGTCACATTACTGACATCCCATGAACCAATAGGTCTATTGAATCTCCTAGCAGCTGCAAACATCTCGCCCATGTTGGTTACATTACTGACATCCCATGAACCAATAGGTTGATTGAAATTGCTAGCATTTATAAACATCTCGCCCATGTTGGTTACATTACTGACATCCCATGAACCAATAGGTTGATCAAATAGTGAAGCTCCGGAAAACATCTGACTCATATTGGTCACTTTACTGACATCCCAGTCATTTAGGGGCTTGTCAAATGATACAGCAGCACTAAACACCCCACTCATATCGGTCACATTACTGACATTCCAGTCATTTAGGGGCTTGTCAAATGATACAGCAGCACTAAACACCCCACTCATATCGGTCACATTACTGACATTCCAAGAACTGATGTTTCCGTTGAATCTCTGAGCAGCTGCAAACATCCTATTCATATCGGTCACATTACTGACATCCCAGTCATTTAGGGGCTTATCAAATAATTTAGCATTGTGAAACATCCTATTCATATCGGTCACATTACTGACATCCCAAGAACTGATGTCCCCATTGAATATCTGAGCATCTCTAAACATTTCCTTCATATTGGTCACATTACCGACATCCCAACCACCAATATCTCGATTGAAAGCCCTAGCATCTCTAAACATCTGATTCATATTGGTCACATTACTGACATTCCAAGAACTGATGTTTCCGTTGAATTTCCAAGCAGCTACAAACATTTCCTTCATGTCGGTCACATTACTGACATTCCAAGAACTGATGTTTCCGTTGAATTTCTGAGCATCTCTAAACATCTGACTCATATTGGTCACATTACTGACATTCCAAGAACTGATGTTTCCGTTGAAATTCCGAGCACTTGTAAACATCTGACTTATATTGGTCACTTTACTGACATCCCAGTCATTTAGGGGCTGATCAAATGCTATAGCACGATCAAACATTCTATTCATATTGGTCACTTTACTGACATCCCAAGAACCAATGGGTTGATTGAATGCGAAAGCATCTCTAAACATCTGACTCATATTGGTCACATTACTGACATCCCAAGAACTGATGTTTCCGTTGAATTTCCAAGCAGCTACAAACATCCCCTTCATATCGGTCACATTACTGACATTCCAAGAACTGATGTTTCCATTGAATATATCAGTATTTGCAAACATATCTTCCATATCCCTTACACTACCCACATTCCAATTATTGAGATCTTGATTGAATTTCACAGCATTATTAAACATTTCCCTCATCGTAGTCACACTACTGACATTCCAAGAACTGATGTTTCCGTTGAATTTCCGAGCATCTGAAAACATCTGTCTCATATCCCTTACACTACCCACATTCCATGCCCCGATCTCTTGATTGAATTCCCTTGCATCAGAAAACATTCCAGTCATAATACCTACATTACCCACATTCCAGCTATGGATAGGTTTGTTAAAGGCACGAGCTTCGCGGAACATATAGCTCATATTATCCACCTTCCTGACGTTTTCACCCCATCCATTGATGCTTCCATTGAATTTAGCCGCACCATCAAACATATGTTGCATAAAGGTTACATTACTGACCTCCCAATCGCCGATATCTTGATTAAATTCACTTGCGTCTTTAAACATAAAACTCATATCCTTCACATTACTGACCTCATCGGACCAACCAAGAGGTTGATTGTAGTCACTTCCCTGGAACATACCGCTCATATCCCTCACATTACTGACATCCCAACCACTGAGACTATAAGGGAAACCCTGAACACCTGCAAACATATTCCTCATATTTTTCACATTCGACACATCCCATTTCCTGATATCTCCGTGATTATACGTTGTTGGGACTATCATATTATGATCAGGATGGGGAACCCTAAACAATTGATTCATACTCGTAACAAATGTGGTAACTACGTATTGAAGGTTCTCACCACCCCTTGCTTCACTTCTTAGTATTGCAGTATCAGCAATAAGATACTGATCACCAGCATAGGTAACACGCTGACCAATTTTTGACCAAGCAGCACAAGTTGCTTTGATGATTCCATCTTCTTCGTATAAGAGTTCCCCTTGCCCTTCACCACATTCAATCGTAGACGGGGAAGTTTGGGTATTGGTAGGTTGCGTATTAGTTGGTTGATTCGTAGTAGTAGTGGTAGGTTGATTCGTTGTCGGTTGATTGGTTGGAGTTGTAGTAGTGGGTTGGGTATCGGTAGGTTGCGTACCAGTAGGCTGGGTATTAGTAGGCTGCGTATCGGTAGGTTGATTCCCTGTCGGATCACCTCCAGATGATTCTACCTCAGTAAACAAAGCCTCCAATGAACAATTACCACCTACTTCAAAACGCACCTGCTCATTAGTTAAAACAATATCATCAGGACAACCAGAACCCGATGCACGCCACCGATCAAATCCATAACCATCATCCGGCTCAGCGGTAATGCGAACTTCCTGACCAAAACCCCTTTCCTCTTCTTCACTATCCACACTACCCCCAGTACCACCTTCAGCAGTAATGCTGTATAATACCTCCGTAAATACCGCCTTGATTGCACAATCTCTAGTCACTACGAAAGAAATAGTACTCTCCTCTGTATCAATGTCCGGAGAATCCTCTTCACCACAACTGAATACCCATTCTTGGAATGCATAATGCTCATTGGCTCTGGCTGTAACCTTCACCTCATCCCCATAAACAAGATTCTCCGATGGTGTAATCATTATCCGTCCATTCTCGTTCTCTTCTATCGTAATCGTGTGAGGAGACTTGGTAAAGACTGCTTCCAAACTACAATTACCCTCAATAGAGAATTCCAATTCACGATCAGAAGCATCCGCTATGACTGGACAATCCGTATCCTCTATTGTCTCCCATCGCTCAAATACATAGCCCTCATCAGGCGTTGCTGTCAAGGAAATGGTCTGACCATGTTCCTTGGTTATTCGATCATCACCTCCTAATGACTGACCTTCTGAATCACTTACTGAGCCTCCATCTGATAAGGAAGCACTGATGGTGTATTGTGCTTTTTCAAACACCGCCTCTAATCGACAATTACCCTCAACAATGAACTCAACCTCAAGATCTGTATTATTTACAAGTGTAGGACAATTCGAAGGGGACGTTCCTCCTTCAGTTGTCCATCTACTAAATTGATACCCCTCTTGGGGTGTTGCTGTCAAAGAGATGGTCTCTCCATAGACGATACTAATACCCGTCTCAGAATCCTCATCGCCAACACTTCCTCCCTCAGAAGATGTCGCTGTGATGGTATAGCTAACCTTTTCAAATTCCGCTCCTACCGTACAATCTTCCAATACCGTAATTGATATGCTTGATTCGTCATCGTTTAAATCACCACAATCTCCAGACCAACCCTTGAAGGCATAATGCTCATTGGCAGTAGCGGTAACTTCCACCTCATCACCATAAACTACACCCTCTGATGGGCTAATGGTTATTTGTCCATTTTCGTTCTCTCCTGCCGATATCATACGAGGAGCTTTTTCAAACACCGCCTCCAATCGACAATCCCCTTCTACCACGAACTCCGCTTCAACCTCTGTAGCATCTGCAAGGGTAGGACAATCATCACTCCTCCATTCACTAAACTGATAGCCCTTGTCAGGGGTTGCTGTCAAAGTAGATGTCTCTCCATAGACTATAGATAATTCCTCATCAACCGGCTGGCCGTCTCGAAACACACTACCTCCCTCAGAAGATGTCGCCGTGATGGTATAGCTAACTTTTTCAAAAACCGCTCCCAGTGTACAATCAGATACCAGAGTAATCACTATGCTTGATTCATCGTTATTTAATTCTCCACAGCTTCCAGACCAACCCTCGAAGGCATAATGTTCATCAGCTGTAGCTGTAATCTCCACTTCATCACCATGATCAACTGTTGCAGATGGGGTGATGCCTATTTCCCCATTCTCGTTCTCTTCTATCGTAATGATACGAGGGGCTTTGGTAAAGACCGCTTCCAAACTACAATTACCTGCAACAGTGAAGGTCACTTTGTTGTTGACGGCTATAAGGTCAGGACATTCGCTACCCTCGGCCGTTGTCCATCCGCTTAACTGATAGCCTTCTTCAGGTTCTGCTGTAAAAGAGGCTACCTGTCCAAACTCTCTTGACAATTCTCCCTCACCGACACTGCCTCCATCGGTTGAACCGGCGGTGATGCTATACTTGATCTTTTCAAACTCAGCTCCAATCTGACAATTCTTGGAAGCGGTGATGGTGATTTCTGTATTGTCTGGGCTAAAACTACCACAATCGCCTGTCCATTGCTTCAATTGATAGTGCTCTTGGGCAGTGGCAGTAACGGTCACCGACTGACCACCATCTACACTTTGACTAGAGGTTATCGAACCACCTACCCCAGATGATGTGGCAATGGTAAACTTAGCCGCTACCGGCTCAATAGGTGCTGTGGGCGTATCTTCATTATTACACGAAAATAACAGAAGCAACGCTACTACGGAAATAAATAATGGAAATGGAAAGATTCTTAATCTCATCGGATAGTTTAATAGATTTGTTGATGTTTATAATTGATTGTAATGGATGAAATCCCCTCAAAACGGATAGGTGAAAAATCATAGGATGGACTTACCCCCCCCCATACTGAGGTTTGAAAATTCGGGGAATAGAGGCTCCATTTCCTCCCTTGTAAAAAGGAAAAAAGAAAGTGCAGAGCATACCCAATAGAGTGCTGCTTAAAAAAAAAGTTTGCTTGAAGATTGGGGTGAATGACCCGTTCCCTACCCCAAAATAATGGGGGGGGGTAATTACATTAAAGAAGATACGGTCTATCGCCAATCTATTACAAGATAACAACCGGGTAGAATCAGAAAGCATATTTCTCAATTAAATATGTGACGCAGTTAGAACGGCGAAAATATACAAATTTTTATTAAGAAAGTATCCATATCGTTGAAATTTTGTCCTGCCAGCAAACTTATATGCTTAAACTCTACTCCGTAATGAAAGCATTAGAACCATTATAAACGCATCCTAGAATAAAGAGATTGGTAAGAAACAATGGATCGAGAAACAGACATTTGGTCTAAATCGATGGTATAGTTGTCAAATCAGCAGGTTGAAAGGCTTAGAGAAGGTTCATTACCAGCATATACTGAAGGCTATAGCATACAATTTAAAGTGTTCTACAGGATAGAGCGTCTAATAGTGAAATAGGGGACAGAAAAGATGGGGAAAAAGCCTATAAGGGTGTGATATGGACAAATATTTAACAAAACATTGTCAAGAAAAAGATGACTCAAGTACGTATTGAGTAATTAAAAGTAAAAAACAACCCAAAAATTGGGTTAGGCAAGAAATGTTAATTATGCAAAGGCCTCCCCCGACAGTATATCAATTTTGGGCACTTTATGGACAAATTAACCGTTATAATCTTCGAGGAATAAGAATTTACCAATTTTAGGAAATGTATCTTTGGGTAATCATTGAAAATATATCTTCACTGATTCAATGGATCAACCCTAAAACTATCCATAAATTTGGTGGTATAATTTCCAGCCACAAACTTTGGATTATCCATCAGTTGACGATGAAAAGGAATTGTCGTTTTTATGCCTTCAATGATGAACTCATCAAGTGCTCTTTTCATCTTCAAAATTGCACCATTTCTAGTTTCTGAAGTAGTGATTACTTTGGCAATCATCGAATCATAATAGGGGGGAATTATATAACCACTGTAAATGTGCGTATCTATCCTAACACCATGACCTCCAGGAAAGTGTAGTGTCTCAATTGCTCCAGGGCTTGGTCGAAAATCATGCAGAGGGTCTTCTGCATTTATTCGACATTCAATAGCGTGAAGTTTGGGGAAATAGTTTTTCCCGCTGATACGTGCCCCTTGTGCAATTTCTATCTGTTCCCTTACCAAATCTCTGCTCACTACTTGTTCCGTGATGGGATGCTCTACTTGAATTCGTGTATTCATCTCCATAAAGTAGAAATTCTTTTTTTTATCAACCAAAAATTCCACTGTTCCTGCCCCTTCATAATTAATATATTCTGCAGCTTTTATAGCAACTTCACCCATTTTCTTTCTCAAGCGGCTAGTCATAAAGGGAGACGGTGTTTCTTCTAAGAGTTTTTGATGACGTCTTTGTATGGAACAATCTCTTTCCGATAAATGACAAACTCTACCTTTACAGTCTCCAAAAACTTGGATTTCAATATGACGTGGATCTTGAATAAATTTTTCCAAATAAATCTGGTCATTTCCAAATGCTTTGAGAGACTCTTGCTTTGAACTTTCCCAACCTCTTTTGAGTTCAATTTCATTCCAACATATTCGCATACCCTTTCCACCCCCACCGGCCGTGGCCTTCAATATAACTGGAAATCCGATGTTTAGGGCAACTCTTTTGGCTTCTTCGATAGAGTGTAAAATACCATCTGAACCGGGAATTGTTGGAACTCCGGCTTTTTTCATGGTGGCAACAGCAGTTGCTTTATCACCCATTTTCCCAATCATTTGACTTGAAGCTCCAATAAATTTTATGTCATTTGACTTACAAATTTCTGAGAACTCTGCATTCTCCGATAAAAAACCATATCCAGGATGAATTGCATCTGAATTAGTGATTTCGGCAGCAGCAATGATATTAGATATCTTTAAGTAAGAATCTGCACTTGCCGGCGGGCCAATGCATACTGCTTCATCTGCAAAGCGTACATGTAAACTGTCCTTATCGGCCTGAGAGTATACAGCAACTGTTTTTATATCCATCTCCTTGCAGGTACGAATTATTCGCATAGCAATTTCGCCTCGATTGGCAATCAAAATCTTTTTAAATCTTCTCACAAAGTAACCTTTATGAAAGTTCGATAACAAATAGCGGCTGGCTGAATTCTACTGGTGAAGAATCATCAACCAATACCTCAATAATTTTACCAGAATACTCCGAATTGATGTGATTAAATAATTTCATGGCCTCAATAGTGCAAAGAGTGTCACCCTTTTTTATCCTATCCCCCACTGAAACAAATGGAGGATCATTAGGTGAAGGCTTTAAATAGAGTGTCCCCAACATTGGAGATAGAATCTTTTTATGATTATTACCAATAGTCTTTGATTCTTTTGAAACCGACTCGGACTCTTGCTTAGGTGGGGTTTGTATTTCTTCGGTCTTCGGGGGAGTTGGATTATGATCTATTACATCAGATGTCACAAGTTGAGTTTTAATTCTTTTACTCACGGTAATTTTTACATTTTCAAATTCCAATTTTACCTGATCAACATCTGTTTTGGATATAAACTTGATGAGATTTTGTATTTCTTTAAGATTCATATATATTTATTTTATTTCTGTTAATATGCCCATGTTAAATAAGCTGATCCCCAAGTAAATCCTCCCCCAAAAGCTGTGATGATCATTTTGCTACCAATCTTGAATTGGTTTTCATAGTCATATAAAAGTAATGGTATTGTTGCACACGTGGTATTGCCATATCTATCAATATTCAAAAGAACCTTTACGGAATCTATTCCTATCCGGTTTGCAGTTGAATCAATGATACGTTTGTTGGCTTGGTGAGCCAAGAAAAAATCTATAGTATCAGCATCTAAACCATTCCTTTTTAGTATTTCAAAAGTGGCATTATACATTTCGGAGACAGCTCTTTTGTATACCGTTGGACCATCTTGGTATAGTTTATGCCATTTATTTTTAACTGTCTCTATAGATGTTGGATATAACGAACCTCCAGCCTTTACTCCGAGCAACATCTGGTTATATCCGTCACTTCTACAATACTCATCTTCGAAACCAAATCCATTTTGGCTTGGTTCTATCAATACGGCCCCTGCCCCATCTCCAAATAAAATACAGGTAGTCCGGTCAGTGTAATCTACCAGGGAAGACATCATGTCCCCACCCACTACTATCACTTTTTGATATCTTCCGGAAGAAACATAACTTGTAGCAGTACTCAAAGCATACAAAAAACCAGAACATGCTGCACTCAAATCAAATCCAAATGCATTATGTGCTCCAATTTCAGATATAATAACTGAGGATGTTGGACTGACCTGAAAATCTGGAGTAACTGTTGCCAAAATCACTGCATCTATGGTCAAAGGGTCTGTATCGGTTTTGGAAAGCAAATCTTCAATGGCTTTAACACACAAATATGATGTCCCCTTGTTGGCAATTTTTAATAATCTTCGTTCTCGAATGCCCGTTCTAGTAACAATCCATTCATCAGATGTATCTACCATCTTTTCCAGATCAGAATTGGTAAGAATATCATCAGGCAAATAACCCCCAACCCCTGTGATGGCGGCCTTCAACTTATGTTTGTCAGAGAGTTGCATCGGCAAAATCAAAAAGCAGAAATTCAGAATGCATCGCCCTGATTTTCATCTTGTTTTGAGACTTGAAGTTTAGCCTTCGGAAGTAGCTTCTTCTTTTAAAACTTTACCTCGATAATAGAGTTTTCCGTCAACCCAATGTGCTCTATGATAAAGATGGGGTTCAGAAGTCGCCTGACAAATACCGATTTGTCTTTCTGTTGCTTTGATATGGGTTCGGCGCTTGTCTCTTCTAGACTTAGAAATTTTTCTTTTTGGATGTGCCATAATTGAATTTTATGAAGTTGATGAGGATATAGAACGAAGTTTTTCCCACCTATAATCAGGCTTTTTATCTTTTATTTGATCTGTGGAATTAATTTCATAATAGTCCATTAATTCAGATTTTAAACTACCATCAAGAACACCTGGGTGAACTTTTTTAATTGGAATACTCAGAACGACCGATTCGAATATCTGTTGTGCAATATTCATTTTGAATTCACTATTCTTGAGATAGATAACATCGGGTTCGGAGATATCCATTGGTCTTTCACCAAACTTGATGATTAAATCATAGGTTGCATTTAAAGGGGCAAAATACTGCTCTAATGAAATATCGCAAATTAATTGTGTTTGTCCTGAAAGAGTCATTTTTAATTCCATCAAAGTACTTCTTTTAATCAATACTACAGCAACATTGATTTTGGTCTCTGATATATCAGTAAATTTAAAATATTCAAAAAAGGCATTGTCAATTTCATATTTAAATCTGTGTTCTCCTCTTTTTAGTGAGGTGAAGCAAATTTCGAAATCCCTCAAAAAAATATTCGTCATATTTTCTGGTAGCAAAACTAATTAAATTTTGGCGTATTATCTTTTAGCTGTTTCCAAAATAATAAAATCCCCACAGTATAGGTTGTGATTGATAGAAAAGAGCATGACTATTTACTCAAGGGGTTCTACATTTTCTCGATTCTTTGCATTTATCTTAATTTGAGTTAAATTTGCATTGGTACAAAACATCAAACCATTATGGCAAAAAAATTAACGACGAGCGCAGGAGCTCCGGTTTCAAACAACCAGAAATCTTTAACAGCGGGGCAGCCCGGACCTCTGCTGATATCAGACTATCAATTGATTGAAAAACTAGCTCATCAGAACCGAGAAAGAATTCCTGAAAGAGTGGTTCACGCCAAAGGATGGGGTGCTTATGGTACTTTGACCATCACAAATGATATCTCAAAATATTCCAGAGCTAGTCTTTTTTCTGAGATTGGTAAAAAAACTCGTGTACTAGCGAGATTTTCCACAGTAGCAGGAGAACTTGGTGCTTCAGATACCGAGAGAGATGTTCGAGGATTTTCTTTAAAATTTTATACTGAGGAAGGAAATTGGGATATGGTGGGGAACAATACTCCAGTTTTTTTTATTCGTGATGGGTACAAATTCCCTGACTTTATTCGAACCCAAAAGCGCCATCCAAAAACCAATCTCCGTTCCCCTGATGCGATGTGGGATTTTTGGTCATTAACTCCGGAGAGTCTTCATCAAGTGACTATACTCATGTCGGATAGAGGCTTGCCAATAACCCCTATGCACATGAATGGTTATGGTTCCCATACATTTAGTTTTTGGAACGAAAAAAATGAGCGATTTTGGGTAAAATTTCATTTCAAAACTCAACAGGGACATAAGCACTACACCAATGATGAGGCAGTTCAAATTACTGGACAAACCAGAGAGAAATATCAGGAAGAGTTGTATGGATCCATTGATAGGGGAAATTATCCTAAGTGGAATTTCAAAATTCAGGTAATGCCTGAACAAGATGCCCTGAAACAGTCTTATAACCCTTTTGATTTGACCAAGGTATGGCCTCATGAGGATTTTCCACTTATTGATGTGGGGGTTCTTGAATTAAATAAAAATCCAGAAAACTATTTTCAACATATTGAAAATGCTGCTTTTTCTCCATCCAATGTGGTTCCAGGAATTTCATTTTCACCAGACAAAGTGCTTCAATCTCGAATTTTTGCTTATGCTGATGCACATCGTTATCGACTGGGCACCCACTATGAAGCTTTGCCTCCAAATGCTCCTATAAATGAAGTCTCTCATTACCACAAAGATGGTTCTATGCGGTTTTTTACCAATGATTTTGGTAATCCTGATGCCTATTATGAACCCAACACCAAAGGAGGATCAGTGGAAGACAGATCTGTCCAAGAGCCGCCGATGAAAGTCACGGGAGATATCCGAAGATATGAAGAAAACGATTCCTTTGGTGACTATAAACAGCCTGGGGACTTATTTCGATTGTTTACTTCAGAACAGAAGGAAAGACTATTTAAAAATATAGCGGCTGCTATGGAGGGTGTTTCAAAAGAAATTATCAACAAACAGTTGGGCCATTTTGACCGGGCAGACCCTGCTTATGGAACTGGAGTTCGCAAAGCCTTAGGTCTTTAATTTTAGGCGTTTTCTTACAAATTAATTGGCTCTTCTACACTTTATTTGAAGTAGAAGTATTTTTCTGCAACTATATGATTTCCGACGAAGGAAATACTCATTTTCACGCTTCAACACACTTAGTCCATTACCCAAAGAATAATAGGTCTTATGCCATTTAAACACTAAATTCGCTCAAAAAGATCTGGTGTACAAATCATATCCTATAATGGATTTTTGAGTTCAGACTTCAGTTGCGTAATCATCTCAGTTATTTTTATCTTTAGAGATTCAAGATCTTCAAAGAATTTCATAGCCACTCTCATTGCGAGAAAAAAGCTTTATGAAATGAACAGAGTAATTTCAGATACGGCTGAGTATGCTTGTTATTTATTTGACCATGCTGCAAAACCTCTATTAAGTGATTTCATGAAAAATGCCGATAGAGACATCATCGGAGATATATATTCAGAACATGGATTATGGGAGTATGCCAAAGACTGTGTAAACAGAAATCAGGTGGGTCTATTGTATTGAATTATTTTTTAAGGTGATTTTTTTATTTGTCAATCAGTGCAAATTATCTGTCGAGTTTTTTAATATAGTTTCAATTATTAGCAATTTGAAATTAAAGTCGTACGTTAGACGTGTTGAAATATGAGTTATAGATGGGTTCAACCGATAGATTGCAGAGAAGGATTAAAGAAATTAGAAGATTGTAGTACTCATCTTGTCCTTACAGATCCTCCCTATTTTATTGATGGGATGGGAAGTGATTGGGATCATTCAAGTCTGAAAAAACGGGCTGAAAAGGCAGGAGTTGTAGGATCTTTACCTGTTGGGATGAAGTTTGATGTAAAACAAGGGATTCAGTTGCAAAAATTTATGAAACCAATCTGCCAAGAGTTGCTTCGAGTCACTAGACCTGGCGGTTTTTTTCTCTGTTTCACCCAAAATCGATTAGTTCATCGAATGGCATTAAGTATGGAAGAATCTGGATTCGAAATTCGAGATGTTCTATTGTGGCAATACCAAGGACAACCCAAAGCCTTCAAACAAGATCATTTTGTAGAAAGGAACTATATAAAAGGTCGTATATCAAAAGTAGAAAGAGACAGATTAATAGATAAACTAGATGGTCGTAAAACACCACAACTAAAACCACAAGGCGAAATGATCGTTTTGGCTCAAAAACCAAAAGAAGGAACTTTTGTACATAACTGGGACATATATGAAACTGGACTGATAGATGTATCTCAACCTTACTTGACACCTGAAAAGTTTCCTGGTACAGTTATACCAGTTGCAAAGCCTACGAAAAAATACAACCATATGACCCCTAAGCCAATTGATTTACTACGGCATTTGATACGGATATTCTCAATAAAAGGGGGGGGGTACTTGATCCTTTTGCAGGTTCTGGAAGTACTGGAGTTGCTGCTCGTCTTGAAAAAAGAGACTTTGTCGGATTTGAAAACGACACTAAGACCGCCATCATGGCAGATCTTAGAATTAAAGGGTGTATGGTATGAAAGATGTTCATCCCACACCCGAAGATTTGCAAAAAGCTTGGGACGAATTGAAGCAAGTTCATAAAACCTGTTTAAAGAAATATGGAGTAAATATTCCGGATGCAAAACGATTTACAGAGACAAATAAGTCAATATACTTAAGTGTTTTGTATTACCATAAAGATGATAAGCCTATACACAAAAACTATATTTCACAAATTGTAAATCGTGAAAAGCCAGAGAGTGCCACAGATCAACAAGTTAGGCATTTAAAAAGAGATGGTTGGGATATAGGTGTTTTACCGGGAAATCACAAATTAAACCCTTACAAACCGATAGAAGGTTGGGAAAACAGAATAAAAAATAGAAGGGCAATGTTATCGGATGACGATTGGGATGGATTAAAAAAAGAATATCAGTTCTCTTGTGCTACTTGTGGTGGAAGAGAGGGTGAAAAGCAAAGGTTTCACTTAGATTCAGGAGTAATAATACTTCATAAAGGTCATATGGATCCTATGGGTCCAGGTAACGATCTTAATAATATTATTCCTCAATGTCAGTTTTGTAACCAATCGTATAAAAATCACTTTGTTTTTAATGAAAAAGGAAGAGTAAAATCTGTGGCAAGTGAAGAGCCTGTTAAAAGAGCTAATAGGTGTATTCAACGAAAAATATGGGAATACTTAAAAGAAATCTTCAATAGTATTTTTTAGTTATCCTTATCTGTTTAATCCTGACTTTCGGGTCGAAATTAAGCCAAAACCCTTACCAGGTCAGAAAAAAGTGCCATTTCCAACTGTTACTTTATTGGGAACATTCTTTTTTGACCAATCCCAAAATACAAGCTATATGTCCATGAGGTGAAGATCTTTTGGTGGGAAGGGCTTTGGAAAGTTCCTTATAGACTCCCCCTATGATAACCTCTTTAATGCCTTCTATGACAGAGGGAGGAAAGTCACTCAAATTGGCTATGGTTTTTTCTTGACTTTCTTTCCCTCACTCAAAGCTTTACGGAGGAGAGAGGTCATCTGTATTTTCTATTGGGTAAGACATCAATATGGTAAGACATGACAACTATTAATACACACAAGTATACCGCAGATAGAATAAATAAACGTGTTTTACAAAAAAAATATAACACGGAAACATTTTACAAAAATCATTCAATATATATCATCTATATGTCTAATATACATGTTTTTAAGTTATGTGTATTACTCAAAAAAAGTGTGAAAGTCGGGTTTAATAGGGAGTGTATTGGAATCATTGTAAATATGAATCAGATGAATCTTATTCGACTTACCTAATTTTTTGTATTCTCAAGTTTGATTTGCACGAATCATATTAAAAACCCTTTACACTAAATTTTTTGAAAATCGCATTAGATTTTGGCTTTTACTCCTATTTGATTACCTAAGTATATGTATCTTCGTTATATATCTATTAAATATATAGAAAGAAAATAAGAAGAAATTTGATCCACTTCCTTCTTTGAACACTTGGTTGGTATGGATAGTTTAACTCAGAATTGATATTATATTAGCTCATTTATCCGGTAAAGGTGCTTATTCATAAATACATAAACAATATTGACTATTAAGGTAATTCATTGAAAAATATCTTTCAACATATCAGAGATGGAGATTTAGCTCAATTGAAAATAGTCTCTGAACAAATAAATTATGATACACTTGTAGATGAGAGAGGAACCACCCCTTTGATACTTGCATCCTATCATGGACACTTATCAATTGTCGAATTCCTTCTGAAAAAGTCAAAAAACATTAATAAACAAGACAATTCAGGGAATACGGCTCTTATGGGAGCAACTTTTAAAGGTTTTAAAGACATTGTTACTCTTTTGATAGATTCCGGAGCCGATGTGAATATTAGGAACTTCCAAAATGCTACTGCACTTTTTTTTGCTGCGGGTTTCAATCGTCCCAATATTGCTCGAACACTAATTGATAATGGGGCTGATATAACACTAAAAGACAACCGTGGAAAAACGGCTTATCATCAAGCCAAAGCTCAAGGACTAGGTGAAACTTTTTTGTTCATTAAACCCCTTGAGTGAATTTTTAAAAGATCTTTAATCAAATTATAATCATTTCCCTAATCTCCCAATATAAAATATTAATTACGCAGTGGTTAATCAATGAAATAGTACTCTACACAAGTTTGTCAAAATTGACATTCTAATCTTGACGATCAACCACTTAGGAATCTATTCACTACAATAAAAATCTCTTACTTGAACGATTTTAGTCGGTTCATCAGGGAAAATATTTAGCCAATTTAACCTGCCTAATTTGAGTGTTAGGATAGAGATTTTATGCACAAAGTTTACTGCACTTGCTCCTAATTTTTACCTACACGGTATCGAAACTAATTTTTTATCGGTAAATCCATAGCCTCATAAATGATTTTTTGAAAAAAGCGTATGATTTCCATCCTTGGAAACCAAGTCTTATTTGTTCTTGTTCTCAAGCATCTTGGTGGTTCGTCTTTGCATGAATAATTACTAACCCATATCATACAAACTCAGGTTGATACCCTTTGACCTGAGACGCATATATGAACCAAGCTAACGGTATAGTCAACAACAAACAATAACAATCTTTGTCCTATTTGTTACCCGTTTGGATGATATCCCCTATTATGGAAATGTGTCTAACTCTGTGTTACACTTATCATTCATTATAAGTTCCATTTGTTTGTTTAGAAAAGAAAATTTAGCGGAAACTTTAAATCCTTAATTATAAACGTGTTTGGTGCATCGCTCCCCCTCCGCCATTTCGAGTACTTTTGTTGTTGTGGAAGATTCAATTTCAGGGATTTCTGAATACAGACCTTATTTCTTAGTGGTGGATACAGAGACCACTGGTGAACTAGAACGTCGGGCTATGTTTCCGGACGGAGGATTTAATGTAAATGAAATTGACATAAACCAATGGCCAAGGATGCTACAGATTGCTTGGGCTATTCATGATAGTCGCGGTGCTTGTTTGGCTAGCAGGGATTTTTTGGTTTTTCCCAAGGATTTTGAGGTAGAGCATACCTATTATAAAATCCATGGTATATCTACTAGATTGGCAAAATCTGATGGTGTACCTATAGAAGAGGCACTCAAAGTATTCTCTCCAGATATTAAGGAAGTTGATTATATCGTTGGTCATTGTATTCCCTTTGATATTGGGGTTATAGCGTCAGAGTATTTGCGAGCAAATTTGGATCATCCATTTGAATTAGGATTGGATAATGAATATTTGGTGGATACAAAAAGTCCTCAGCTCAGAGGATTCTCTAAGCGAAGTCGGGCTAGAATACCAAGCCTTTTAAGATTACATGAGTTTCTCTTTGATGAACCCATACCAGACCAGCACAATGCTACCCGAGATGTGGTTGCCACTGCTCGATGCTTATTTGAATTACTCCGAACCAAGAGATATGGCATTCACTATGTTGATTTAGATCGTATTGCTAAAAATATCAATGACTACTTCGGAGAACAACCCGTAATACCTCATGATAGACCTCACATAAACTTACGAGCCAAATCCGAAGAAATACGAGACAAAAGAAAAGCCATGTTTAGAGAAAAATATAAAGCCCTTAAGAAAAACGAATCTTCGCTGAACCAAGAAGAAAATAAAGAAGAGTAGATATCATGCTAAAATTGTCTCTAACAACTTTGTTATTGGCATATTAAAGTCGTATGGGAATTTACCTTTTATGTGTTTTGCAGTCAAAATAAACAGTTCTGGTAACTGAACGCAAGTTTATCATAATATATCTATGTTGCAATAAATTGAAGCTTAATAATTCTTTAAACATTTGATATACAAGTTTTTATGATTTAGTGGATAAGTTATGGGTAACTTTTTCATACTTCTAGTGCGTATTTGCTGATTTTTTATGAAAAACATCTAAGTTTCTCGCCATGAATACCAGTCAAGAAGAATTCCAATATCATCAAATTTTAAAAATGTAGTGCTTAACAAATTTTAAAAAACCAGAAAAGTTGATTCACAACTACTTACAAAACGAAATGATAAACTTCTGAGAAGTAGTCCTATTTTTTACTGATATGGCTTATTTGGATTGATTTTAACAAGAAATATGGTAGAACCGAATTTCATAATGATATCTCATGGATCACTTGAGGAGAAACATTGATTTGAATATTCCATTTTTGAGTGGTTTTTCCCTTCTTTTCATAAGTGGGATCTAGCCGGATATAAGACTCAGTTTTCATTCTTTTTAGTTCTCCTATGATGGGATTCTCAATATTCAAAATTTCTAACAAATACCCTAGTCGTTTGATAATTGATTGACTGCCAATCCTTTTTACATAATCTATAAGTTTCAAATAATCAATACGATGACAAGCTACTTTGAGGGCTGTGGCAACTTGTTGGATTCCTCCAATATATTGGGGTCGATATATTGAATCCAAAAGTGTCTTTTCTAAGTTACTGGTACAAATAGGGTACACATGATTTAAATACTCAACCCAAAGATTTTCACACCCAAAAAACAGTTTTTCATTGTGGCAGATATACTGATATTCCATTCCTTTAATATTTGCTTTATTGGGAGAAATTTGCTGCTTCACAACGAGATGTTGTTTTAGTGAAGCAGAACTAATCAATTCATGGACCTGCAAAGCCGATAGATAAGCAATATAATGTTCCGTAGTTCCAGCCAAGGCCTTTGCAGTTAAATACGGGTTTGGGAAAAATTCCTCCTCCTTAATGTAGTAAGGCATCAACATATACAACCCCTTTTTTAGTCTATAAGTCAACTCACGTTGAACCAATCCTTGCAAAAAACTTTGTACATAAGCTTTTGAAGAATTGGGCATAAAATCTTCAGCATCTTGAGAGGTGAAATACGGTTTTTCATTTTCAATCAAGTACCTAAAAAATTTGGAAGTATTTTCGGTGACAACTTTTGTTTTCATATGCAATTTGAAGATTAAAATAATTGTTTAATTTAAATAAAAACATATTCTTCGGTCCGTTTGTTTTGGTAAAATCCAATTTGAAATTAACCCACGAACAGCAATGAAACAAAAATATACTGCACTATCTATTTTGTCGTTCACCAAAGTTGGATTGTATAGAAAAGACATTCACCTAGTTGGGGCACATCAAACAGATGGATATTTAGCCATAAAATATTTATCTTGAGAAAGATTTCGCATGGCAGTATTATTAATTCTCAATTTCCTAATTTGGGACGGATTTATAAATCAATACGAAAAATGAATTATGTCTGATAACCAAGAAAAGAAAAGACTGTTAAAGTTGACCTTAGAGCGTCTTGAAAAAAGCTACGGAAAAGGTTCTGTAATGCGAATGGGAGATAAAGCAGTTGTACCTGTTGAGGTCATTCGGTCAGGTTCGCTAGGACTTGATATAGCACTTGGTGTTGGCGGATACCCAAGAGGAAGAGTAGTTGAAATTTTCGGGCCCGAAGCTTCCGGAAAAACCACCTTGACTCTGCACGCTATAGCAGAAGGCCAAAAATCGGGAGGAATAGCCGCTTTTATTGATGCAGAGCATGCCTTTGATCGGTTTTATGCAGAAAAGGTTGGAGTTGATTTGGAAAATCTGATCATTTCTCAACCTGATCACGGTGAACAGGCACTAGAAATTGCAGATTCCCTAATTCGATCCGGGACTATTGATATACTTGTAATCGATTCGGTTGCTGCCTTGACTCCTAAAAGTGAAATTGAAGGTGATATGGGCGATTCCAAAATGGGACTTCAAGCTAGACTGATGTCACAAGCGATGAGAAAACTTACTGCCTCTATTTCTAAAAGTAATACAACCGTTTTCTTTATAAATCAACTGAGAGATAAAATTGGTGTAATGTTCGGCAATCCTGAAACAACTACGGGTGGCAATGCGCTCAAATTTTATGCATCTATCCGAATAGACATTCGACGATCTACTCAATTGAAAGACCGAGATGCTACAGTAACAGGAAATCGCACCAGAGTTCGAGTAGTTAAAAACAAAGTTGCCCCTCCATTCAAGACTGCTGAATTCGACATAATTTATAGCCAAGGAATCTCTAAAGTTGGAGAAATTGTAGATCTAGGGGTGCAATTTGGAATAATCAAAAAAAGTGGGGCTTGGTATAGCTTCAATGAATCAAGATTGGGTCAAGGTAGAGAAGGTGCAAAAAGCCTACTAAAAGATAATCCTGAATTACAAGCAGAAATCGAGACATTGATTCATCAACATATTGAGTTATCAAAAAAATAGTCTCCTATCCTTTTAAAAAAGCAACATTACAATCACATTTTGCTTAATTACAGAGTTGTACCCAATTGCTTGCTAAATTTAAAATAAATTCTTTAATTCAACAGTTATGTCCAACTAATTTGGCAGGACGATGAATGAATAAACATCACTAAAATTTTTTATATCATGATAAACCGCAGATCATTTATGAGTAAGGCAGCTTATTCGTTAGCTGCATTGAGTTCCCCTTTGTTTACAAGGGGAAATACCATTAAAGACACCCATATCAATAATGAATTGGCAACCGGTAATAAATATGTTGGCAATTTAAAGGCACCGAAAATCCCCAGAGTAAGAGTTGGCATAATTGGCGTAGGAAGTCGTGGATATGGTCATATTCGGAATATTGCCCGTATTGATGGACATGAAATTGTTGGTATTTCTGATCTGTACGAAGATCTAGTCAATCGAGCCTCAGATACGGTGAAACATATGGCACCAGGTAAACATCCAAATATTTCTACTTATCATGGTGATGAACATCTTTGGAAAAAAATGATTGAACAGACTAAGCCTGATGCCGTTTTTGTATGTACAAATTGGCATACCCATGCTCCTATGGGTATATATGCCCTAGACCATGGAGCACATACCTTTATTGAAGTGCCCATCGCAGTAACTCTTCAGGAAATGTGGGACTTAGTTGATGCTGCCGAAAGAAATCAAAAGCACTGTATGATGATGGAAAATGTCAATTATGGAAGAGAAGAGTTGCTTTATTTAAATCTATGTCGCAAAGGAATTATTGGAGAATTATTACACGGAGAAGCTGCCTATATACATGAACTCCGATGGGAGATGGAACAACAAGAAAGGGGGACGGGATCTTGGCGGACCCTTCATTATGCTAAACGAAATGGTAATTTATACCCTACTCATGGACTCGGACCAATTGCCCAGTATATGAATCTCTGTAGAGGAGAAGATCAGTTTCACTCTTTAGTCTCTATGTCTTCTCCAGCCTTGGGGAGAAAAGATTTTGCAACGAAAAATTACCCAACTGAACACAAGTGGAATAAACTAAAATACATAGCTGGAGATATCAATACCAGCATCGTAAAGACACATCTTGGAAGAACAATTATGGTTCAATGGGATGAAACCAGTCCAAGACCTTATAGTAGGAAAAATTTAATTCAAGGGACCAAAGGAACTTTAGCTGGTTATCCCACCAGGATCGCATTAGAAGGAGGGGTTGAGCAGTTGACTGATTCCCATAACAATTGGGCTCAAGGTGAGCAGCTGGCTTCCATTTTTGAAAAATACGAACACCCTCTGTACAAAAGACTAGGACAAAAATCAGAGGAAATGGGTGGACATGGCGGCATGGATTCTTTGATGATGCTTCGAATTTTTGAATGTCTTAATCAAGGATTGGCACTAGATCAAAATGTTTATGAAGGTTGTGCATGGAGTGCCGTTGGCCCTATCAGTGAACAATCGGTTACCAATGGCGGAGAGGTTCAGAAATTCCCTGACTTCACTCGAGGGAATTGGAAAACTACGCTACCTCTTGAAATTGTTGAATAAGTTTTTAGGTTTCTAGCTCTGGTTTTTTTCTCAATAAATCAAAAAATGAGCAACACAGAAATCAACATAGAAGTCCCTGCAAGGGTTTGTCTATTTGGGGATCATCAAGATTACTTAGGTCTTCCTGTAATTGCAGCAGCAATTGACCGTTTTATGAGTTTGACTGCTCAACCAATTGCTGAGAAGCAATTTGAGATCCATCTGCCCCAGATAGGTCAAAAGAGAATAATTTCATTAGACCAAGTGATTGAACACATGCCTGCCAACGATTACTTTTTGTCGGGAATTAAATTATTTCAAGACAAAAAAATTTTCTTTAAACAGGGCTATAGAGTAACTATTACCAGTGATATTCCTATAAATGCTGGAGTTTCGTCTTCTTCCGCTCTTGTGGTGGGATGGATTAGGTTTTTATTGTCTATCCAATTTCAGATTTCTTATCCTAGTGATAAAACCGTTGGAAAGATGGCCCATCAGGCTGAGGTACTTCATTTTAATCAGCCTGGGGGGATCATGGATCAGTACACCATTGCCCAGAGGGGAATGCTCTTCATTGAAACCTTAACGGGTAATTGTGTTGCATTACCCAAAAGTATCAAAAATCTGATTGTTGCTGAATCAGGCATTGAAAAAAGAACCCTAAAAGTGTTACAGAAAGCCAAATATCATGCTTTAGAAGCAATAAATCAAGTTCAGTCCAGCTACCCAGAATTTGATTTACATTCGAGTACTGTTGAAGACTATTATCAATACAAAAATGAATTATCTGGGGAGTTACTCCCTTATTGGTATGCAACTATTCATAATTACAGCATTACATTGGAAGCAAAAAAATTACTAGAAGAACCTAATCCAGATATTCAGAAATTGGGTGATTTGATGAACCAACACCAACATATATTGCAATCCTATATCAAAAATACACCTTCTGAGATGCAGAATCAAATAGATGCTGCAATCCGATCAGGTGCATTGGGAGCAAAAGTTATAGGTTCAGGCGGTGGCGGGTGTATCCTTGCCCTAACAGAGCCTCAAACTAAAAAACAGGTTATCCAGGCCTTTTTGGATGCAGGTTGTATAAAAGTCTACCCAATAGAAATAGTATAGAATCAGGGAAAATTGGTTCTTAAAATTTCAGTGGCTAAAACCACTAAGTGAAAACTCCGGCTATTTGTAAAACGATTCCATAATCGAAGATCATCAGTTTTATACCATAGTATTCACAGCGAAGAAAATAGAACAATACTTTAAATCATCCTTAATCCGGACTTTCACTCCTTTTTGAGTACCTTTTATCATTTAAGTATCTTTATATCAGTTATATATACGATATATTTTGAACAACATTTGTGATATTTCTTCCATATGAAATACTTTTTTCTGCTATTTTTTTATATGAATATAAAAAATTTGAATGATATTTTATAGTCCATATCAAACTACATACGAGTCATACCCAATAGAAAATGCAGATCAACCACTCTCCTCCGAAATGCTTGGAGGAGATGGAAAGAAAATCAAGAAAAAAACACAGTCAATTCGAGCCGCTTTCCTCTCTCTGTTGAAGAAGACATTAAAGCAGCTATCAGAGTTCATGTATTTCTATGTCTGGGGTATTGTATTGAGTGGGATTTGAAGCGTGGAACTAGCTGGTTTATTGTTTATTGATGAGCGCAAGGATAAAACCAGAAAAAAGTGAAGTAGTCCTCTTGGTAAGACGGGTATCGTCTAGTGCAATAAGGAAATGGAACACCGGAACTACAGAAGATGGTCATCCTGCACATAGCTTTGAACCCTGATGCAAGAACTTCGAACCTTGACATTGAATGAAGTAAGTCCACCTGAAGATTCTGACCGAGTGATTCATGTGATGTCTCAGGCAATGGAGATTGAATAGAGGGGGCATAAGATCTTATTTGTATTGATCAACAAAAGTTCCAAGTAAAGTAACAATTGGAAATGATACTTTTTTTCAGGCCTGCTAAGGATTTTGGCATTATTTTGACTCAAAAGTCAGGTTTAATCGCTTCACGATTAGAATTACCGTTCAGGGATTATATTGTTTGTACATAGCAGCAATATACTTTCCTAGTATATCAAACTCAATATTAACAAGAGAACCGATTTCTATAAATTTAAAGTTGGTATTTTGTAATGTATGAGGTATAATGTAAACACTGAATTCATTTTTTCGAACATCCACTATTGTCAGACTGACCCCGTCAATTGTAACCGAACTTTTTTCAACTAAGGGATGATTTCGAGGTTCTTTAAAATTAAAACAATACAGTCCCTGGCCTTCTTTTTTTGGCTTCTTACTACATATTGCTGTTTGATCGACATGTCCTTGAACTATATGACCATCCAACCTATCACCCATTTTAAGACATCTTTCCAAATTAATAAAGCTGCCTAGGGAGAGATAACCCAGATTACTTTTTTGTAGAGTTTCTTCCCCTGCAGTCACAAAATAACTAGACCTGTTGAATGAGGTAACGGTTAAACATACGCCATTGTGAGCGATACTTTGACCTATAGAAAGTTCGTTGGTAAATTGACATTTTATTTTTAACTCTATTGAACCGTTTGATCTACAAGTATTTTCAACAACTCCCAATGATTCAATGATACCTGAGAACATCCGCCATATTAATGATTAAATTTGACCTGCAAATTAGTCAGAAAAAGAGTGTCAGAAAATAAGAAAAAAGTACTTGTAGGAATTTCAATGGGAGATTTTAATGGTATTGGACCTGAAGTAATTCTCAGAACCTTCGAGGATAAAAGAATGTTTGACTTTTTTACGGTGATTGTTTTTGGGAATACCCTTATACTCCAGAAAACTGCAAAACTCTATAAATTACCAATCAATATTCGCTCAGTAGGTAATGACAATAAGATTCTTAACAAAGTTGTAAATGTCATAGATGTCACTGAGAATATAGATATTGAGCTTCGGTTAGGCCAACCTACTTCTGAATCAGGTCGATTGGCAGTGTTGGCTTTAGAAGAAGCATCTCATGATTTAATCAACGACAAAATCAAATTACTAGTCACTGCCCCAATTGATAAACAGAACAGCTTTTCAGAAGAATTCCCCTATAGAGGTCACACAGAATTTTTAAAAGATTTTTTTGAACAAGATACCTTGATGATAATGGTTAGCGATGGTTTAAGGGTTGCTTTAGCTACTGAGCATGTGCCTTTATTGGAGGTTCCAAACCTGATTACAGAAGAACGAATTAGTCATAAGATCAATCAAGTCTTTAATTCATTAAGATCTGATTTTGCTATTAAACGGCCAAAGATTGCCATTTTGGGCTTGAATCCGCATTCAGGTGATAAAGGGGTTATGGGAACAGAAGAACAAGAAATTATCTCACCTGTAATAAAGCAATTTAGAGAAAAAGAACATTTGGTTTTTGGTCCCTTTTCTGCTGATGGATTTTTCGCAAGCGGGATATATGCCAAATACGACGCAGTATTGGCTATGTATCATGACCAAGGGCTAATTCCATTTAAATCTCTTGCGTTTGGATCTGGAGTAAATTTTACTGCCGGTTTAAATCGGGTCAGAACTTCTCCTGATCATGGAACTGCTTTTGATATAGCTGGCAAGAATAAAGCCAATGCTAGTTCCTTTAGAAAATCTCTTTTCATAGGTAGGGAAATCTATTTCAACCGCCTTTCAAATCAATTTCAGGCATAATCCTTATTTGTTTGACTCTGAATTAAACTATTTAGATTTTTATCCTAAAGGGAACTTTCATTCATCAGTCTCTATCTAAGATATGTACGTAAAATACCTAATGGTTCCACGTCTGATTCAGGATTATTACAGTTAAACCCGGCTTTCACTCTTTTTTTGAGTAATGTGTACCACTTATATATTTGTATATCAGATATATACTATATATTTTGAATGGATTATTGTAATGAAAAGAAGGGGTATTATATGCTTCTGTTACCACTAACTAAAATACAAATATAATAAATATATAATCATTCAATCGTATTTATTTAATCCAACTATTTACTCTATGAACGATTTATTTTAAAGCCTAGAATCAACCCATTAATGCAACTTTAGGATAGGATTTTAAATTGTAAATCAAAGATAAATAAGTTGTCTGATATTGGTATTGTTTTTTTGATTTTTTAATTACAATGTTCGTACCCATTGTGTTGTTTTTGGATGGTTATAGAGTCTGGACATAGAGTGTCTTCATTGTTATTTGTACTCTTATTTTTTAAAAAGAGAGTTAATAGTGTTGTGTAAGTATCTTTCCACTTCTTCAGTAAAAACAAACTTTGTTTGTTTTTACTGAAGATTTAGTTGTTTAAGAGAGGTAATCATCTTTGTTGTTCACGATTACAATGTGTATATCCATTGTGTTGATTGTGGGGTTATAGGGGATCTTATGGTCATTTGTACCCTTATTTTTTAACAAGAGGGTTAATAGTGTTGTGATTACTTTGGTTTTTAGTTATGGTTGTTTATGGGTTCAGCGAGGAAACTCCCCCCATTTTCGGGGATGGGGGTTCGTTTCCCCCTTCCCCATA
>Ga0209022_1000622_pt1 | contig 43418 bp, 34 predicted proteins | sample PinacodermPK_FD_187300 | JGI IMG/M metagenome (GOLD analysis project Ga0209022, IMG submission 187300) | Host-associated microbial community of the marine sponge Aplysina aerophoba from Gulf of Piran - sponge pinacoderm, lysed by proteinase... | ecosystem: Host-associated > Porifera > Sponge >...
AAAATCCATGGAATCAAGCCTCAGAATCTCTCTTATCGTTTTAATCTTCATTCTCGATCTCGGCATCCTGCCACCTCCTTGAGCAATAGAATCCCAAGCAGGGTAACAAAACGCTTCTTGATGTTTTGAAGAAAGAAAAAAGAGAGATTCGGGTGTCCGAATTCAATGAGAATCGGTGTCCGAATTCAATGAGAATCGGTGTCCGAATTCAATCGGAATAGGTGTCCGAATTCAATGAGAATATGCAAGTGACCAAAAGATGGTATAACGACCCAGTTATATTCATACCGGACAACATGCCCGACAATATAACCGCCGCCATACACCACGTCATCAATACAATAAACCGAAATATGGACGTCATAGAACTAACGACAACCGAAGACCAATACTACGGCACAATAGTATTCCATTACAACGACCTTGGACTAGCCTACCACGGGACCGAACGCACCGAATCCGACGGCAACGAGATAACGTATAGTGATATAACCATTAACAGTAATCCACAAGTGCGCGGCAACTACATAGACGGTTCCTGGAGTTGCGACAAAGCAAGGCAAGCATTAGTGTCCCACGAACTGCTACACGCATTAGGCTTTCATCATGTCCCGCACAGTTGGAACGACACAGTAATGTGGGGACTCGGCAACAGTCTATGCGCAAATTATTGGAGCAACCGGACAATCCCCACACGGCTTGAACTGGATGCTTTACATTATCATTACAACGACCGAATGGGATATAATAATTGTCACTAAGGAGGCGAACACTGATATTGCAACATATTGCTTCGAAACCCAAAACGCAACACACGCCTCTCTCAAACAAGCTTTCAAGTGCTATATTTACAAGCACAAATTTACGAAAAATTACGAGCACTACCGCTCAAGATTCTGCTAGTTGAGGAGGTATTATGAAACGAATTTATGTGATTCTACTCATATCATTGTTTACCATGGTTCCCGAATTACATGCAAACCCTAACAAAGAAGAATCTCATAAATTACAAGAATGGCATAAACAATTTGAACTTTACGCCGCTTGTAAACCAATTGGCCTAGATGTAGCAGAATTGCCGCCAGATGCTAAGAGGATAAACCTTACGGAGAAAGCAATAATAAACTCCATGGAATCAAGATTACGTTCCGCCAACATTTTCAGTGATAAAAGTGTTTACAATCTAAGTGTGGGTATAAACATAGTTGGAAATGCATTCAGTATAAATCTTGGGTTTTTCAAAATCCTCAGAGATAAACACTTTCCAGAATTAGTTGGCATAGCATCTTCATGGCAAACAGGGATGACTGGAATACATAGTGGAAGAGCGGATTTTATTTTATCATCTATTTCGAGATTGGTTGACGAGTTCTTGGTTGAGTATTTTAGAGTGAATGAAAAAGACTGTAATAAAAATCGTTAAAGAGTCTCGCCATAATTCTTGTGTACGAAAAAAGCGGAGAAAATCCGCAAGGAAATGGCAGATTAATCCAGACTGCTGAAAAGCTATTATTGATCAACACGTAGGTTTACTGAATGAAATCCGGTCCAATAGCCAACGGATGCCCGATTATCTGGCGGTCGGCCGTGAGAAACTTCAGATTTTCCTGCTGAGCTTGAACAAGCAGAAGTTCGTCAAACGGGTCTCTGTGAGCTATTGGGGTTTTAAGCCTGCAGGCTGCGTGACCCGCGGTCATAGGCAAAAAAACCACGTCGTGTGTCGCCAGCAGCTTTACGACATCTTCCGGGTCAAATTCGCTTTTCCGCTTGCCCGAGTGATCCTTGGCATTGAATTTCAGGCGCATTTCCCAGATAGACACGGCACTTACATGGAACCGGATGTCTTTGCTGGAGAAAATCAGCTTCTCTGTTTCTGAAAGGTCCCAACGCGCCATCATCAGAGCGTAGACATAAGACGTATCGAGCAGTATCCGCATAGGACGATTCAGAATTTCCTACCCGAGCCCAAGGACTTTTCGGCTGAACGCAGGATCGTCAAACTCCTTCGGCCACCCTTCCTTGCTTTCCCGGATTCCAGCCCGTTTGCAATCCTCTGCAAGCTTCTCAAGGTCGATCCCTCCGCGCCCGCGCAGACGCACGAGTTCAACCACGGGTTCCCCGTATTTTGTTATGACGACGCGTTCTCCTTTCTCGGCAGCGGACACCAACTCGGAAAGACGCGCTTTTGCCTGACGCAAAGCAAATTCCATGAAACAGCCTCCTAATTCTCTGCACCGTTTAAAACTTCACATTCACAAGTGTAACTATATCGTGACTACAAATGGAAGTCAAGGAGTCGGGACTGAAAGAATCGTTTGGCAAAACAGAACACATGGCAAAGATGCGAACTTTATTTTGTCATCACTTTCAAAAGTGATTGATGAGTTTTTGGTTGAGTATTAACGGATGTTGAAAGCACAACTGCGCTTTCTGGATCACCTGAGGCTTAAGTTTTGGGTAAAACTACTGTTGAAACGACCATGTCTGGACCTATTGAAAGACTTGCGCCTGGATTTACTTCAAGGTCCCCTTCTATAGCTAACTCCCCTTTCCCTAATATCTCTATATCCCCTTTTATAGTTACAGTTGGAATTATAAGAGAAAATTCAAGTTCAACGGTAGGTGGTTTTTTCTCCACAATCTCTTGAAGCATTTCTTTCAGCTTTTCAGTAACGTCTTCTGTATTATCAAGAACTTCCATAAACTCACGAAATTGTTCAGTATTCTGGATGTATTCTATTACTGACTCAAGGGCTTCGGGAGCAGACTCAATCAAATCAGGTATCACTTGTAGAATATCTGCCTCAGTCATCGTCCTTACTCCTCAATACTGTTGTAGTACTCATTCAAATTGAAGCATAGTTCTTTATAGCGGGTCTCATGTCGCTTTCTATTCAATATCATTTCACACGCCGAACCTACCGCCATTCTCGCACTGCAATTCTTTTGCTCAACGGGGCCTAGTTCATCAGAGAAAGCTATTCTGTACATATTTGACGATTTGTCCGCACAAAGAATTACAGAACAGTCATTTTTGGTTATTTCAATCGAGCAGTCGTCAAGTTTGGTTATGGTGAACTCACCTCCACCGCCAAGGCCATTTTGGTAGCTGTATTTCTTTTCCATGATTAGTTTCTACTCCATACCATAAGTCATATTAAAAGTGATATTGAAATTTTCTATGCTCTTGAAAATTCAATAGTTTAAGGTAATTATAGCTTCATTGTGGTGCCGAAGGCGGGAGTCGAACCCGCACGCCCGTAGGGCACTACCCCCTCAAGATAGCGCGTCTGCCAATTCCGCCACTTCGGCACAAAATCGGATTGTAAAAAGTATCACGCAGGGAACAAATTTCAAGCTCCGAACTTGCGAAGACGACCCGCGTGGGCAAGAAGAAGCGGCATTATCTCCGTCGCCTTTATGATCCCCAAATCACTGGATGAGCAGGACGATTCGGAGAAACCTGCCACACCCCCTCCCCTGCAGTATTTAGAACTGATCATAAGAGGTACAGGGTGCCAGCTGTGCGACTTCATAGCCGCCGGGGTCGAGTGGTCACCCGTAACGGCAAGAACGTCAACCCCGAGTCCCATGATTTCGGGGAGAAGCGAATCGAATTCCTCGATTACTCCTACCTTCGCCGCAAAATTCCCATCCTCTCCGTAACTGTCCGTTTTCTTTACGTGGAGGTAGAAAAAATCATAGTTCTCGAAATTAGCAGAAAGCGTCCGGATCTCATCACCTATGGAATCTCCTGAGACATCAAGGACGTCCATCCCGAGCAGTTTCGACACTCCCCTGTACATCGGATAGGCGGCAACGCATCCGGCCCGAAGCTCGTAAGCCTCTTCGAAGGTCGGAAGATTCGGCCTCACGGAAAAACCCCTCAGAAGCATGTAGTTAGCCGCGGGCTCATCCCTTATCACTTCGCAGGCCCTGTCAATCAGCTCTCCTGCGATCTCGGCCGTCTTCTGGGAACTCTTGTTCTCCCCACTGGGCCTGACAGGAGATTTGCCTTCCGCCTGCGGATCGGTGTCGCAGACAAGTGCGTCTGATTCCGAGAGATGCGGTATAAACGACAAAACGACGACGAAGCGATGCTCAAGGCCCGGATAGAAATTTATTTTCACCCCGCATATCTCACTTAGGGCTGAGGAAATCCTGGAGATAACCCTCCTGTTCTCCTCCGTGCTGATCCTGCCGGCCCTTCTGTCCGCAACGACCGGGGTATCCCCTTCGTATTTCACCGTGGCAAAGTTGCCTCTCACCGCCATGTCCGACGGGCCGAGATCGATGCCGAGGCCAAGCGCCTCAAGCACGCCCCTTCCTATCTCGTTTCTGACGGGGTCATAACCGAAAAGCGCCAGGTGCGCGGCGCCGCTTCCGGGAGTTATTCCCCTCTCAACGGGCACATGAAGCCCCAGGGAAGCTCCAGAGGAAATCCGATCAAGATTCGGAGTCCGGGCCGCCTCAAGTTCTGTTTTTCCGTCAACGGGAAGCCCCCCGAGTCCGTCAAGAACGCAGAGAACTATCTTCGAGGAATTTTTCTCAACAAGCTTTGATACAATATCCTGCATTTTTCTTCCTTGCCCGCCACCTCGACGGGGTAATATCAGGGGTCACTAATCTCTATTTCGGCTCCGTCATACGCCGGCTCTATATGATCCGGAAGTTCCGCGAGAAGCCTCTCGTATTCAAGCTCATGCCCCATGTGGGTAAGAAGGGCCCTTTTGGGCTTCAGTTTCTCTATTTCCTCTACCGCCTGCTCTATGTTGAAGTGTGCCCTGTGGGGCTTGTATCTCAATGCGCCGAGTATCAGAAGGTCAAGCCCCGAGAGCTTTTCGTAGGATTCCTCGGGGATGGCGCTGCAGTCCGTAACGTAACCGAAAGACCCGATCCTGTAGCCGAGTATTCCCCAGTTGTGATGATAGATATCGATGGGCTCTATCCTGATTCCCTCGAAGTTGATCTCCCCGTTTATCTCCTTGAAGTTCAGCCTGGGTTTTCCTCCCGCCGCGGGGAAGGAATCGAATATATAGGCGAAATTCCGCTTTATGTCGCCGAGAGTAACCGGGTTCGCGTAACAGTCTATGTCCATTGAATTTATGAAGTTAAACGCCTTAAGATCATCTATTCCGTGGGTGTGGTCCGCGTGGGAGTGGGTATAGAGAACAAGATCAATCCTGGTTATACCTTCCCTAAGAGCCTGAGTCCTGAGATCAGTCGAGGTGTCGACAAGTATTTTCTTTCCGGCCACCTCAACAACCACGGAACTCCTAGTACGTTTGTTCTTAATATTATCCGATGTGCATACGTCACATTGGCAACCCACTACGGGAACGCCGGTTGAAGTGGCACATCCGAGCACTCTAACCTTCATAGAATACGCCAAACATGGTAGAATTGATGTTGTAAGAACATAACATACAAATCTTCCGAATAATAAATTTACAACGGCGTAACAACCAATATACTTTCTGTGTAAAGTGAAAAGCCGCATAAAACTTTTTCCCTTCCTCATAATAGCTTCCATCTGTCTGCTTACCCTTTCTTTCGCCACGGCGCAGGAGAAAAACAGGGCCCTCTACGAGGAGAATTTCAAGCTTTACCGTCAGCTTGAATCAAATTCCGAGAAAGCCAAAAGAAGCGAGACATGGGATCTCGTGGGAAGTACTTTCTACAGGATATATTCGCAGGATCCCGAGTGGAAAAACTCCCCTCTCTGCCTCTTCGTAGCAGCAAGGGTCTATGAGAAAAAGTCCCTGAGGTTCAAATCCCCCCAAGATTCGGAAAAAGCGCTTCAGTACTCGCGGGAGTTCGTGAAAATATATCCGAAAGACAGCCTGGCCGACGACTCGTGGCTTCGGGTGGGCAGAATTCATGAGCGCAGGGGCGAGAAAAAAGAAGCCGCCTCGGCGTACCAGAGAATCGTCTATGGAATGGAGGACTCAGACACCTACGAGATCGCGAAAAAAAAACTGGCGATAGTTACAGGAGCCGCCGCTCCAAAGGAAACAGAGTCTGAGCCGCCTAAAGAAACCATCCCCACGCCAAATCCAAAGGGCTACGCCTTGATAAAAAAAATAAGGCACTGGTCAACGGACGATTATACGCGGGTCGTCATAGAAACCGACAAGAACGTCAAGTACACATCCAAGATGCTTCGCCCCGACCCGGAACTCAAAACCCCTCCACGTCTCTATGTGGATCTTGAGGAAACCATCCTTGACAATTCAATCAAGGTCGAACCTATAACGAAGGGACTTCTCGAGAAGATAGGTTACGCGACGAACCGCCCCGGAGTATCGCGCATCGTGCTGTACATAAAAGATCTCGAGGGCCACAAGGTCTTTTCCCTGCCAAAATCGGAGCAGAACCCGCATTTTCGGCTTGTGATGGATATAAAGGGGCTGGGAGCAAAACCGGAGAAGATATTCGCAAAGGACGCTCCTTCATACGGCAAGCAGGGACCTTCGCTTGAATCCAAGGTTCCCGAAGGAGAGATAGCAAGTCTCAAGCAGGCCCTCGGGCTCAAGGTAAGAACCATAGTAATCGATCCGGGGCACGGGGGACATGATCCCGGCGCCATAGGTCCAAGCGGCCTCAGGGAAAAGGACGTAAACCTCAAGATAGCCAAAAGACTCAGGCAAAGGCTGATCGAAGAAGGGAAAAGCTTCGGCATAGAGAATGTCTATCTTACCAGAAGCAGCGACAGGTTCATTCCTCTTGAGGAACGTACCGCCATAGCGAGAAAAAGAAAAGCCGACATTTTCATATCCATACACTGCAACGGGGCAAGAACGAAGAAGGCGCATGGAATAGAGACCTATATACTGGGTTTTACAGACGACCAGACCTCCCTGCAGCTCGCGGCCAGGGAGAACGCCACCACGACCAAGGGACTGCACGAACTAGGAAACACGCTCAAGCAATACATACTCAGCGCCAAGAAAGAGGAATCCCAGCAAGTCGCCGGTTACGTGCAGAAATCCATAATCCAGAACGTTTCCGGAAAATACAAGTACATAAAGAACAAGGGGGTTAAAAAGGCTCCTTTTGTCGTGCTGATCGGCGCGGACGTACCGAGCGTACTGGTCGAGACCTCCTTCATAACAAACCCCAGAGAGGAAAAAAGGCTGAAGAGCAAAGCCTACATAGAAAGAATAGTGGACGGAATAATTCTGGGAATAAAGAGATACTCAATGCAGACCCAGAAAGTCTCCTGAGGCCCCGCGTACTTTATGGATAGCGTAAACAATGAGATCGCGAAAATATTCTCAAGGATAGCCGATTCTCTTGAGATCCTGGATGAAAACGGCTTCAAGATAAACGCCTACAGAAAAGCCTCGCGCAATATCTCCTCAATGCCGGATTCTCTTGAGGAATTCGATGGAGAAAAAGAACTCTCAACGATACCGGGAGTCGGGAAAGATCTTTCTCAAAAAATAATCGAGCACAGGCTCACCGGAAAAATCGCCTACTACGAGGAGATAAAAAAACAGGTTCCCGACGAACTCGCAGAACTTCTCGACATAAGAGGAGTCGGACCGAAGTTTCTCCGCACCCTCGTAAAGCGTTTCGGGGTAACGGACATCGAAAGCCTGAAAGAAACCATCGCCAATCCGGACATTCTCGAGGTAGACGGCATAGGAAAAAAGAAAATCGAGCAGATATCACGCTCGGTAGAGGTTTTTGAGGGCGGGAAAAAGAGAATGAGGCTTACCGAAGTCCACCCCCTTGCCACAGCAATAAAAGAGGAGATAGAGGAAATCCCCGGCGTCCTGAAAGCCGAGCTTGCCGGTTCGCTTCGAAGGATGAGAGAAACCGTAGCGAATATAGACATAATCGCCTCGGCGGATGATGAGGCGGAAGTCATAGAGGAATTCATAGCCCTCGGTTTCACTAAGGAAGTTCTCCGCAGAACCGAAAACAGTGCGCGGATTCTTACGCAGAGAGGAGTGCGGACCGATCTTCTGGTCGTAGAGCCCCACTGCTACGGCTCTGCGCTTCAGAACCTTACGGGCTCGCGTTCCCATAACGCAAGAATAAGGGAAATCGCGGCGGCAAAGGGTCTTGAGACGGATCCCATGGGTATCCGCAACGGCAAAGGGTACTTTTCCTCCGAGGAAGAAATCTATGAATCTCTCGGGCTAGACTACATTGCCCCTGAGCTGCGTGAGGACCGCGGAGAGATCGAGGCGGCGCGCGCAGGGGAACTTCCCGCGCTGCTTGAGAAAGAAGATTTAAGGGGAGATCTTCACGCCCATTCAACCTGGAGCGACGGAGCGTCAACCATACGGCAGATGGCGGACAAGGCGGCATCTCTCGGCTACGAATATATAGCCATGACCGACCACTCGCCCTCTTCAAGGATAGCAAACGGGCTCAGCGTAAAGAGGCTTTGGCAGAAAAAAGAGGAGGTAGAGAAAATAAACTCCGAGGGCAGAACGATAAGAATACTTATGGGCTCTGAGGTCGACATACTGCCCGACGGCTCTCTTGATTATCCCGACGAGGTGCTTCGGGAACTTGATTTCGTTGTTGCGTCGGTCCACAGCTCTTTTTTGATGGAAGAGGAGGAAATGACAAGACGGATATGCGGCGCCATAGAAAACCCCAACGTGGACGCCTTGGGACACCCGACCGGAAGGCTGATAGCACAGAGAGAGCCCTACAAGGTCGACATAGACGCCGTTATCGAAACAGCGAGGAATCACGATAAGGCGCTCGAGGTAAACTCGTCCTACAAGAGGCTTGACCTAAAAGACGCTCACGCCAGAAAAGCCATTGAGGCCGGGGTGAAAATCATAGTGTCAACCGACGCCCACAGGGTCCAGCACCTTGAAAGAATAATTTTCGGGGTCGGAACGGCAAGGCGGGGATGGGTAAAGAAAACGGACGTCGTAAACACCTACAGTCTTTCTCGACTCCTTAAATGGCTAGCAAGCCACGACTCGTAAAATGGCCCGACTCACCAAAAAGCAGGCCCGGGCGGAAGTATCCCGCCTGAGAGAGGAAATAAGGCGCCACGACCATCTCTACTACGCGGAGAGCAACCCCGAGATTCCCGATGCCGATTATGACAGACTCATGAGGAGGCTCGTGGAACTTGAGCGGACCTACGGTCTGGCCGTCCCGGATTCGCCCTCGCAGAGAGTTGCGGGAGAGGTTGCTGAGCAGTTCAATCCATTCTCTCACGTAATTCCAATGATGAGCATTGATAACGCCGTAGATGAGCAGGAAACCAGGGAGTTTGACAAGCGGATAAAAAGATTCCTCAAGACCGAAGAAGAGATCGAATACGTGCTGCAACCCAAGTTCGACGGGGTTTCGTCATCGCTTACCTACATCGAGGGGGAACTGCTACACGGCGCCACGAGGGGCGACGGTAAAACGGGTGAGGAAATAACGGCGAACGTAAAGACCGTAAGGTCAATCCCGCTGGCTCTTTCGGGGCGAGGACGAAAGCCGAAACTGGTTGAGATCAGGGGGGAGGTCGTATTCCCGAAAAGCCTGTTCGCAAAGCTGAATGAAGAGCTTCAAAAACTTAATGAGGAACTTGAAAAAGAGAATGAAAACCTCCTGAAAGAAGACAAAAAACCGAAACCCCTCAGGATGCCGTTTAAAAACCCGAGAAACGCCGCTTCAGGCTCGCTCCGCCAGCTTGACTCTTCTGTGACGGCGCGACGTCCCCTGCACTTTTACGCGTGGGGAGTGGGCGGCTGCGAAGGGGTGGATTTCAGAGACGAGATTGAAATATACAAGGCTTTTCGTAAATGGGGTTTCAATGTCGAGGAGCCCAGAGACTGCCTGGGTATCGACCAGGCCATTGAGTACGCAAGGGAGCTCGAGCGAAAAAGGGATTCCATTGATTATGAGGTTGACGGGGCGGTGGTGAAGGTAAGGAGCAGAAGGCTTCAGGAAATCCTGGGCACAACGGCAAAATACCCCCGCTGGAGCGTGGCCATAAAGTTCTCTCCCAAGCAGGTAACCACGAAAGTAAGGGATATAACTATCCAGGTCGGAAGAACGGGACACCTTACCCCGGTAGCCGAGCTTGAGCCGGTAAAGATATCCGGCATCGAGATAAAAAGGGCCTCCCTTCACACAGAGGACACCGTAAGGGAAAAAGACGTGAGGATCGGCGATACCGTGGTGGTGCAGAGAGCGGGAGACGTGATCCCGGAGGTGGTGGAAGTAGTTCCCTCGCAGGAAAGAGGAAAAGAAACTTTCTCAATGCCGCAGAACTGCCCCCGCTGCGAAACCGCGATTGAGAGGGAAGGCTCCTTCCATCTGTGTCCGAATATCTCCTGTCCCGCGCAGATCAGGGGAAGAATAAGCCTTTTTGCCTCGAGAAACGCTTTTGACATAGAGGGACTCGGAGAAAAAAAGGTGGAACAGCTGATAAACGAGGGGATTCTGCGAAACATGGCGGATATTTTCACTCTCAGAAGGGAGCAGCTTCTCGGGCTTGAGGGGTTTGCGGAGAAGTCCGTCGACAACCTCCTCGAAGAGATAGAAAAAAGCAAGGATATAAGCCTCGGGAGATTCTTAAACTCTCTTAGCATAAAGCACGTGGGCACCAGAACCGCGCAGACGCTCGCCCGCGAATTCAAAACCCCCGAGAACCTCATGGCAGCCACAAGCGAGGATCTTCTCCAAGTGGAAGGCGTAGGCGAAGAACTGGCGCAGAGCATAATCGGATTCTTTGAGGATCACGAGAGAAGGGGCGTGGTAGAAGCGCTTTTGCGTCAGGTGAGAATAGAGAAAGAACCCGAACCATCAGGGGAAAACGAAAAAATCGCCGGAAAAACGTTTGTCCTGACAGGCACTCTATCGGTTCCCCGGGAACAGGTAAAAAGCGAGATAGAGAGACTCGGTGGAAAAGTCGTTAACTCGGTATCCGGAAAGACAGATTTCCTGGTTTCCGGAGCGGATCCGGGAACCGCGAAACTTCAGAAGGCCCGTGAGCTCGGAACGGATATTATTACGGAAGAACATCTGAAAAGCCTCATAGGGCTTTAGTTCCGTGTCTTTGTCTGTACACCTCGTAGAGAAAAATCCCAGCGGCAACAGAAGCGTTTAGAGATTCCACTTTCCCCTCTCTGGGAATGGAAAGCAGAAAATCGCATTTCTGCTTTGTCTTGCTTCGCATCCCCCTGCCCTCGTTCCCGATCACAACGGCTATGTCGAGCGAAGCGAAGTCACAATCACAGACCGCATCTTCGGAATCTGTATCAGCTCCCGCGACCCAGACCCCTTTTTTCTTAAGAGAATCGATTACTCTGCCAAGATTCGTCTCCCGGGCGATCTTTATGTTGGCCGAAGCCCCGGAAGAAACTTTAACTACCGTCGGATTCACGTCGCACGCCCGGTCAGCTGGTATCACTATTCCATGAACTCCTAGAAAATCCGCGGTCCTTATTATGGCGCCGAGATTCTGCGGGTCTTCTATATGATCAAGAACAAGAAGAAAAACCTTCTCCTGTCTTTGCTTTGCCACACCGAGAATCTCTTCAACCGAACTGTAGACAAAATCAGAGATTTCAGCGGCTATGCCCTGGTGATTCGGGCTTTTACATATATCCGTAATCGCGTTTCTGGAAAGATGGGTGAGTTTTATGCGGAATTTCTTAACCGAGGCGTTCATCCTCGGGTCAGAAGAGATGTCGAAATTCTCCGAGACCATGATTTTCTTTATCTCCTGAGGAGAATTGCGGAGAAGTTCGGCGACTGAGTTCTTGCCGTAAACAATCAACGCGTACTCTCTCCAACCCCGAAATTCTTCTTAACGTAGTTAACCTTGTACAGTATGTTGTCCTTAATCCACTTGGCGTCCCACCACTCAAGCGGCCTCACCGGAACTCCCTGAACGTAAACCCCGAAGTGCAGATGGTCCCCGACGGCAAGCCCGGTAGTACCCGTCCTTCCCACAATATCTTTTTTCCCCACGCTGTCCCCGACGCTCACATCCATCGAGCTCAGATGGGAGTAAAGAGACATAACCCCCATTCCGTGGTCGATGATAACCGTATTGCCGTATATGCCGAGGTGCTCCGCGAAGACCACCACTCCGCTGTTAGAGGCGGGAACAGGGTATTTTTTAGTAACCGAGAGGTCATAGCCGAGGTGGTACTGGTTGTCGATCACGTTGCCGTCCATCAGGTATTTCCTGTGGTCCGCAAATGTCGCGCCCACCTTGGAATTGCGAAGCTGGTTGAACTTCCCTTCCCAGAGAATCTCGCCCCCGCTCTGTCTTCCGATCTCATATATCCTGTTGTCGTTTTCCTTTCTCGTCTCGCTGTTGATCTTGAGAAACGCCTTGAGCAAATCAGGTTTCCCGTCATCCCCGACCGGGGAATAGCCGTAGACCTTGCTGAAAAGCGGAAGCACCTTGCTCTTCAGAAACCACTCGGAGAGGCCTATCTGATCCTTTACGTACGAGGCCCTGAGAAGCCGGTAATAAACAGATTCCCTCATTTCGTTGCCAGCCGCGTCAGCCGCAAGAATTTCTATCTTCTCACCCCTGTCCGCATTATACGGATAGGCAAAAAAGGCAAGGTATATCAAGGGGTCTTCAAAGTATCCCGAGTAGCCTTCGAAAAAAAGATCTTTTATCTCGACGCCGCTTGAGACCGTGTCCTCAGAAACCTTGTAAATGACAACTCCCGCGCCCCCGTGTCTTATGTACAGCGCGGGCGAAAGTTCCTGTATCTCAGGAGGGATGAAATCCAGGGTGACTCTCTGGCTGAAAATAGCCATCCTCCCGGGAAAAAGACCATTCATGAAACGGTCAGTCGCCTCTATGAAAAGTTCCGCCGTGCCACTTTTTATGCCAAGTTTCTCGGGGTCGATGCTAACGCTTATCACGTCGCTTTTAGTTCCTTTCTTGTACTCTTTTTCAACAAGAACGGATTCCCCGTAAGCGTCAAGCAGATAGATGCGCACCTCGGAAAGCCCGGTGCCCTTGTCGGACACAGTCACTTCAAAGGGCTTTAAGCCCAGACTCTTAATATCCCGATCAGTGGATATGACGGGAGGACTCATCTCGGCAATGGAGATAACTTTTATGAGAGCAATGATCAGAAACACAATCCCAAAAACAGCCGCAACCTGTTTTCCGGATACCTTTAGCATTTAAAACAACCTCCTTCGAATTGCTGTAGCAGCTTCGCTTATCAAATCACAAGAGCAGCCCGGATGGCGTAAGTGAATCAGAAAGAGATCCTATCTCCGCACCACCTCAGGAATCTCAAACTTGCCTCTCGCAAGATCCGGTTTCACGGGGAAAGCCCGCAGCAAACAGAACATTTCTTTGGAGAGCACCTTCCGGGCACCTCAAGCGAGTTCTGTTTTTATTTGGCGGCTTTTAAGTATAATAGGCTTGTTAGGAAAATCCAGATCCTTACAACGTGACCGAAGATAAGTCCCCTGCGTTTTCACTAAAGACAGTGCGTCGAAGAACGATTTTTTTTATATTCACGGCAGTAATCTGCATCCTTGTCGTGGGGGTTTTTCTATTCTCCCAGACCGAGCAAAGCCGCCGGTACGCAAAAAACCTTATAGAGCGAAGGCTGAACTCAATCCCCAATTTCCATATCAGCCTCGGAAATATCGAGGGAAGCATAATCTCCACAATGGAGATAGACGACATTGAGATAGAAATAGCCGGAGAGAGTTACATGAAAATCGATAAACTCTCGACTAACTACTCGATTCCCCTTCTTTACTCAATAATCTCGAGAAAGAAGCTTTACTTATCCGACACGGAGATACGAGGTCTCAGGGTTCTTCTTGCAAAGGACAGCCAGGGGGTATGGGACTTCAAGAAACTGAAGAACAAGGACAAAACCGCCGAGGGCCCGCAGGGGGAAAGAATAAGCCTCATTTTCGCGAATAACAGAATCCGCGATTCCCGCATTACGATTGTTGATCGCACCAGAGACAAGGTCTGGGAATTTGACCTGGTTGAGGATTCTCTCTTCTCGATAAACATCATTGAGCTGACGAAAAAGATCGAACTTGACGCAAAGGACATAAATTTCGACTACGTGTCTCCCAGAATCAGGATAAGGAACCTCAAGGGAAAAATCGATATAGCTTCCTGGGACTGCGTATTCGAAGACGCCGGATTCAAGGTTGAGGGCGTGCCGATCAGGGGAAGCGGGATTGTGAGAAGCCTGAGAAACCCTGAATTCGATATGACCGCGTATTTCGACGCACTTGGAATAAACGGCAAGGGAGAGGTTAACCTCCAGGCAAAAACGAAGGTCAAGATGCACTCCTTAGACAACATGGTCGGTACGATGGAGGTTTCGACGCGTGATTCATTTCTCAACGGGAAGCCGCTTTGGACGGACCTCAAACCGGTCAGGATTAAAGGAACAGAAATTTTTATAGAGGGCAAAATAGGCGGAGGATTCGGGGAGTCAAGCCTGAAGGGCAGCATCGACTTTAAGAAATGGCTCGGAGGGGGAGAGAAGAACTGGTTTGACTTCACCGCGGAACTAAACGGCGCGAACACGGATGAACTGACCGAGCTGCTGAACCGCACGCCCTACCCGCTTGAGTTCGGAGATAACCCAAGGTTAAACTCGAATCTCAGGGCAAGTGGCAGCTGGACAAGCAGGGAGATCTATTCCCTTCGGATCGAACCCGATTATCTCGACGTAATAGACAGCGAGCAAAGCAACCTCCGGATCGGAGGTTACGTGACGTTCAGAAACGACGGCACGGATTTCGATTTCACCTCAAAGGCAAAGGGATTCAAGCTGAAACTCGAATTCCCGGATGTTAGAATCGACAACTATGTCGACGGAAGCGCGACTTTTAAGGGAGCGATACCGAAAAAAGGCAAATTCTTTGAAGACAAGTACCTGCGCGTAAACGCTGATCTGAAAACAGATGAATTTTACGGGATAACGAACATAAACTCCCGGATAGACGGCAGCATTAAAAAAGGAACCCTGACGGTAAACAGGCTTAACGTCTTGTCCGATCAATTTTCCTTATCCGCGGAAAAAACAAAAGAAACGCAAAAGGGTCTTGACTGCGTTTTTAAATTCAAAACGCAGGACCTAAGTTTTCTCTCCGAGATTGACGAAAGGATTCCCCTGGTTTTAGGAAAAATAGACTCAAGCGGAAAAATCAGCGGAAGCATTTTCACTCCGCTTATCAAGGCAGACTCGCGCGTAGAGAACTTCGCCTATGAAGAAGGTTTCATAGTTCAGGACATGTCCGTCCGGTCAAGTACCCGGATTGACTTGAAAAACACACCCAAGGTATCGCTTGACATATATCTGCAGGGAGAACGGGCCCGCGTTCTCGGCAATTACTCGGACACGATTGAGGTAAAGCTGCGGGGAACGGAAACTCGCTTTGACGCGGGCGTTCTTTTGAGCAAGAAAAACGGTTCCTACGCCTCTTCGGAATTCAGCGTTAGCAACTTCCTGGAACACGAGAAAAAATTAAGGATGACGTATCTTGAAGGTCTTCTGGACGAAAAGCTGTTTAAAAACAGAGGAGATATCTTCCTTGATATATCTTCGGATAGAACAAGTATTCGGGGAGATGAATTTCTCTACGGAGAGGGAAAAATCTCAAACTTTCTGGGAGAAATCGACAGGAAAGAAAAAACGTTCGAACTGCGTGCCGACATAACAAACTTCAATTCGCTGATCATATCAAAGGTTCTTAATTTCAGACACGACCTGGGAGGTACTCTCGACGGAAAAGTTCGAGCCAGCGGTTCTCTTAACGCTCCTTCCGTTCAGGCCGAAATAAGATCAGACGGCTTCTCTTATGGGTTCCCCGAGCCAAAAGATATGGAAATCAGGCTCCGCGGGAAAAAAGGAAGACTTTCCCTGGACTTGCTATCCTCACTGGAGCAGAAGGAAAGCCTCAGCCTAAAGGGAGACCTGCTGGTTCCCCGAAATGCGCAGAGCCCGTTGGAGGCGATAATGGAGACTTCAATGGACCTGAAACTGACGTCGAATGGGCACGGCCTCGCTTTCATGAAAATCTTTTCAAATTCCATAGAGAAAATCGATGGCAACTTTTCATCCGGCAGCCTTTCTCTAAAAGGCACTTTATCAAAACCGCGTGTAAAAGGGGACCTTGAACTAAACGACGTGAGACTCTCTCTTACCCAGCTCAGAAACAGTCTGTTCACCCACCACACCAAGCTTTCGTTCAGCGGGAAGAAACTCTCCTTGCCAAGGACGGAAATCCATTCAAAAAAGGGGAAAGCTTACCTCAAAGGCAAAATGAACATCTCCGATTTTACCTACCACGCTGATCTTGAGATGGAGAAAGTCCGTTTTAATCCTCATTCGATAAAAACGGATCTCTCCGGCAATCTCAAGATAGAAAAAAAAGACGAATTTCTTAAAGTAACGGGAAAGACCAAGGTCACCGCAGGAAGGATTCGCCTGTACCCGGGCAGGATAAAAAACATAAAAGACATAAGCTTCATAGAAAAAAGCGAGAGCCTCACCGATAAGTTTTCACTTGAGGCACAGAACGAAACCGGTTTTTACAGAGAAAAAACCGCGATGGATATCTCGGTCGACATCTCCTCGGGCACGTGGATAAAAACCAAGGACGCTAACTTCAATACAAGAGGAAAACTGAGGCTTAAGAAAGAACCGGGCGGCGACCTCAACATGCAGGGAAACATAGTGTCATCCGAGGGATATTACACGGTCTTCGGGAAGCTTTTCGACATAGAGGACGCCACGCTTAATTTTACGGGGGCATCGAACAACCCTGCTCTCAACGTCAAGGCATATTACGACGCCGGCGATGTTGACGTGCACGTAAACGTCTCGGGAGACCTAAGGGAACCGGACCTGTCTCTCTCAAGCAATCCGAATCTTGAAGAAATCGACATAATCTCCTATATAGTTTTCGGAGCTTCGAGTAACAGGCTCCAGAACCAGCAAAGGGCCTTTGTGGGGAAATTCGCGACCGCGGTTGCCGCAGGCGGAATCTCGGAGCTTTTAAGCTCGGAGATCGGTCTCGACCTGCTGAGCATACAGGAAGGAGACCGGGGGTTTGAGGACAGCACGCTCAAAGTCGGCTCCTACGTCACAAGAGATATCTTCGTCGGCTACGAGAGGTCGCCATCCAAGACCTCGCTTGACCACACGGTGCAGATGCGCAACAAGCTCAACCTTGAATGGAGACTGAACAGAAGATTCTCGATTGAAAGCCAGATGGGCGGAGAAAACCCCGGAGTCGATTTTTTCTACAATTTCAATTATTAAAAGAAAAAACTTCGGGGATACTCTTGCCAGGAACTATAACGGAGAAACGCAATGAACGGGCAAAAACCGATCGTAGCCATAGTCGGAAGACCAAATGTCGGCAAGTCCACCCTTTTTAACAGAATAATAGGGTGGAACAAGACGATAGTAGAGGACATCCCTGGCGTCACGAGAGACAGGGTCTATGAAGACACCCGATGGAAGGAAAAGGAGTTCACTCTGGTTGACACCGGGGGGCTTTCTCTCGGCGAAGACGACCAGGACTATTCACTCATAAAAGAGCAGATAGACGTGGCTATCTCGGAGGCCGAGCTCGTGGTCATGCTTTTTGACGGCAGGGACGGGGTCCTGCCTCAGGATTCTGAGATAGTGCGGTATCTTCGAAAGACCGAAAAAAAAGTCATCTACGCCGTAAACAAAATCGACCATGGAAACATAAAACAGATCCTAAAGACATACGAATTCTACGGGACGGGCACGGATGACTTCATGGCGATTTCCGCGCTTCACAACCAAAATATCTACGAGCTCGTGGAGCAGATCGCTTCCTGCATAGAAACCTCCGGGCAACCAGAAGAAGAATCGGAAGAGTCCGAAGAGACGAGAATCGCCGTTATCGGCAAACCCAACGTGGGAAAATCCACGCTGGTGAACAGGATACTCGGAGAACAGAGACTCATAACAAGTTCCACACCCGGCACGACCCGTGACTCCATTGACTCCGTATATGAAAAAGACGGGAAAAAATACGTCTTTATCGACACCGCGGGCATAAGAAGAAAGTCAAGAATAGACGCCGCGGTTGAAAAACACAGCGTTTTCCGGGCAATAAGGTCCATCGAAAGAGCCCACATCGTGCTGCTGATGATAGACGGTCAAGAGGGCCCGACCCACCATGACTCGCGCCTAGCGGAACTGGTAAAAGGCAGAAACAGGGCCCTTATAATACTGCTTAACAAATGGGATCTCGCTCCAGAGGACATAGTGGACCCCGAAGAGGTTGAAGAGGTAACAAAGGAGAAACTGATCGGGGTTGACTACGCCCCCGTGTTGATGATCTCCGCGCTTACCGGCAAGAAAGTCGGAAGAATTTTCGACGTTGTAGAGCGGGTGGAGAGCAATTTCAAAAGAAAGATATCCACTGGAAAGCTCAACAGGTTCCTTGAAGACCTTACAAAACGCCATCCTCCCCCCGTATACAGAAGAAAGGAGATAAAGCTTTTCTACATCTCGCAGCCCTTCAACGCGCCGCCGACATTCACGATCTTCACGAATTCGGCAAAGGGTATCCCGGAGAACTACAGAAGGTTTCTTGAGAAAAAGTTAAGGGAGTACGCAGACTTCGAGGGATCTCCTCTTAAGCTTCTGTTTCGGGACAGGGAAGGAAAGGAAGTCTAGATCACCGGACCTCGAGTATTATCTTCTGTATGTCTGCGGTTCGCTCAGCAGCGGAACACATTTCCATCACCCTGCGCCTCGCGTTTCGGCCCATTTCACCCCGGGCCTCCGCGTCCCGTGCAAGAATCGAGATGCTCTCCCCTATCTTCTCAAAATCCCCGGAACCGCAGAGAAAACCGGTCTTTCCGTCCTCAATGGCCTCCGCTATACCCCCTATTGAAAAGCCCACGACGGGAAGACTGAACGCCATCGCCTCTATCACGGACCTTGGGAAAGGATCCGGATAATTGGACGGAATAACGAAGAGGTCAAAATCCTTAAGACAAGGTCTTACGTCCTTTCTGTATCCGGTGAAAATAAAGCTATCCCGCACCCCCAGCCTCTCCGCATGATCCTCAAGCTCCCGCAGGTGGTTTTTCGGAAAAAACCACGGAGTATCTCCGACTATAACGAACTTTGTTTTCTCGTTGATATTGCCCTCTGAGACAAGTCGGCTTACCGTGTCGATGAATTCCACGTAGCCCTTTCTCGGAACCACTCTTCCGGTGTTTCCGACAAGCACGGTATCTGAGGGTATGGAGAACTCCTCTCTTAGAGAACCCCGAACGGAATCCTTGTCAAAATCCGCCGGGTCAATGCCGTTATAGACGACGTGAATTTTGCTTTTTGCTCTCTCAAACGGCTTGGCCGTGGCACGGGAGACGCATATTATCTTCTTAACGCACTGAAACCCGGAGAGTGTTTCCATTAAAGATTTCATAAACCGCGTCTGCTGTATGTTCCTTACGTGCCAAATAACGGGTTTTTTATTCTTCCTTCCGATCAGAGTGCCCACGATCTTTGCAAGGGTTCCGTTGCAGTAGACAATGTCGATTTCGTTCTCCCTGATTATCTTGGGGGAACTGAAAAGCAGGCGGAGCATATTCACTATGTTTACGATTATGGAGAAAACTCTCATAAGACCCGGGGCCCATGTGGTGTCCGCCACTATTGTTGATTTCTGTATGTTCTCGGGAAACCTGGGATCGACTATGACGTTTTCAAAGATGCCCTCGGATTTCAGCCCCTCAGAGAATATGTCGTGTTTCGGCACGAGCACAAACGGGTTTATCTTATCCCGGTCGATGTACTTCAGTATGTAGAGAAGACTTCTTCCCGGCCCTCCGTCTCTTACCGAGTGATTGATGAAAAGTACATTTGTTTTTTTCATGTCGGCTGATATTGCGGTAGAATTCCCGGAGTGTCAAAGCGGAAAAGAAAAATAAACTAATAGGAATTTCATGTTATCTTTTATGTCAGGCAAATTAAAAATCGAGGAATCTTAATGCACACAAAAACCCGCGCAAGCGCCGTGAAAATCTACCTGTTTTTCCTTTTTATTTCCTTATTCGCAGTTTCAGGATGCGGGCTGGATGTCGATTTCGGCGGTGGAACCGGAGATGACGATGTGGAAGAAAACGAGGTGATCACCGGGTTTATCGAGGAAGTAATTCCTGACATAGGCGAAGATTCAAACGTTGTTGTGAAGGCAAGCGTAGTAAAAGATGAGACAGTGGCCTGTTGTGAAGATACAACAGATGTAAGAGACGATTTTTACATAGAAGGCAATCTTGATCCGAAAGCTGAACTTGAATTTCTCGAGAACGGAAACTCCTCACTCGGCACGATAAGGATTCCCGTTTTCCCGGGAGCTACGATCGATATTGCGGATATTACAATTGAGGATAGAGTCCCAAGATATGATTACATTAATGTAAGTTTCGAGGGACAGGTAGATTCGAAGAACTGTGTCAACGACACCACACCAAGTGGAACCATGAGGGTAGAAATATTATCTGAAGGCAACGAAACGGAAGTAACAGTCAATCTGACATCAAGAACCGATATTGAAAGAGGAAACGACAAGGATCTCCCGTGCGAAGAAATAGTCGAGGGACGCAGAGTCAAAGTAGACGGGAAACTGGGCATAGGCGAAACCGTAGAAGCAGATCTAGTTGAAATACTCTGAGCCGCTCTCCGAAAACTACCTCCCCTCCACAGTAGTCCGCACCCTCTCTCTTCCTTTCTCCGTAAGAAAAAGTTTTCCGCCCGCAACGGCTATTTCTCCTTTCTGCTTCAGAAATTCAACCACTTTTGAGGCAAAATCAGCGGACCGAAACATGCTCCTGCTGTCGGGATGGTTTTTTACCGATTCCCCTCTTTCCTGGTTGTAAAGACTCACGAGAAGCGAAGCCTCTGCAAAATCCATTCTCTGTTTCCTTTTTTCTCTCATTATGCCGAAGAGTCCCCTTTGAGGAGCAAGGAGAAAAACCATCAGAAAAAACACCCCGCACACAAAAGCCATTGAACCCGCTATGTTAACGTCAAGCCAGTTGGCGACCCAGAATCCCGAAACGGCGGCCGAGATTCCGAAGACCACGCTCAGGAGAATCATCCTGAAAAGCGAATCCGTAAGAAGGTAGGCGCAGCACGGCGGAATCACTATAAGCGCTATAACCAGTATCGAGCCCACGGCGTCAAACGCCCCGACGCATGTAAGCGACACGACAGCCATAAGCAGATAGTGGATGAGTCGGGGACGGAACCCTATTGACGACGCGAAGCTCTCGTCAAAGGTCGACACCTTGAGTTCCTTGTAGAAAAAGGAGATGAAAAGCAGGTTCAGAAGGAGAATCGAACCCATTACGTAAGCCGATTTGGGTCCCAGGTCCATACCCGAAAGAATCAGGCGGTTAAAAGGAGCGAACGCTATCTCTCCGAGAAGCACAGAGTGGGTGTCAATATGCACGTTTCGCGCGTACTTGGAAAGCAGTATGACTGCCACGCTGAAAAGAAACGGGAAGACTATCCCTATCGACGCGTCCTTTTTCACGAGTCGTGCGCGGTTAACCGCCTCTATGAGCGAAATCGCAAGCACCCCGCTTGCGGCGGCCCCTATTATGAGAATCGGCGACGAAAGGTCCTTTACGAGAAAAAAAGCGAGGATTATGCCGAGCAGAATGGAATGGCTGATGGCGTCAGTCATCATGGACATTCTTCTTAGAACAAGAAACGCCCCCGGTATGGCGCATGAAGCCGCAACTATGATGGCTAACAGCTGTATATCAAACTGATGCGGGCTCATCCGCTCCTCTCCAACGGAGAAAGTTCTCTGATCTGGCGAATACCGCTTGGGGTAAGGCGCCAGTTCTCCTCTCCCGCTCTCTCCACGTATCCCGCCGCCTTCAGTTGCGAAAGACTTTTTCTCACGTTAAACCCCTTCTCGCTTCCAAGCGCTAGCAGTCTCTCAGAATGCGCGTAGCCGGGGTCGTCATGTTCAAGAGCCAGATCGTGCAGGGCTTTTAAAACATAATCCTTTTTTATCTCCCTTCTGCTTCTAGCGTCTTTGAATCTCAGGGTGAAAAACCCGTTCGGCGAGAAAAGAACCGAAAAAAAAGCGATAACGCTCACGCAGACTATAACCGCGGGTCCCGTCGGCACGTTCTCAAACCCGGCACTTAGCGCAACACCCGTTACACCGGAGACGGCCGCTATTAAAGCGGCGAGAATCACCATCGAGCCCATACCGCCGGTCCACTGTCTGGCCGCAACCGCGGGGGCAATGAGCATTGAACTCATAAGCACGACCCCTACTGTCTGCAGCCCGATCACTATCGCCGAAACTATGACGGCCGTAACGAGCAGGTCCAGAGACTTCATGGAAAAACCCATAGTGCCCCCGAAATCCGGGTCGAAGCAAAGAAGCTTGAACTCTTTCCAGAAAAGTCCCACGACCAAAAGTGCGAAAAGCCCCGTAACTCCTATAATAAGGACGTCTTTTTCGACAAGCGCCTCCGCCTGACCGAAAAGAAACTTATCAAGCCCCGCTTGGTTGGCATCCGGCATTTTCTGCGCGTAGGTGAGAAGAACGAGCCCAAGCCCGAAAAAAACAGAAAGAGCCATCCCCATCGCACTGTCGGTTTTTATCCTTGAGTTGCTGGTAACCAGGTTGATCAGAAAAACTGCCAGGACGGCGGAAAGTGCGGCCCCGATAAAGATCGGCAACTGTTCCTTGACTCCCATTATTATGAAGGCAAGCACTATTCCAGGAAGGGCCGCGTGCGACATGACGTCGCCCACTAGGCTTTGCTTTCTCAGCACCGCATACGAGCCGACCACGCCGCTTACAATCCCCAGAGAAGCCGCTCCCAAGAGAATGGTCCTGGCCGTATAGTCAGAGAAAAGCTCAACCGCGAATTCAAGCATCACACTGCCCTTCTGGACGATTTTCTTTCGGGGAAAAAGGATGTCTTGCCGCCGTAAGCCTTCATGAGATTCTCGGAATTAAAAACCTCATCCACCCTCCCCGAGGCCACAAGTCCCACATTCAGAATGGCGATCTGCTCGTAGTACTCGGAAACGGTGTTAAGATCGTGATGAACCGCGAGCACAGTTTTCCCCCCGTCGGTAAGTTCTTTCAATATCCTGACTATCGCTTTTTCGGTTGTGGCGTCAACCCCCTGGAAAGGCTCATCAAGCAGATAAACCGACGCGCTCTGAACAAGGGCTCTTGCGAGAAAAACCCTCTGCTGCTGCCCTCCTGAGAGCTGGCTTATCTGCCTCTGGGCAAACTCAAGCATATCGACTTTTTCAAGAGCGCTGAGCGCCTTCTCGTGCTCCTTTTTTCCGGGACGCCTTATCCAGCCCAGATCTCCGTAACTTCCCATTTTCACTGTATCCACTACGGAGGTGGGGAAATCCCAGTCCACAGAACCTCTCTGGGGAACGTAACTCACTTCCTTCCTCTGTTTCTCGTAAGGTTTGCCGTGGATGGAGACAACTCCCGCAACGCGCGGAACAAGTCCCTGGATGGATTTTATTAAGGTTGTCTTGCCGGCGCCGTTTGGTCCCACAACGGCAACCATCGACCCGATTGGAATCTCAAGGTCTATATCCCAGAGAACGGTCTTGTCACCGTAAGCGACGGTAAGGTCCGTCACACGAACTGCCGGACTCTGCTCTCCGCTGCTCATTACCCATCTCCGGCGGCTTCGGCTTTGGAATCAGCAACCTCGATGCTGCGGCTTAAGGATTCCACGATAGTATCCACGTTGCTTCTGAACATCCCTATGTAACTGCCCTCTTCCGTTCCCGGGCTGCCCATCGAGTCAGAGTAAAGACTGCCGCCTATCCAGACATCAAAACCTTTTGCTTTCACCGAGGCCCGAAGGGCGCGCATGTATCTGGGAGAGATGGAGGTTTCAACGAAAACTGCCGGAATTCTTCGCTCGGCGATTACCCTTGAGAGATTCCGTATATCCGCAACGCTCGCTTCAGAATCGGTACTTATTCCCTGAAGCCCCTTTACCTCAAATCCGTAACCTCTTCCGAAATAATTAAACGCGTCGTGGGCCGTTATAAGCACCCTTCTTTCGTGACGCAGCAAGGCGGTCTTCTCCTGTATGTAAGACTGCAACAGGTCCAGTTCTTTGAGATAGGATTCGGCGTTTTGCTTGTAGATACTGGCGTTTTGGGGGTCGTAGAGGGAGAAAGCCTCCTTGACAACCTTAGCCGCTTTTTTCCACAGAGTGACGTCAAACCAGATATGCGGGTCGTAGTATCCTTCGTATTCCTCGGGAGAAAGAAGCAGGGATTTGTCGATTCCCTCCGCGACGCCCACGGTGAATATCCCGCTTTTTTTCATCTGCGCAAGAACATCCGTAATCTTTCCCTCAAGGTGAAGGCCGTTATAAAAAATCATGTCGGCTCCGGCAAGCCTTTCCACGTCCCCGGCACTTGCCTTGTAAAGATGCGGGTCAACCCCGGTTCCCATAAGCGAGATGACTTCCGCTTTTTCCCCGGCGATGTTCTTGACCAGATCCCCGACCATAGCGGTGGTCGTAACCACTTTTATCGTACCTTCTCTTTTTACGGTTCCGCTGCTCTCAGCGCAGGCCACACAGAACACCAGCAGCGCAGAAAGCAGAAAAAACCTTATGCCCGTTATCATTTTCATTTTTTGCTCTCTCAGTTGTTCGCTTTCTCAACCAGTATGTACTTGGCCGCGTTTCGCCCTATGGGATACTCCTTCCCGGTCAGCTCGACGATTATAGGTCCCTTAAACGGCTGCTTCGAAACAACCGTCATCTCGGTCTCGGGGTAAAGACCTATCCCGCCTAGATAGCGAAGCAGTTCCGGGTCATGATCGCTCACTTCAACCACTTTTACCAAGGTCTCAGGCTCCACGTCCACAAGAGCGTCGCACTCCCTCACGATCATGGTGCCATCTCGGCTCGGAATCGGCGAACCGTGCGGATCGGTGACCGGATAACCGAGGAACTTGTCAATTCTGTCTTCAAGGTCTTCTGAGAGCACGTGTTCCCATTTCTCAGCTTCCTGGTGCACCTGGTCCCAGGGAACACCGAGCGCCTCCTTGAGGTAAAGCTCGATAAGCCGGTGATGTCTGATTATCTCAAGAGCTATTTTCCTGCCGGCGGAAGTAAGCTTCACTCCCTGGTAGCGCTTATGGGTTATAAGCTTTTTCTCCGAGAGCTTTTTCATCATGCTAGTCACCGAAGCCGGAGATACGCCCAGTTTTTCCGAAAGTGCACTCGTTGAAACCTTCCCCTCGGAAGTCTCAACCTCGTAAATGGCCTTCAGGTAATCCTCTATTGATTGTGAAAGCATCTTTTTTCTCTTTAAAATTCAAATAATAAAAAAATTATTTTAGCCTCATCTAAATTTGTTTTTAATTCTAGCAAAAATGAGCCCGCTGTCAAGCAAAGACCACAGGTTTCGAAAAGAAGTACTTATGGCTTAAAATAAACTCCATGCGAAAACCCCGCGGCAAAAGAAAAAACCTTGTTCCGAGTCTTCTGGTTTTCCTCTGTTTTTCTCTCTTTCTTCTCTCCTCTTGTTCCGAAACGCAGAATTCAGGAAGCAATCCCGATAAAGCTCCCGGTTCCGCGGAAAAAAGGACCTCAAAGTCCCAAGACAGCTTCACTGTGCTTAACTCTTTTCCCCACGATCCGACAGCTTTTACTCAAGGTCTTGTCTACAGAGACGGTTTTCTTTATGAAAGCACCGGGCTATACGGAAAATCGTCTCTTAGAAAGACGAACCCGGCCACGGGAAAAGTGCTCGCAAAGACAGATCTTCCCCGGGAATTTTTCGGCGAAGGTCTCACCATAATAGGCGAGAGCATATACCAGCTCACATGGAAATCCGGCCAAGGTTTCATATACGGCAGAGAAAACCTGAAGCACAAGGGATCATTTGCCTATTCCATGGAAGGCTGGGGGCTTACAGATGACGGAACGCAACTTATAATGAGCGACGGGACCGAAAAACTGTATTTTCTCTCCCCCGAGAGCTTCGAGGTAGCGAAAGTATTGAGAGTAAAGGAGAACGGGGCGCCAGTTCCAAGGCTTAACGAACTCGAATACGTGGATGGAAAGATCTACTGCAATATATGGCACTCAGACGACATAGTGGTCGTAGACCCCGAAAGCGGCATGGTGGAGAAACGGATAAAACTGGGGCAACTTAGAGAAAAGCTTAGTCTTGTGAACGAGGCTGGAGTGCTTAACGGAATCGCCTGGAAATCCTCTTCCGGTACTTTCCTTATCACCGGAAAGAACTGGTCCGAGGTTTTCGAGATAAAAGTCGGTTCCGCTTCCCCTTGAACCGGAAACCCGAGCGGGTAGACTCATTTTCCCTTCTGTGTCCCCGTAGCTCAGTTGGATAGAGCGCAGGATTCCTAATCCTGAGGCCGCAGGTTCGAATCCTGCCGGGGACGCGCCAGCAAGAAACCTTACGAAAAAAGCTGCCTGAATATCATCCAGATGATCTTCACCCCGGCCATAAAGCTTCCCGTGATTGTTCCGGTTACCTTTGAAGTTCCTATTCTCTTTCTGTAACTCACCGGAACCTCGGTGCAGCGAAGTCCTTTCTTCGCAGCCTTTATCTGCATCTCAACCGTCCATCCGAAAGTTTTGTCTTTCATGTCGAGAGAAAGGAGCTTGTCATATCTTATGGCCCTGAAGGGACCGAGATCGGTAAAGCTCACTCCGTAAAACAGTTTTATAAGCCTGGTCGCCACGTAGTTGCCCATAAGGGCCTGGGGCAAAAGCGCCCCTTTCTGTCTTTCACCAACTGTTCTTGACCCTATAACAAGGTCGTATCCGTCCTCGGTTACCGGTGAGACGAGGTTTTTCATTTCTCCCGGATAATCAGAATAGTCCCCATCCAGAAATACTATGATATCAGGTGTATACGAAGAGTTCTTAATGTGGTTTATCCCCGCAAGGCAAGCCTGTCCGTACCCCTTTCTCCCTTCGTTTACAACGGTGGCTCCGCAGCCTGAGGCAATGCGTGCCGTGGAGTCGGTCGAGCCGTTGTCGACAACCACTATCTCCGTTACGAGATCCCGGGGAATATCCCCGATTACCTGTGCTATGGAGCGCTCTTCGTTTAAGGCCGGAATTATAACAACCGTCTTTTCCATGGAACTTTTATATGGAGACAAGCTCAACCTGCGGGATAAGAACTATGTGGCGCGAAAGCAGCGGTTTTTGGAATTTTGAGCCCACCGCCTCGCAGTAACCGTCCATCTGCTTTTCGTAAGCCTCGCGGGCGTCGTTATCAATTGATTTCCTGTACTTGTAATCAAAAAGACGCACTCCCCCACCCTCTTCGGTCAGAAGATCTATTCTGCCTCTTTTAGGAGAGCCTTTGCCGGGATCAAAGACAAATTTAAGCTCCCTTCTGATTTTCTGAGCCTCACCTATAAAGGAAAAGAGTTCGGATTCAAGAAAATTTGAGGAAAGTTCCAGCAGCAGCTCCTTCATGTTCGGATTTGAGACAAGGAATTCCCCCAGAACGAATTCAATTTCTTTCTCAGCCGTTTCCTCTCTGAAATCCCAGGTCTCAAGGAACCTGTGCATTATGCTCCCCGCCCTCTCTGGGTCTTTTAAGCGGTCGGTCGGTGAAAACAGATCTGGAAGCGGGGAAATCTCCGCCGGCTTTGCCTTATCTTCCCTGTCGTAAAGAGGATCTATGTATTTAAGCTGCAAAGGAACTTCTGTTTTCAAAGAAGAAGTATCCGATACGGAGTCAGGGCCCTCCGAGGCTTCCTCCCGATAGAGCCCCGGGAAAGAAATTCCCCATGTGTCATCCGTAAACCCTTGCGGCATTTCAAGACACCGGGAAGACAGGGAAAGCTTCGAATCAATAAGTTCAGCGAAGCTGCCTTTTTCCACTTGCATCCGCTCTTCTTTGGCCAAGCGGCGGCCGCTAAAGCATATGAAAAGTCTTTCCTCCGCCCGGGTCATGGCTACATAGAGTGCCCTTCTCTCTTCCCAAGCCTCTTTTCTCTCGACGCGGGATTTAAGCTCCTCCCAGTTACCCGAAGAGGAAGCCGGGTATCTGACTACAAAACCTTTTTCGATATCCGCCATAACCCTTTCAGACGGCGTCACCCTTCTGTAGTTAGTGTTGCAGAGAAAAACGGTATGAAATTCAAGCCCCTTCGCCCCGTGAACCGTCATAAGTTTCACTACCCCGCTGTCGTTTGTTTCCTCAAAAACCTGCTCTTCTTCGTAAGTCCGACGCATAGAATCAAAGTGCTCTACCACCTGGCGAAGCCCGTACCCCTTGCGTGAAACCAGATTTTCTGTCATCAGAAGAACCTTTTTCAGATTTAGATACTTGGCCTTTCCATCCGGAAGCGCGAGGGATGCGGAGGAATAACCAAGCCCGTTTACAGCGAAATCAACTGCCCTGAAGGCATTTCCGTTAACGTACTCCCTTCTTTTTTCATCAAGAAAACGAAAGTATTGCCCGATTCTGGAGCCGTTTTCTCTCCCCTCTCCCTGGAAATAGGAGAAAAGCTCATCATCCGACGCCCCGAAATAAGGAGATCTTAGCACCGACGCCCGAGCCAATAGATCCTGAGGGTCAAGAAAGTATCTGAGCATACACATAACGTCCCTTACTTCTGGAAGGTCGTAGAAACCGCGCCCAATACGGGACTGAAATCTTATTCCTTCCTTCGCAAGCGCTTTTTCGTATACAGAGACGTTTGAAGACCTTCTGAACAGAAGAGCAATTTCTTCTGAAGATTCCTTCCGTATCTCTTTTATCCTTGACGCGACGGCACAGGCTTCAAGTTCGATCGACTCGTCGGCTTTCGCGCCTTCGCAAGCGATTATTTCCACCGAAATACCGGGATCGGGCCGCGAAACGGGAACTGTCATTTTCTCGTAATATCCTTCGGGGAAAGTACCGGCGAAAAAAAGATTGAAAAAATCTATGAGCCTACCGCTGGAGCGGTAATTGGCAGCAAAGGAAATTTTCTCGAAATCCCCAGTTTTAAGTATCTTTCCGAACGTCTCCGGCTCGGCTCCCCTGAAACCGTAAACGGACTGGTTTACGTCACCGACCACAACAAGACTGCCTCCAGAGTCGCCGTCCGTGAGAAGATTCATCAACCTTAGCTGAAGGGAATCGGTATCCTGGAATTCATCGACTATAATAAACTTTAGAAAACTTCTGTAATAGCCTAATATCTCGGGATTTTTTTCGAGGAGTTCAATTGTGAGACGTATCATATCCTCGTACTCTATTTTTTCCTCAAGGACTTTCCTCTGCCTCAGAAAATGATACGCGTCGCCAGATAAATCAAGATAGATAGAGTTGATTTCCGAATCGTAATGTCCCATTACTGAAAAGACCGTATCGACAAGAGCAAGCCTCGACTGCTCAACCTCAGACTTCGTCATTTCCTTTTTTGCCTCTTCATAAACGGCCCTCAGGTAGCGAATATTCCGGTCAAGACCCAGAGTCATGTCTATTTTTCCGCTTAGGTCCTGCAGAGCCTGTTTTCTCCTTTTGGACTGGGATGAAAGAACGGAAATATAGTCCTCAATCCTCATGTGAAGACTTTTATCTATGGATTCAAGCGCTTCTGAATCGGGGTTTTTGTGGCTGGGGTTCTCTCCGTAATAGGAGAAAGGAGGGATCAGATGGAGCCTTGCCGCTTCTTTTAGTATCATCGCTATGATTTTCGTAATCTGGGCATAATCATAAGATTCCATCTCGAGAAGTCTCTTTAGCCTGGGGTCGCCCTCCTCGATCTTCATGAGAAGAAACTTGCCGATATTCTGTTCATAAAAAGCATTCTCCTCGGAACCTTCAATTACGGAGAAGTTAAGCGGAAGCCCTGAATCAAATACGTTTTCTCTCAGTATCCCTGAACAGAAACTGTGGATAGTTCCTATGGGAGCAGAGAAAAACTTCCTGCGCCACCCCTCGGCTATATTTCCTCTGTGGCCGGAATTCTCGATATATCTCGTAATCTCGGAACTTATTCTGGATTTCAGCTCCGCAGCGGCGTTTTCCGTAAAGGTGACGGTCACAATCTGAGGGATATCCGCTTCTCCGCTTTCCAGAATCCCCAGATACCTGGCTATTATGGCTCTTGTCTTTCCCGAGCCCGCTCCCGCCCTAACCGCTACCTTTCTTGCCGGGCGAAGTATCCGGGACTGCTCTCCTTTAAGACTTAGGAACTCAGAAATTCTCTCCATGACTTATCCTTGCGAACGCCCGGTCCTCCTTACCACGCCGTTTTTTACCCTGCAAAGGTCCGCGTAATCACAGTAGGAACAGGGACGGTTCTTGGACATCTCGAGGTAATGGACTTCCTGGTTCTCCTCTTTTCTCCCCACGTAGGGAGGAAAAAAACCTTTTCTTATGTTCTCCACGTAGTGCTCCGCAAGCGAAGCCGCTTCATCAAGATAAGGGTCTTTGGAAGAGGCGCTTTCTCCCGGTTTCCCGATTGAAAGATAAGAGCCCCTGGAGGGAACAGCCCCTTCCTCAAGCAGTGCCTTTAGGTAAAGGGGAAGCTGCAGATTTTCAAAATCAAAATATTTTCTCCCTTTTACGCCTCCGATCTTGTAATCGATAACCGCGGCTTTTTTCTCGTCACCTCTGTGGACGTCTACTCTGTCCACTTTTCCTCTGATTTCCGCATTCCCGATGCGAAACTTCACTTCCTTTTCAAAAACCCGGGGGATGAATTCATCTTTCCCGATTCTTTGAATCTCATCGGTGATGAAGTTCGGCAAAATGCAGTCAAAAAACCTCTTTTTCCCAATCTCCGCCACATTCTTTGGAAGATGGGAGAAAACCCCGGGCTTGGTTTCATACTTCCTTTTGAGTTTCTCATAGATCTCGGCAACACGGCTCGCTTCCGGCCAGCCGGAACCCTCGGCGAAAACGGTCTCCATAAACTCCCTGAGAATTTCGTGGGCAAGCGAGCCAAGGTCAAGCTGCGATGCCCTTTGTTCTTCGGGGTCCCTGACCATGCCCAGCTTCAGCATTTCCTTCGAAAAATACATAAAGGGGCATGTCCCGTAGGTTTCGAGCTTTGTGGGTGAAAAAGTGTCCAAGCGCGAAGGGGCATTGCGGAGAACTCCTTCGAAATCCGTGTAATCACCTTCAAGGTCGAGTCTTTTTCTCTCCGCGGAGATACCACCCGAGAGATAACCGACCACATCCGAACCGTAGTGCTCTCTTATAATCTCGGCAAGCTTAGGATCGACATCCGATATTCCCGAGGGGGAAAAACAGTGAAAAAGAGCATCTTCCCCTGAAAATATCTCTCCAGGTTCCGAGAAACTCTCAGAGCGTCGCGCCGGAGGAGAAATCCCCTTTTCCTCAAGAAAGTCTGAGCGGATTATCTCCCTTGACTTCTGGTCGTAGCGGAAGCAGGAGAGAAATACCTTCTCAGAAGTGGCAGTAGCAAGGGTAGAGAAAAGATGTTTCTCCTTCTCGTAATGAAGACCTTCCTCGTCAAACACCCTTTTTTTTAGCACCCGGTTCATTTCCGCCTTTTCCCTGGGCTTGAGCACCGGATCCGCTGGGAGAGGCGAGGGAAAGCAAGTATCCGAGAGGCCAACCAGGAAAAGGAACTTCGGGCTTATTCCACGTGCCGCGGAGAAATCGGTAACGCTCACCCTTTCTGAATCGCCATCGCAGGGAGTTTTATAGGGAACCGTCCTCTCCCCCATGAACTCGTCCAGAAAAAGAAGATATTCCACGGGGTCTGAAACCCGGAAATCAAAATCCTCGTAAGAAAAGGAAAGCTCCCTCAGAAAAGAGAAAAACTCATCGAAACACTCCCTGGTCGTCTGATTTCTCTCTATAAGCAGCGCCGAACTTTCAGAAACCTCGAGTTCTGAAAAAATCTTTCTTAGATCAGAGGTCATCGCGGCAAAAGTTCTTCTGCCGAACTTTGACGATACCGAACCAAGCACCGAGCCTATATCTCTGGCGACTGCGGACAGTTGAGCGTCCTTCTCCACTATGTGTTCTAAAATCCTTTTCCAGCCCGAGATACCGCTTACGGTCCTGTATTTCCTGTCTTCGGAAGAAACGCTTGCGGAGGAAATTTCCTTTACGAGATTGGTGCAGCGCTGCGAGAAATCAGACTCTCCCAGATAGAGAGAAAAAAGCGGGTTGAAGAGAAGTCCGATCAGGTCGTTTCTGTGAAAATTGCCTGATTTGAGGCGAAGAATATCGCCCGCAAGGCGCCCGTATACGCTCCCCGCCAAGGTCCCGGAATTTCTGAGGTCAACCGCAACTCCGTTTTTCTCGAATATGTGGACTATGGAGCGGCTGCGTCTCTGCGATGACCTGACAAGGACCTTAAAATCAGAGGCTTTATACTCCTCATCCACAATGAGTTTTTTAATCGTCCTTGAGACGTACTCGATTTCATCGTGTGAGTCCCGAAACTCACCGAACTTGCTTTGCGTCTTGGCTTCGGGGACTTCGTCTGTCATCGCGAAATCTTCTTCACAGGGCATGGAAGCTTCGCGAAGCCTTCCCAGAAAGCGGTCTCTGTACTCATCCAGACCGCCGAAATCGCTTACGAAAAAGAAAGTTTCTGAAACCGCCGAGGAAAGGCTTTTTATCACGTCAAGCTCGCAGAGCGTAAAATCGGAGAACCCGAAGATAACAAGCTTTTTCGCAGACGGGAAAAACGGCGCAAGCCCTTCCCTCTCCAGCTCTTCTGAGATGACACGAACAGAATCCGCGTCATCAAGAAAACCTCTCTCCGTGATAAGCGCCTCGTATTTTTCGTAAACAAGCCCTATATCCGAGAGTTTTTTCCGCAAACTCCGCGCATTGACTCTTCTGGCAGACCCGACAAATTCCCCCACGGAAACTTTGCTTTGCTTAAGTTTTGAAACAATGGAAGCTACGGCGTTTAGAAAATCCCGGTTCTGCGAGAACTCCCTGAAAACCTCAAGTCCCCCTGAGACCGACTCCGCCGCTTTTCTGGTTACCGATAAGGCCTGGGTTCTCGATATCCTTTTCTTCTTCAGGTTCGGGGATGCCTCATTTACAAAATCTGAAAACTCATTGAACGTGAGCAGGTTTTTCCCCCACACCCCTCCGCCAGAGTAGCAGTCTTCTATTTCCTGTACAACTGATACCCCGGGAAGAAGAAAAAGGGTCGTCTCGTCGCTTGGGTCAAGCTCGTGTTTTTTGAAAAGATTTTTGAAAGTGAGTTCTTTGGCGTGATAAATCAGTTTCATCTAGCAAAGAAATACCGGAAATTTTAAGAAAGATCGTTTTTGGAACTGAAACCCCTCAAGGGGCAGAACCTTTCGGACAAATTATATCTGAACTGTGAGAAGATTGATTAAGCTTTAAATATTCTTTCATCAATTGAACAACTTGGAAGACCAGAACGCACCTCACTGCCCACCCGGTCGTTTCCTCACAGGTCCCCTGTTCTCTGAGGAAATCCTCAAATAGCATGCCGACTTTTCCCCTTTCAATATTTAGAGCCATTCTAGGCATCCCGAATTCACCAAATTTTTATTGAGCCAGAACTCTAAGCCAGTCCGCAAGTTCTTTTTCATCAACAATACCCTGGGCGGCTTTGATGATCATGTCCCCTGTTTCCACAGTATCAAAATCCAGTTCTATGCCGTTTATAGTCAAGCAAGTATCCATCGCCTTGAGTGCTGTTCTCTTGTTACCATCATTAAACGCATGCCCAACCGCGATACAGCACGCATAACAGGCAGCAAGTTCAAACACATCCTCAATCATCCCGTAGGCAACGCGGTTGTCGATGCGTGCCAAAACAGACTCAATGGACTTGTTCCGGGCCATGCCTTGCAGTTCGTCAGGCTCAACGATCTGTTCGTGCATGGCAACCACCTTCTCGGGTGATAAATATTTCATGCCTATTTATCTTTAAGGTAATCTAAGATTGGCTGTATCTTATCTTTGCGTTTTGCAATAGCAGCATCAACTTCGTCGGAATCAGCAAGCTTAAAACTGATTTTATGCACAGCGGAAGCGGGAACAAAATAGCCTTCAAGCTTATTCCGGTTCAAAATGGCAACGGGCTTGCCGCCGGCTTTTTTGATCACATTCTTAGGATCACGAAATTCGGTTAACGAAGCGGTCTTATTAGTTAACAAGTTCTCCATAGCTACCTCCTGTTTTCTGCTTCAAGCATATAGAACTTTGCCTGGAATGTCAATCAAACATATATCTAGATATATATTTAAATATCTTTTAAGAAGCTCAGTCTAGGGCAAATGCAACAAGCGCGGCGTCCGGCCCGGCCCGGCACCCGTTGCGATGAGAACAAACTGCCGCCCCCGTTCTGACAGGACAAGCATGTGGTGCAACCAAACTATCTGCTATCAGACGGCTCACGACTCAGCCCCGAAACGTCCGGCGAGCAAGTATCGATACAGCTTCAGAGCAAGCCGCTCCTCGTGCACCTCAAGCCAGCGCAGGGCATCCAGACTCAACACCACCGTCTCACAGGGTTCCTCCGCACTCACCAAGGCCGCCTCCTTGTCCGAAGGGTTGACAGGCCAGATTGCATCGCCGGGGCCGTACTGACGGAGACGGGTGCCCGCCGCTCCCAGGGCGGAAGCGCGACCGGATGTCAGCAGTTGCAGACCTTCGCTTGGCACATCAGGACCCGAGAGGGGCTCCCCCACGGCGTAGCGGCGAGGATCTAACCAATCTCGAAGCTCATCCATCAGTTCCTCGAAATGAATCTGCCGTTCCAAATGGCGCTCGATGTCGGCGGAGGCACGCTCCAGCAACGACGCGCGCTTTTCGTCAACCCTGTCCGTGTGCGCCTTCCATGTCGAAATTATGATCTCCTCGCAGTGCTCAAGCGCACGGTCCGTATTCGGCTCCAGCAAGAGCTCTGCGAAATCCGAAGGTGGGAGGTTGCGCATCAAACTGTTCCTCAACTGCTCAGACGGTGCGCTCAGAACCACCCGCACCCCGGCTGCATTCGCCGACCGCAGGAATCTCGCAAGGACACTAACCGCCGAGAAGTCGAAGCCGGAGACGGCCGCGAAATCCAGTATCAGGCATGCAGGACGCGAATCGCCGCTCAGGTAAGTCCGGAGGTGATCGCCCAAGGGGTAAACGCTGCCGAAGAAGATGTAGCCGCGCAGCCGATACGCCACCACTCGCGCGCCCTCTTCCAGAAGGATGGCGCGATCGGGAATGGAACGCGCCTTCTTGCTCCGGTACTCCCGCACGGTAAACCGCGACTCGATCGGGTCCACACGGCTCAAGCGCACGGCAAAGAATACGAGCGTGGCCAACATCCCGATCCCTATGCCCTCGAACAGCCCGAAGGTCATGATGACGACAAAGATCAGCACGATGATGCTGTACTCCGACCAAAGAAGCTGTTTGCGGCTTTTCATCAGTCCTTGATCCAGCATGCCGAGGCCGGCGAAAATCAAGATGCCTCCCACAAGCGGTACCGGAACCAGATCAAGCATCCCGTCGCCCAGGAACAACACACTGGCAATGACTAGACCGGCGACGACACCGGTCAGGCGGGTAGTAGCCCCAAACAGCTTGCTGCGCAGCGAGGCAGGCACGATCAGGCTCGCCGCCGTGCCGCCGCCCAAGCCCGACACCACGCTCGCGAATCCGCTCGCCCTGAACTCGCGGTCCCAGTCCAGGTCCTGGTTCGCCGCCACCTCAAGGCCGGCAATGTTCAGGATCACGACCATGAACGCAATCAGCACCAGCGTCAGCATGGCCGGGACCTGCATGGCTATCGCGTTCCAGTCCACATTCAAGAAATCGGCAGGCGCCAACACCGGCCACAAATTACCTTCTGATGTGCTGCTGAGCAGCAGACCCGCCATCCTCGCCTCATCGCCTGAAATCCCGAGCGCGCCGAGCGCCAGATGGTATGCACCGACGGCAAGCGCGACGCTCACCGGCAGTACGAGTGGATTGTTCCAGCGTTTCATCGCGAAATACAGCCCGATCCCGAATACCACGCCCGGGCTCCACATCCAGAGTTGCGAGGGTTCCCAAAGAGCCGGAATCGCCCGCCAGTCCGTGTCCGCCCCCATCAGGGACATGGCCGCTAGACATACTATTCCCCCTATTCCGCCCACGAAACCGCCCGCCACCGGCCAGGGTATAAAACGCACCAAGTTTGAGAGTCGGAATCGCCCAATCAGGAGATAACACACGCCGGTGGCGACTGCAGCGATCATGAATGCGGTCGCGGTAGTAACGAACAACGCGTCACCTTCGGCCCCCATGGTGGAGGCAATCTGGGCCATCACGATCACCACCGCAGGACTCAGTCCGGAGATTGTCCCGCGATACCCGCCCGCTAGGGCGATGACAAAACAGGCGGCGAAGTTTCCAAACAGCACCAAACCGACGCCCTCGGAGGAATACGGAGCCAGCAGCCCGGAGAATATGAAGCTCCCGAACGCAACCTGGGCGACAAGCAGTCCGAGGCCGGAGGTGAAACCGGCCGACAGCGCTGGAACGGCCTTAGCCGACATGGCGTCTGCGCGAAGCTCTGACGCAAGATTTCGGAGCGAGGATCCCAACGTCACCACCTCATGCGGAAAAAGTTCGCGGTCCCGACGGACATCATTCGATACCCCGACCCCGAGCAGTAAGGCTCAGTTTGGAGATTTGTTTCCTGAACGTATCCGATTCGCGGTTCGTCTCGTCCGAATTGTTCATTGGCATGCGACTCCAAATTATCTAACTTCCGGGACTCCCTGTAAGGATATGGATCTTTTTCGCTTTCATAATGTTCTTACGCTTGGTGAGAAAATACCTTTTATGCTTGCTGTAGCGACCCCAGATTCTTACCCTGCTCCCGTCCTCAATACCTTCCACAAACCCCCTGGCGTAAATGTTTATCCTTCTTTCCGGATCACTCTCAAAAAACTGAAACAGGGTGAATTTTCTTCCATTCGCCATTCTCTTGAACCGCAGTTCACCCACCTGCCCATCAAGGATGAATATTTTCCTGTCAAACTCATCACGGGAGGAGAGAACATACGAGATGGTTACGGTTGGCGGTTCGAGCTCCCCTATGTCGGTATAGGTCTTGTAAGTTCCTTCTTCCGCGTAAGAAGGAACTGAAAACACCAAAAAGAGCAGAAAAACAAAAAGAATTTTTCTCATTCTTCCAAGTCCGCCGAAAATATTCTATACCGCCAAGCGGCTATCCGGGCCCATGGCGCTACGAAACCGGTTTTGTCATCGACAGCGGGTCAAGGACCCTGTCGAGTTCCTCATCGGAAAGCACTCCCTTTTCCCTGGCAACTTCCCTGACCGTGCTCCCAGAAGCGTAGGCTTCCTTCGCAATCGCGGCCGCGTTGTCATAGCCTATGATCGGCGCGAGGCTCGTGCACATCGCAAGGCTCTGCTCGATGATCTCCCCGCAGCGCTCTTCGTCCGCCTCTATTCCAGAGATGCACTTGTCGACAAATACGGTGCAGACCCTCGATAAAAGCCTTATCGACTGAAGAAGGTTGTCCGCCATCATGGGCATCATCACGTTAAGCTCGAAATTCCCTGACTGTCCTCCGATCGTTATCGCCGCGTCGTTCCCGATTACCTGGGCCGCGACCTGCGTAACCGATTCCCCGATCACCGGGTTAACTTTTCCGGGCATAATTGACGAGCCGGGCTGTATAGAGGGCAGAAGGATCTCCCCGAAGCCGCATCGCGGGCCGCTTCCTAGCCAACGTATGTCGTTCGCTATCTTCATGAGGCTCACGGAGACCGTCTTAAGCGCTCCGCTTGCCTGAACGACCGCATCCTTTGACGCCTGGGCCTCGAAGTGATTTTTCGCCTCCCTGAACTTAACCCCCGTGGCCTCGCTTATCCTTGCCGCCACCTTCTTTCCGAAACTTTTATGGGTATTTATGCCCGTGCCGACCGCGGTTCCTCCTATGGCAAGTTCCGAGAGGTCGTTTCTTATTCCCTTTAATCTCGAGATTCCGTGATCAACCATGCTCGCGTATCCGCTGAACTCCTGGCCGAGCCGTATAGGGGTGGCGTCCATAAGGTGAGTGCGTCCTATCTTTACTATATGGTCAAACTCCTTTGCCTTTTTCGAGAGAGCGTCGCGAAGATATTCAAGCGACGGTATGAGGTCTTTTTCTATCGCCTCAAGGGAAGAGACATGCATGGCCGTGGGAATCACGTCATTGCTTGACTGACCCATGTTCACATGGTCGTTCGGATGCACCCGGGTCTTCCCCTTAAGTATCTCGGTCGCCCTGTTGGCTATCACTTCATTCGTATTCATGTTGGTCGAGGTGCCCGAACCCGTCTGGAAAACGTCCACCACGAAATGATCGTCGAGTTTCCCGTCGACAACTTCCTGCGCGGCTCTTGCTATGGCCCGCGCGGCATTTTTCTTCAAAAATCCGAGTTCCGCGTTCGTATGCGCGGCGGCCAGTTTCACAAGACCCATCGCCCTTATGAATTCCCTTGGAAGAGTGCGTCCGCTCACGGGAAAATTCTCAACCGCCCTTGCAGTCTGCGCCCCGTAATAAGCGTCCGTGGGAACTTTCATCTTTCCCATCGAGTCGGATTCCACTCTGTATTTTGTCTTAGCCATTTAAGATTCCCTCCAAATAATTGTCAATTTCAGTCAAGAGATTTATTATGCCACAAACAAAACCGGTTTCATAAGACGGAAGGTCTTCTGCGGAACTCGAGCATGAGGCTGAAGACGGAAGGGATCAGAAACAGGGTGAAGGCCGTGGAGAGAACCAGTCCGCCGACCACAACGCTTCCAAGGCCCTTGTAAAGCTCAGAGCCTTCTCCCGGAGCAAGCACAAGGGGAAGCATGCCGAATACGCTTGTGAGGGTGCTCATGAAGATCGGCCTTATCCTAACCCTTACCGATTCGCGTATGGCCACCTTGTGCTCCATGCCCGCCCGTATGTTGTTAAGCGCCTGGTGAACTATGAGTATGGCGTTGTTAATTACTATTCCTATGAGAATCACAAAACCCAGCATCGTCAGTATATCAAGCGGCTGGTATGTGAACAGGTTAAGGATGAAAAGCCCGAGGAATCCTCCGAGGGAGGCAAACGGAACCGTGATCAGGATAACCAGAGGATGGAGGAAACTCCCGAAAAGAGCCGCCATCAGCAGAAACGATATCACTACGGCCAGGAGAAAATTCAACTGAAGCGCGTCTTTTGCCGTTGCGAGCTTGTCCGCGGTCCCGGAAAGTACAAAACCGGTCCGCTCCCCTACCTGGCCGCTTTGCTGAAGCACGGAGATTATATTGTCGTTAATGGTCTCTATCCCCTCCTCAAGCGTAACTTCCTCGGGTGGGGTTATCTGTATCGTTATTACTCTTTGTCTTTCGTAGTGATTTATCTGTTCCGGGCCGTTTTCAAGGCTGACTCTGGCCAGGGCTCCCACGGTAATCACCTTCCCGCTCGGAGAGGTGATCATTATGTTCTCTATATCCTGGGTTCTCTCTGAGAAATCCTGCTCCGCCCGCAATACTATGTCGACCTCCTGTCCCTCGAGGTTAAACTCGCTTGCCTCGACGCCGTCTATTAGGGATCTCACGGTAAATCCGAGCTCGCTGTTGGTGATCCCGACCCGGGAAGCCGCCTCCCGCTCGGTAACGATCCGGAGCTCGGGGTTTCCGAGATCAAGGCTCGGAATCGGTCTTACCTGCGCCCCGGGAATAGTCTCCATGGACATGAAAAACACGCTCCTCGCGGTCCTCAGTATCTCATCGAGATCATCTCCCGTAACGTTAACGTCTATCGACCTCCCCTCGCCTATGTTGGCGTTAAAGATGCTGGGCTGAATTATCACGCCGAACGTTCCCGGAATCTTGGATACGGCCTGTTGAAGAACGGGAAAAAGTTCCTTGATTTCCTTTCTGTTCTCGGCGACCGCACCCATGAAAATCTGCTTTCCCCTCGCGACGTAGAAAAAATTCTTTATGCGCGGGAGATCTTTCCCGGCCGCGGTTTTCCCGTTCATATAGGGCTCGAGATCGGCCTCGATCTGTTCTCCGATGGCCGTATATTCCTCGACATTGTATCCGGGAGGCGGGATAAGTATCCCGAAAAGCAGGTTCCTGTTTCCCGTGGGCAGGTACTCGGTCTTGGGAAAGACGGCGATTATAAGAACTACGGACAAGAGGGTGAAGGAACCCACAAGAACCGCCCTTTTCTTGACGCTCGTCATTATCTGCTCGGTAAAGCGGTTTATAAAGCCGGAGACCCTTCCCGCGAAATCAAGCAGCCGCGACATGATGCCAAGGCGTTCGAGAGATTCAGCGCCCTTCGTGGAGAGGTACTTTGAAGACGCGGACGGTATGACGGTTATGGAGACAAGAAGACTCAGTATGACCGAAACGCTGATCGCTATGGCTATGTCGCGAAACAGCTGTCCCGTCTGTTCCTGAATGAACATGATCGGAATGAACACGGCGGCCGTGGTGAGGGTGCTTGCAAGCACTGCCCCCCAGACCTCGGTCGTGCCGTCATAGGCAGCCTCGAGTCTCGATTTTCCCATCTGCATGTGGCGGTATATGTTTTCAAGGACCACGATCGAGTTGTCTATGACCATGCCGACGGCGAAGCTCATTCCCGCCAGACTGACCACGTTTATAGTGCGCCCGAGCGCCTCGAAAACTATGAAAGTCCCTATGACGCTTGACGGTATGGCGATTGCAACAATCATCGTGCTGCTCGCGCTTCTCAGGAAAAGAAGAAGAACAGTTATGGCGAGCACCCCGCCTATAATAAGATTCCCCCTTACAAGTTTTATCGCGTTTTTTATGTACCCGGTCTCTTCGTAGACATTCCGGAGGCGAAGTCCGTTGTCCTCTAGGACGCCCGAATTCAGTTCCTCAACGGCCGCAAAGAGAGCCTCCTTAACCTCTATTGAGTTCGCTCCGCTTTCGCGAAGCACGTTAACGGCGATGGAGGGCTCTCCGTTCTGTCTTACTGTGTAGCCCGGGTCCTCGTATCCGAGGCGGACGGTGGCAACGTCCCTCAGGTAAACGGGAAGGCCGCTTTGCGCGGTAGCCACTACTATGTTCCCTATATCACGCGTGGTTCTGTACTCTCCGATGGTTCGAACGAGATACTGCCTTTTACCCTCGTTAAAGGAGCCGGCGCTGAAATTCTCATTCTCCCTGTCAATGGAAGCGGCAAGCTCTGCTATCGTGATATTTCTCTTGGCAAGTGCGGCGGGATCGAAAAGAACCTCTATGCGCCGCTCCCTTCCGCCGAACACGTTTGAGGCTCCGACTCCGGGAACCCTCTCAAGCCTGGTGCGGATTATCTGGTCTGCGAAGTCGTAGTAGAGGTTTATATCAGCGGGATTGTCGGCAAGGGGCTTGAGGATAAACCACGCCATGGCGTTTGCCCTGGGATCAACGGTGGTTATTACGGGCCGCTCGACCTCGTCCGGATATTCCCTTACCTGGTCAAGCCTGTTCGACACCTTGACCACCTTAGAGTCGATGTCGGCGCCGACTTCAAACTCGAGTATTACCTCGGATGAGTTCTCCGAACTCTCGCTGTCAAGCCTTCTGAGGCCCGTTATTCCCCGAAGCTCGTCTTCCTGCTCGTTTACCACCTCGCTTTCCATCTCAAAGGGGCTTGCCCCCCTCCAGAAAGTGCTCACGGTGACTCTGAGCGTCTCGACGTCCGGGGTAAGCTGAACGGGAATTCTGAAAAGCGAGATAACCCCGAAGATAACGAGGAATATAACGCCGACGGCTACGGTTACGGGGTTTTTTATAGAGGTCTCGACAAGATTCATTGCTCTATGGTGTCAGTAATCCTGACTTTCTGCATGGGCCTGAGTCTCTCGTTTCCTCTCACGACCACGCTCTCGCCCACGCTTATTCCCCCTTCAACATGAGTGGAACTCTCATACCAGCCCTTTTCTTCCACCGGTACAGGGTGTGCGAGACCTTCCCTCACAGCAAAGACCACAGAGCCCTGGGGAGACCTGACTATGGAATCTTTCGGTACGAGCTTTATTTTCTCGGTTTCGCCGATCCTTGCCATGATTACGGCGGAAGCCGAGGATTTTATCGTATGATCAGGGTTCTCAAGCACCACCTTTACCGGGAAGGATACGGCCCTCGGGTCCGCGTCCGGGATGACTGAAGAGATTTTCGCGGGAATGGTCAGCCGGTTGTGGGAGGGGAGTATGACCTCGACTTCCATGCCCTCTTTTATGTCGTCTATGTACCTCTCGGGCACCCCCGCCATTACCTCTATAGTGTCTATGTCCACGAAGGAAACCACCTGATCCCCGACACCGAGCCACTGTCCCGCTTCGGCGTGGTGCTTCGTCACGTAGCCGTTAAAAGGAGCGGCGATTCTCGACGCCGCAAGATCGTATTCGGCGATTTCGATGCGGCTCCCGAGACTGAGCAGCCCGGCCTGGCCGGATTCCCTCTGGGTCCTCGCCCTGTCAAAATCTCCGTCAGAAATAATGCCCTTGTCGTAAAGCTCTTTCATCCTCGCAAAATCTTTTTCCGAGAGCTCGGCCCTAGCAAGAGCTTCTTTTCTCTCGTTTTTAAGCTGCTCGAGGGCAAAGCGGATCTTGTCGTTCTTTATCTCGGCAAGGGTCCCACCCTTTTTTACGTACTGGCCCTCCTCGGCATTCATTTTCCCGACCACTCCTTCGACCTCGCTTGATATGACGGACTTTCTCGCGGGAAACGTAGCGCCGACAAGCCTGAGGGGTTTCTTTACCTCCCTCTCAACGACCGCGGATACCACCACCGGCACGTCGGGGGGCTGAGCGAGTGAGAGCCCGGGGAAAAGACAGGTAGATAGAAAGAGCAGCAAGACTTTTGTTCGCATAACCAAGGTTTTCTCCCTATATCACAGTATCCCGTTCAGAGTAACCGCGAAGAACCCGCATACATCGTATTTAAAGGCGCGGGACGGCGCCGGCACGTTTTGGAATCCCAAAAATTATACATGACTAAACAACCGGTACTATAGGAGGCATTTGCGTAGTTGGCTATGTGCATACAGGGCAAGGGTTTTGTGAAGGCGCAAAAAACTTTTCCCCGGAATTTCCATAAAAACCCCTGAAAACCGCCTGATTCACGCCAGAAACCGAGAATTCCACCCCAAGACAAAATCAGTTGAGGCGAACGGCAGGACCGGGGTTATAGTCATAGACTCTCCTCCCCGCAGTCCCGCTCCCGGAAGTCTTAACTTCTCCCGCTTCCTCTCAAACGTAGTCAGCCTGGAAGAGCGGCGGGGACTTGTCTCAAAGATGATTGACGTAATGAGGGGGGAACTGATGGAACTGCCGGGTGACTTCGGTGAGAACCCGGGGTATGACGGCAAGGCCATAGAAAGCCGCTCCACGGGACAGCGCAGCCGCAAGACAGGTGAAACATCGGACCCTGAG
>Ga0209022_1000627_pt1 | contig 43288 bp, 28 predicted proteins | sample PinacodermPK_FD_187300 | JGI IMG/M metagenome (GOLD analysis project Ga0209022, IMG submission 187300) | Host-associated microbial community of the marine sponge Aplysina aerophoba from Gulf of Piran - sponge pinacoderm, lysed by proteinase... | ecosystem: Host-associated > Porifera > Sponge >...
TAGCAGTTTGCCGGCGGCTTTCGCCATTTGCCGGTGCCCCGGTCTCCGCCGTGGATCACGTTTCCTCACCGCTGCTCGTCAAACCGGACGTGCGGATTTCCCGCATCCGGCTTTCATTTGAGTCCAGCAGACACCGCGGTACTGCAATTCCACCAGCGGCTTGAGATTGTCCGGGCACTCCTGGACCGCCCGGAGTTCCTGGCGACTCGCCCCGTGGAGGTAGACGAACGGTGTTGCTCAGTCCGGCAATTCAACTTCAGGCAGCCCTCGTCTACTACACTTCGGAACCAGATTGCCGGACCGGTTCGCTGGTCGGGGTGGTACTCACCAAAAGTGAGGAGTTGCGGTAAAAACCGCCGCAGTTAAAGAATGATCGGTTGCCATTGTGCGTCGTGGTCTGTCCACAAGACGGCACATGGGTGCACGACATCGTTGGGGTTGTACTTGGCCGCAGCCGCTAAAGAACCCACAAGCGCCTCAATAACGGTGTTGCCGCTTCTTTCGATAGGAAAGCTCGATTGCATATCAGCCCCGGGTCTCTGATTGCACTGGACGATTGCGTATGACGAGCCTTAGATGATCTTCGGTCGCAATGAATTCCGGCTCTGTTCCGTTGTGCTCCCTCAGGAGGGGAATGATCTTGTTGCGCACTCCCATGCCCCTCGCGTCCACGTAATCGTAGTCCCGCAAAATCTCGACAATCGACGGACTGCGCGGAGATCGTCGGCCGGCAATCATCTTCTCCACCGTCATCGAGTTCTTTAGTGCGCCCGGGCTTAGCACCTCCAGACGATCCGCGTAACGCGCAACCTCGACTTCCTCGTTGCGTGTCCAGTCGCGGTGGGCGAGCGCGTTCACAATTGCCTCGCGTAGTGCCTCCACCGGATACAACCATCGTCGCTTGCGGCGCATTGAGATATCCATATCGTCCGATTCCTCGGTGACGAATGGCTGCATGGCATCGACGAGTTTCTCAATGAGCCCGCCTTCCATAAGCTCGCGATTCCCTTTTTCGTCTGTCATCCAAAGCGCAACTAGAGCACCGTCGAAAGTGCGGTCATCAAGCGCTTTGTACGACTTGTCCTCGCCCTCGAACGCCAACCACCGAATGCCCGCCTGACGTAGGAGTCGTCGCGGCGCGTGTCCAAATGGGACAAGTCCCGCGATCGTACAAGCGGCTGGGCCGTCTTGGCGCTCAACCATGAGCCCCAAGCCACAAAGACGTTTCCGCCAATCTTCGTCATTCTCCGGAAGCGTCCTGTCTCCTACGAACGTTGATAGATAGTCCTTAAGTCGGTCTAAACTGAGGTCTTGCAAACCGCTACCTGATACCGGCAACGATTCCGTATGCGGCAAGCCGCCAAGGGCATACAGTCGCGCCTGTTGCTCCCGCGTTGCCAACCGGGACGTGCTGCCAACTCGGATATAGATGTCTTCGCGACCCCTGCTCCGGACGACATACGGCTTGGTGACTCCTTGGCTGACGGTGATTGCCGCGACCCGATGCTGCTCGTCAGCTTGAACCTCTTCGTAGAAGGGGATGATCATGGGATGTACGTAACGGTCGAATACTGTGTCCATCACCCAATGCTCGAGGTCTGCCCGTTGAATTCCGGTGATTGTGCCGTCGTCATCAACCCCAAGCAGGATGCAACCGCCTCGAAAATTAACCAAGGCCACGACTTCTTTGGCCATCTGCTCGGGCCGCAGGTCATCACGTTTGAACTCCACACCGGAGTTCTCGCCATTCGCAATCAGTTCGAGCAGCTCGGATTTCGTCATCAGTAGTCGAACCCATATTTCTCTTTACGTTGCATGAAAGCTTCCTTGCCACCTTCCAGAATGTTAGCAACCCGATCCCGAATCGCTGGAATGTCGATAGAGCCTTGCTCATTGATCGGCATTTCTGCGCGATCATCCGACGCAGAACACACTCCGATCCACTCCGCATCGCCGAAGACCGGGATGTTCGCGTTGTGGGTTGCGAACAAGAACTGGCGTTCGGTCTTGGCCGTGCGCAGTTCCTGCACGATGCGTTCGGCGATGAAGGCGTTATCCAGGTTGTCTTCGGGCTGATCCATGACCAGAGGATCCGGGTTGTCGAGGAGCAACAAGTGCAGGATGGCTGTGCATTGCTGACCGGTGGACAGGCGATTCAGTGCCCGGTACCGATCACTGGTGTGGGAAACATTGAGTTCCAGACCCACCAGGTCCTCAAGGTCGATCGCTTCCAGGCCATAGACCTGCGCCGCCGTCATTCGGACCAAGGTTTCAGCAACGCCAGACGTCAGACCCCATGGCTTGCCTAATAGCGCATCTCTTCCTTCGCGAATGGCCGCGACCAGCCCCAAGACGGTCAATTCCTCCGCTTTATCCACCCATTCCGTCTTTCTCTCGCCAACCCCAGGCAAGCGTTGCAGGAACTGGCGTAGCGGCTGACGCAGGCCGTCCGGCACGATGGATATCCGCAACTTGCCGGCGAGGCGTTTGTTTAGGCGCCTCACTGCCTTCTGCTTGGCAGTCGTGCGCGCACTGCGAACATCCGAAATTTCTCCCAACAAATTGCGGCGTACCTGCTCCAACTCCTCGACGAGTGCGTCAACGGCCCTGAGGCGGGTTTGCGACGGGCGAACCTGTTCAATTTCGCGCAACAGTCGCTGATAGGCACGCCCTATCTCTTTACCGTCCTTGCCGGCCACTGCGGGCAACTTGGCGAATTCCTTCTCAAGCCCTGTCTCGGCGTTGGCCAGCGCTTGGTTGAGTTCATCAATTAGAATCTTGACCGACCTCTCGGTCTCGCCTATGGCCTTGTCCACCTCTTCGAGTTTCTGTCGCAGAGAGGCGCTGAGAGTCTCCAGCAACTCTCGCCCGCGCTGCAACAATCCGGCGTGCGGCAAGCCTTGCAGAGCTTTGTCGCTGAGGAAAACGAGGTCGGGAAGTGATTCGTCGAACTGCAGCTGCCCGTCGCGAGTCCGATTCACTTCCTCTAAGATCCTAGGCCCGAGCTGTCGCTCTTTTTCCAGCAGGGGCACTTGCTCCAGCTTCTCCTCCAGCCCTTGCTCTTTGAACTGTCGTACTTGCTCCTCAAGCTTTGGCAACTGTGCGATGTGCCTCTCGATCTCATCCTTTTGCTCCTGTGCCCTGGCCAGTCGGTCACTGTTCTCCCTGAGCTTTCGCAAAGCCGAGTCCAGTCGCGCCTGTTGCTCCGCACTTTCGGGCAGGAACCGATCCAGCACGCGGGTGAGTGCGCCAGGACTCCTCGCCAACTCGTGAATCTCATTCTGGCCGTAGATCTCGATGCCGGGGAGCAAGTCCCTGCCGGGATGGAGCCGAGACTCATTGCCGTGCTCGTCAATTACTCGGGGCGGCTCACCGTAGCGACGAATGACCGTGAAGGGTTTCATGTGGTTCGCCGCCGAACGCAATTTCACAACGACACGGCCGCCCGCCTTACCGAGGTTCTCCCTTACGATTTGATCGCCCTGCCTGATCGCATCTTCACTTTTGTGTGGCACATCCATCGCGTACCGCAAGCACTCCAGCAGTGTGGATTTTCCCGTGCCTCGTCCGCCAATGACGGCATTCAGATGGCCGGATACGTTTGCTGACAATCCATCAAAATAGCCGCCTTCGATCGAAATGCAGGAAAATTGGCTGTAGAAGTGCTCCTGCAGATCATCGCTCAATCGGACCCGCGATTCCGGGTCCTTGAAGGCCATCAAAAAGGATGCGAAACACGGTCTCGTCATCTTGATGAAGGTCGATGCGCGCGGATCGCGTAGATCTTCAGGTCTCGCCACATCCTTGGCATTGATCAAGGCCACAAGATGATCGCGCTTGTAATCGGGATTCTTGTTCAACGCGATGAGCTTGTATTCCCGAGGAAGGTCGTGGATGTTTCCAGGAATTTGTGCAGCTCGCAGACTGGAATTTACCCAAAGGTTGTTGAATTTTCCCTTCAGCAGGCCACTATTCGACGTTGCGTGCGCTGCAAAACAGAACCCCCCGAGCTCGACAACACACTGCAAGAGCTGTTGTCCGCCGAGCCTGGATGGCCTTACCCCGTCCTCCGGATTGGTTAATTCCAGTCTGCCCGGGTAGCGTTCGAGCTGCTGCTCGCTTGCGTCCTCCGGGAAAAGACATACCCAGTGGACTTTCTCCGTCGTCGCCACTTCAAACCCCGGAAAGACCACGATGCCGGCTTCAATCAGCACCCTTCGCGTGGTCTCCGCATTAGCCACGCTACCGTGGTCTGCAAGACCCACGACCTGGATATTCTCGGCGAGGCATGTGTCCCGCAGCGCCTCGGCATAGGTGCTTGCGTCCATGCCGTGGTCCGTGCCGCGATAGATCGCGCCATACGCATGGGGATTGACCTGCAACGCGCATTTCCAGAACTGCGCAAAGGTGTAGTGTCCCTTCATTTCCTTTCCCCCGCGCGGTCACATGCCGTCCGCTTTTCGGCGACGGTGAAGTGTAGGTCGTTGATCCGTTCCCCTGAGAACTTGTCGCCTCTCCAAAACCAGGGGTACTTGCTTTGCTCGCGCACGGGTTCCTTGCCGCGGTCCTTTTTCCAATGGACATTCGGCTTGACTCGCAAGATGCCAGCGGCCTTCTTGCCACCGGGGATGTCCTGGGCCATGAATGGGCGAATTTTGAGCCAGATGCCGTCGCTGATGTCAGGCTCCCAGCCGATGGGCCGATCCTCGAGCGGCTTCCAGCGGATGAAGAGGTCGAAAGGCGGATCGCCTTTCAGGATAGCGACGAGTCGGATCTGCAGCTCCAGCGCCGCGGCCAGGCGATCCTCGGCGCCGCCCTCGCCGCGTTTAACACCATCCTGCTGCCGGTTGATCCAGTCGCCCAGGTAGCTGCAGGTGAGCGACTCTAGGAGGCAGCGACCCTTGCCATCGGTCTCCGCGAGTTTGTGGCAGTTGGCCAGGGCATGAAAGCCGTCGCTCTTCCGGCCGTCCCAGATGTGCCAGATGAACGGGCGGTGGTGGAATAGCTTGCAGTGCTGTTCGAAGATTCCGTTGCGCAGCCAGTCGTCGAGGGTCGAATTGCCGGCTTCGGCCAGCAGTTTCGCCAGAACGCCGTCATTCCAGTCATCACCCCAAGCGGCCTGTAGCAACTGCAACACGCGTTCATGCGCGGCGCGCTCGCCACGGGCGGCGGGAATACAGACGATACAGCCGCCATCCGCAAACTTTTCCAAACCATCCGGGCCGAGCGCAGGGCAATCGGAAAAACTTGAACCGGTCTGGCGTGGCCATTGGTAGCCGAGCATGTGCGGCAAGGCCACGTGCAAGGGAATGTTGCCACCGGCCGGGCGGCCGTTGAACAGCCATCGCGTCGGGTCGTTGGAATTCGGCTTAGGCAAGCCGAGAGGATATTTCTCTGCCGCAACGGCGCGCCATGAATCGAGATCCAATGTGATTTTATCACAGTTCTCAATCGTTACATTCAGGTCTTGGTCGACATCTCGTATCGCCTCTCTAAATCCGTCTGAGAGGCTGAAGCAAAGAAGCGCTGGAAGATCGATCTCGGATTCTGGGGAAAACACACCAGTGTTATCGTCAAACAATTTGCCCAATATCTTGGTTAGTGTTGGCTGAAACGCCAACACTAAGCCGGTTTGAACGAAGCCGCGCCTGACGCGACCTTGGCCTTTAGTAGAAAGTTGATTCCGGGTTTTCAGCCTGGCCGGTCGATCCCGTTTGATGCGGGGGATCTTCGGGGGCCGCATGTTCCGAACGGTGTGTTCGGTCCGTCTCCGGCTGAAGCATCGGGTCCGGAGACGGTGACATTTGGCGCCGTTTGTGTCGGTTCGGCGCGACGGGCACGAGCGGGCCTGTGGCGGTTCCGGGGCCGCTGGATACGCTGCATGCTTTCTGGCGTTGCCTTCATGTCGTCTCGTGAGGACGGGGATGGCCGCGTTTTCGAATGATCTCCATTGCCCGGGCCACCTCCCGTTCGGTGGGTTTTCTTCGGATGGTCAGGACTGGCCAGGAGGGTTTGCCGCAATTCGGACAGGCCGGGGCCTCCGGTCTGTCCGTCTCCCCGGTTCCGGTTTCGTCGCCGGCTGCATGCGGGGGTTGGTGGCGGCCGGCTTCCGGCACGGCCTCGAGGGTCCTGGCCCGGCAGGCGTTTGCGAGGATGCCGAAGTGCCGGATGCGGTGGAAGCCTGCCGGGAGGCGATGCATCAGGAAGCGGCGAATGAACTCATCGACGCTCAGGGCCATGGTTCCGTATGACGGCTTGTCGCCGGCTTTCGCTGTCGGCCTGCGGCAGCGGAAGGTGACGGCGTCGTCGTCGAGGGACAGGATTCTGGCATCGGAGATTGCGATGCGGTGCGTATAGCGCGAGAGGTAGCGGATCACCGCCGCGGGTCCGTTGAACGGAGGCCTTGCATGGACGTTCCAGTTGAGCTTGCGGGCCTGCTTCAGCACCCGGGCGAAGGCGCGGGGACAGGCGAGGTGAGCGATTGAGCCGTGGAACTCCAGTTCCTGCCTGGCATGGGCTTTTGCGAGCTCCTCGAGGACGCGTCGTCGGAAGAAGCTTGCGAGCACCTTGACGGGTGCGAAGAAGCTGTCGCTTCCGGCCTTCCATTGTTCGGTGCCGACGTCGAAGCCGCCATTGGGCACCAGGCAGTGCAGGTGGGGGTGCCAATCCATCTTCTGGTTCCAGGTGTGCAGCACCGCGGTGCCGCCGATCCCGGCCCCGAAGCGCCGGGGATCGGCGCTGATGGTCTTCAGGGTCTCGGCGGCGGTGCGGAAGAGGATGTTGAACACCGTCCCGCGGTTCTGCAGTGCGATCCGGGCGATCGGTCGCGGCAGGGTGAAGACGATGTGGAAGTAGGGCACCGGCAGGATGCAGGCCGCCTGCTTCTCCATCCACTTGCGCGCGGCCGCGCCCTGGCAGGATGGGCAGTGTCGGTTGCCGCAAGACTTCCAGACGCCATGCGCATGGCCGCAATCGCTGCACTGGTAGACGGTGCCGCCGAGCGCAGGCGTCCGGCAGCTCGCGATACAGTCCATGATCTTCAGCGCAACGGCGTCGAGCGCGCCCTCGAAGCGCGCGCGGAATGCGGGCCCGGCCTGGCGGAAGATGTCCGCCACGCCGGGCCTGTTGTCGGCCACCGCTCAGACGGCGCTGGCGAAGCCGGCCACCGGGTGATCGATCTTGCGGAACATGGTCCCGGTGGTCCGGGCGTAGACGCGTGTCGAATCCGGGGACTTGTGTCCGAGAAGATCTTGGATCACGCTGATCGGCGCCCCGCGTTCATGCACATGGGTTGCGACCGCGTGGCGCAAGCAGTGGAAGCTGATGCCGCGATCGATCCCGGCTCGGTCGCGGCTCCTGTTGAAGGCGGTGCGCAAGCTCTCGGCGGTGATCGGCCTGTCCGGGCTTTTGCCGTAGAACAGCCAGGTCGCGGGCCGCGGCGAGGTGCTTCTCCAGTACCGCCTCAGCGCCTGGAGCACCGAATCGGGCAGATGGGCCATGCGTTCGTGGCCGCCCTTGCCGCTACCGATATGGAGCAGTCCCTCCCCGCTCCTGATGTCGCCGACCTGCAGCGCCACCACCTCGGAGATCCGCAGGCCGGCGCCATAGGCGGTCAGGGTTGCGGTGCGATAGCGCAGGTCGTTGATCCCCTCGATCAGGATTTCGACATCGGCTTCGGGAATGGAACGGGGCAGACGGTCGGGGACCCTGCGGCAATACAGTCCCGCGACCTTCTCGGGCTGACCCATCGCGTCGCAGTAGAACAGGCGCAGGGCCGAGACGTCGGCATTGGTGGTGCGTGGACACAGCCCCCGATCGATCCGGGCGATCACCCAGGCACTGATCTCGTCGGCAGACAGGTCCTGCGGCGCTTGAGCGTAATGGTGCGCGAGGGTGCTGACGCTGCGCTGGTAATTGTCCTGCGTACTCGGCGACAGGCCCTTCAAGGTCATGACCTCGATCATCTTCCCGCGGGCTGGCGTTATCTTGACTTTCATGCTCAACTCCCTTGTTCGAAATGGCCCCGAACATCCGGGGCGCCGGGGAGATTGAACATCAACCCGAGGTCATGGGAAACCCACAACCTGCGTATCAACACAGAAAATGAAGCTGCGATCCAAAAAAGGAAAACCGGGGAAGCATCACAACTGGCCGCGTGAGCGGCCTTCGTTCAAATGCGAGAATTGCGAAGAATGCGACTTTGACGACCGGCTCGTAGGCCGGGTCGAGTTCCATGCCGAGTCGGCGGCGCAAGGAGCGCTTCCGCCAGACAACCAGGGCGAACGCCGCGACGCATGCAACGGCCGCGAGCCAGCCGATCAACGGCGAAAGAGTTACCGTGGTTAGGCCTCTTATCAAGGGATCGCGCATGTTTATTGCGCCCTGAATGCCGAGTATTTTGAGCATCAGCCCCTGGAAACCCAGCAATCCCGCAAGCGTGACGACGAAAGATGGGATCCCGACATAGGCGACCAGCGCGCCCTGCGTCGTGCTCAGCGCTATGCCTGTCGCGATCGCCGCAAGGCAAGCGATCGGCGACGGAATGCCGAAATTCGCGATCAGAACCGCAAGAAGCGCCGCGCAGGTGCCGGACAGGGCCGCGATCGACAAATCGATGTCGCCGAGCAGCAAAATTACCGTAATGCCGACGGCGAGCGTTCCCACGACCGCGCTTTGCATGAACAGGAAATAGAAATTGCGCGCGCTGAGAAACGCGGGCTCCGTAATCCCGAAATAAATCCAAATCGCGATCAACGCCAGCAATACGGGCGCGAAACTGCCGAAGCGCGTTTCGCGAATGGCCCTGAAGCGGGCAAAAAAGCTTTGAAGCCTGTCAGCCGGCAACGACTTTGTCTCTGCTTGCGCCGCGCGTTACCGCGGCGACTATCTCATCGGGATTTGTGTTCGACGTTTCGAAAACCGCGACATTCGCGCCATGCCTAAGGACGGTTATTCGATCCGAAACCTCGAAGACGTCGCTTAGATTATGCGAAATGTAAACAACCGCATGGTCGTTGTCCCGCAGGTGCTTGACGACATCCAGGACTTGCTTGGTTTGCGCTACGCCTAGCGCCGCCGTAGGCTCGTCCAGAAGCACTATGGTCGAATCAGTGCCGACGGCGCGGGCGATGGCGACCGCCTGGCGCTGCCCGCCCGACAGGGTGCCAACCTTGGATCGCACCGAAGCCAGCGTGCGGACTTGAAGCCGGTCGATGGCCTCCAGAGCCTTTTTTTCCATCTTGAGCTCGTCGAGGGGCCTCAATGCTTTCGGAAGGAGCTTGGCCCAGCCTCCGAGCACCGGCTCGTGGCCGAGATAGAGGTTGGACGAAACATCGAGATTTTCGCACAGCGCCAAGTCCTGGTACACGATCTGAATTCCGATAGCCGCCGCGTCGAGAGGGGAGCCGATCATTACTTCTTTTCCGTCGAGAAATATCTGGCCGTCGTCGATTCGATAGGCGCCTGCCAGCGATTTGATCAGCGTGGACTTTCCGGCGCCGTTGTCGCCGACCAGCGCCATGACCTCGCCTCTGCGCACCTCGAAATCAACGTCCTTCAAGGCCTCGATGGCGCCGAAGCGCTTGCTCGCTCCGGCTACCTTCAAATGCGGCGGTGGCAGGGAAGATTTCCCCGCCACGCCATTTTTTTCAACAGTCGATTCTGGCAACTTAACTTGAGCAGAAGCTGGTTTCGCTTGCTGCGCCCTGGCAGACGTCTTCCTTGGAAATGGAAGGATCGTTTTCGATTACATAGGCCACGCCGTCTTCGCCGACGGCGGAATAGTGCTCGACGGGTACGAAGGGCACGTCGGCGTCGACGCCGTTCTTGACGGTTCCGGTTATGAAGGAATCAACGCTTTCGCCGGCTAGAATTCTTGCGACCACGTTTGCAGTAACTCCGGCCATCTTGTCGAAGGGGCGCCAGACGGATTGAGTTTGCTCTCCGAGAAGTATGAGCTGGAGCGCCTGCACCGTCGCGTCAAGTCCGCTCACCGGAACTTTTCCGGCCATTCCCTGTTCCGCGAGCGATGCGATCGCGGCGGCGGCGTTGCCGTCGTTGGAGGACACGACGCCTTGCACGTTGTTGTCCAGCTGGGTGAGAGCCTGATCCATCGAGCGCCGAGCAATCGCCGGGTCCCATCCCTGGGTCCAATTCTCGTAGCCGAGAATTCTCTCGCCGGAGTCGAACAGCGGCTGCAGAACGTTCATCTGGCCCTGGAAGATAACGCCGGCGTTAGGATCGGTCGGCGAACCCTTGAGCATTACCAGCGTATCGCCGGACTTCGTATTGTCCACGATGTGCTGCGCCTGGGACTCGCCGGTTTTCTCCATGGACGCCTGGACCCAGAATCCGGTGTTTTCGGAATGAATCATGCGGTCGTATGCAATCGTTGGAACACCCGCTTCCGCCGCGGAATCAGCGATAATGGCCGACGATTCGCCGTCGATCGGGATCACGACAAGCACTTTCGCGCCGCGCGTCAGAGCTTGTTCGGCCTGACGCTGCTGGGTCGCCGTGTCGTTATTGGCGTTGAAGACCTCGACCGTAGCGTCGGGCGCGACCATTTTCATGGCCTCAACGAAGAAAAACGCATCTTGGCTTTCCCAGCGGGGATTGACGTTCTCCGGAAGGAGCATTGCAACGAAATCTTCGGCAAACGCGGCGCTGGAAATCGTTGCTGCCGTCGCTAGGGCGGCGGCCCCCGCACCTAGCTTGATCACGCTTCTACGAGTTGGAATGAGCATAGCTTTCTCCTCTTTTGCTCACATTGGGTTCGCAGCGCCACATCGTCCAAGAACCTGTACACGCCATCCTTCTACCAACCGGCGCTGCTGGATGTCGATATTCTTGGTCGAATCTAGAATTAGGCATTTCAATCGAGGCAATTTCCCAGACGGCGATTTGCGTCCTTAAGCAAAATTTCCATGACCGATTCGGCCTTTTCGCCGTCGCGGTCCCGAATCGCCTGGAACACCTCGCGATGAAACGGAATTGAATCTTCGTTGTCTCGGGGCGCCTGGTTGGTTAGCCGTATGCTACTTAGAAGCGCCGAGAAAATTACGCCTTCCAGCGCGGCTAGAAACTCGTTGTTCGCTGCCCTGAGAATAGATCGATGGAACTGGGCGTCGGCGATTACAAAATTCTCGACCGAGCCTCTTTCGGCCTCCATTTTTTCAAGTGAATCTTCAATTAGGGCGATTTCATCTTCGCTGGCGCGGTCGGCGGCCCAGCGAGAAGCCTTCGGCTCGAATGTCAGGCGGAATTCCATGAGCTGCCGAAGAATTTCGTCGTTCGGCGGGGCGGACTGGTACCAGGCCAGGACATCGTTGTCGAGCAATCCCCAATCCGTCCTCGAGCGGACCCGGGTTCCCTTTCCCCGGCGGACCTCGAGAAGCCCCTTGCCGACGAGAATTTTTATCGCGTCGCGAATGACGGTGCGGCTAACCTGATATTTATCCGCGAGGCTGCCTTCATCCTCCACCAGGTCGCCGGGAGCGTAGGCCTGCGAAATTATTCTGCGTCCGATTTCGCGCGCGACCTGGGCCGAAAGACTCGGCGCCAGGCTCGAGATTTGCTTCAAGTCGTAGTAGATCGATTCGGTCATGGGATGATTAGTAACATCATATGTTTGTATATATCAAGACTTTAATTTTGGCGTGGCAATTCCGGGTTTGGCGGCAAGCCGAGAATTAATCCGCCTTTGAGCAGCCGTCCGCGGCCGGCGGCGATTCGGGACCGATTGCAGAATGCGGGAGCGAAATCCGGCGGTGCCAAGCTCTCGAACTCGGCCCTGCGGGGCGGTTTCCTTTCGCGAAGAGCAAAGCGCTTGAAAATCCGGAGATTCGGCAATAGCCGCCCCGGGCGCTCGCAGCGAAAAATCGACGCGGCGTCATGCTATTCGCCCGAATTAGCGACCGACTCGCTTGACAGCCCGAGTTCGGCGAAAGGAGCGGCCGCCGTGAATCGAGCAATAGGCCTGGCCGCGTCTCTGCGCGGATCAGGTGCTTCGGGGCGGCGAACTCCGCTAGTGCTGCGAAATGTAATTGTTGACTTGCAGCCGTGCGCGCCGTAGCAAAATTCGTAAAATCCTCATTTGAAAACAGGGAAAATGAAAGAACAGGATGCTGCTCAGAGAGATTTGAAAGACCGCAACCGGGAAGTCTTCGAGATGCTTGTCAAATCCTATTTGACTAGCGGAAACCCGATCGGAAGCAGAACCTTGTCGCGGGATCTGCAGATGAAAATCTCGCCGGCGACGGTTAGAAACACGATGCAGGATCTGGAAGCGCTTGGGCTGCTAGCCAGTCCGCACGTATCGGCAGGGAGGATTCCGACGGAATTAGGGCTTCGCCTCTATGTGGACGAGTTGATGGAAGTCGGCGAACTTAATGACGAGGAAAGGGAAAGAATTGAGTCGATTGCGGACAACCGCTCAAACAACATAGAGACTTTGCTTGACAAGGCCGGATCCGTTCTATCCGGCTTGACCCAAACGGCGAGTTTGGTGATGGCGCCGAAAACCGAGGCGCCGATCAGGCACATCGATTTTGTTTCTCTGGATCGGGACCGGGCCCTGGTCGTTCTGGTCATGTCCGACGGAAATGTGGAAAACAGGGTGTTCAAGCCGCCGGTCGGCCAAACGCCGGCTTCGTTGCGGGAGGCGGCGAATTTTGTCAACGCTTTCGCCTGCGGGCTTACCATATCGGAGCTCCAGGAATCGATCGCGCGTGAAATTTCAAAGAGGAAAAAGGAAATCGACGCATTGGCCACCGAGCTGGTCGAGCGCGGCCTCGCAGTTTGGGAGTCGGGCGACGAGCCGACGAAAAGGCTGATAGTACGAGGGCGCTCTAATTTGCTGGAGGGCGAAGGCTCCGTCCATGACCTGGATAGGATTAGGCGGCTTTTCGACGACCTCGAGCGCAAGCGGGATATTTCTCAGTTCCTTGAAATAGTCGATGAAAGCGACGGCGTGCGAATTTTCATAGGCTCGGAAAACAAACTTTTTTCGCTTTCCGGTTCAACTCTCGTAGTTTCGCCCTATATGAATGCTGAACGGAAAATTGTTGGCGCAGTGGGCGTAATTGGCCCGACGCGCCTGAATTACGGAAGAGTGGTTCCGATCGTAGACTATACCGCGCAGCTCGTAGGCCGGATCGTATCGGAACCAGTTTGAATCGGAAGGCAAGCACATGACGGAAAACGCAAAGCAGGACCCCAACGAAAAACCGGAGCGCGAAAGTGCCAATGGCGCTGCAACGCCGGATTCGATTAACGGCGATGAAAAAATTGAAGCTGCCAGCGAGCCTCCAAAGAACGTTGAAAAGAAGTCTATTCGCATTGCAGAACAAGTAGGAAGAAAAGTAGGAAAAGGTTTTTTTGTTAAGGACTCAACTGGAGAGGATTCCGCGAAGGAACAATTAAAGGCAAGCGAGGCCCAGGAGGTTCGAAAGGACGAAAAAGGCGAAAGCGCGGACCGCGACGACGGCGGCGACCCGGAACGCGAAAGCCAGGATTCCGAATTGGAGGCCCTCAAATCCGAAAGAGATAGACTTAGGGACCAGTATTTGCGCGCTTTGGCGGAATCGGAGAACATTAGGAAAATCGCCGATCGAGAAAAGCGGGAAGCCGGAAAATTCGGCGCGACGCGGTTTGCTAGGGACATGCTATCGGTCCATGATAATTTGATACGCGCTCTTGACGCCGCCGATGCCGAGCAGCGGGAGTCGTCGAAAGCCTTGATAGAGGGTATCGAACTTACGCTGCGCGAATTGCTAAATGCGTTTTCCAGGCAAGGAATTGCCGCGATCGAACCCGTTGAAGGGGACGAATTCGATCCAAATCGACACCAGGCGATGTTTTATGCTCCAATCAAGGGGACGCGCAACGGGACCATCGTCAATGTATTGGCGAAGGGGTTTACGCTCCACGAACGATTGCTGCGGGCCGCGCAAGTCGGCGTGTCGTCATTTAATCAATCCGAGGATCCTGCCGAGGAAGAGGAATCCAGCGCCGCATAATAGTCCCGCTCCCGAGCTGCGCACCGAAGTTCAGGAGAATTCGGTCGATCCGAGCGCTTGAATGAAATCGCGCAGCTTGGTTCGACTCGGTGCATGCGAGCGACCGGTCTTGAAACCGGGCTGAAGGGCGGCGGCGTTCGGACCGCTTCGACGAGCGACGCGGAAACGCGCGAGGATGCGTCGCAACGGAATTTTGGTTCGGTCCGCGGCAAGGAGCCCGCCCGAATGATTTCGGCTCGACAGTTTCCGGCGCAAGCATCATTCCGCTTGAGGAATCAAGCGGCAAAACCTCCCGGCGAGGCGAATGGAATATGCCGGAATCTCGCAGAATCGCTATTTGTGGCTCAAGCAATACGACGCATCGAACAGCGGCTGTTCCAATGGCGCTTTAAGGGGTTTCCCCATAGCCGCTTTTCCGTCGCCTAGGCTAGGAGCTGCGGAATTTCAAAATCGGCGGGATGCCCGCGAATTGAATGATCTTTCGTCGCTCCTATCTCTTCAAGCGAGTCGAGCCGCTTGAATCAAAGCTTGCCGCATGGAGTTGAACCCCGGGCATCGGATAAAGCGGGCGGCGCATCAATTCTTGATTGATTGCCCTTTGATATGCCGAAAGCGCTGGATCAGCGAGGAGGTATCCCATCGCCCGCCGCCCAGGGATTGAACTTCCGCGTAGAATTGATCAACCAGCGCCGCGACCGGAAGCGAAACTCCCATGCCTTTCGCGGTTTCGATCGAAATGCCAAGATCCTTTCGCATCCAGTCTACCGCAAACCCGTGCTCGAATTCATTGTCGACCATCGTACCGGCCCTGTTCGCCAGCTGCCAGGAGCCGCCGGCCCCCTGGCAAATCAGTTCGGCGACTTTCTTCGCGTCCAGCCCGGCTTCCATCGCAAAGAACAAGCCTTCGGATATGCCCTGCACGATCCCCGCGATGCAGATTTGGTTGACCATCTTCGTCAGCTGCCCCGCTCCCGTGTCGCCTAAGTGGACGATCGCCTTGGCGTAGGAATCCATTACGGGTTCGGCGCGCTCGAATTCAATCAGCGGTCCGCCGCACATGATCGCCAGCTGGCCGTTTTCAGCGCCGGCCTGGCCGCCGGATACGGGCGCGTCGACGAAGCCGACGCCTTGCTGCGCCCCGGTCGCGGCAAGCTCGCGGGCAACCTCCGCCGATGCCGTGGTGTGGTCTACGAACACCGATCCCGAGGACATTCCCGCAAACGCCCCGTCCTCTTCGAGCACTACGGAGCGGAGGTCGTCGTCATTCCCGACGCACGCCATGACGAATTCGCAGTCCCGAGCGGCTTCGCGAGGCGTTGCGCGCGAGTCCCCTCCGAATTCTTGCGCCCAGCGTTCCGCTTTTGCCGACGTGCGGTTGTACACCGTGACCTCGTGCCCGCATTTTTTCAGGTGGCCCGCCATTGGATATCCCATTACGCCCAGACCGATGAAAGCTACCTTTGCCATGCTGAATGCTCCCTTGAGTTCGTTTCGTCGCGGTTTAACCGCCGCTCGCTCGCTCGTCGATATGCTCTTTGAGAATTTCCTGGAAATCCGCATTTGCCGCGAAGCCCAGTTTCGTCGCGGTTTCCGCTTCGACGTCGATCGGCCATGAATCTACAATTCGCCGAATCTCGTCGTCCGGCTCTCGCGAGATCAGTTCCAGTATGCTCGAGCCCGCATGGTCCCGCAGCGCTTCGAGCATTTCTTCGACAGACACTGAAATGCCGGGAAGGTTGATCGGTCCGATGCCCGCGATCTTTCGCGAAGGCAGCGACGCCGCATGAATTAGCGAAGATACGATCGCCATCGGAGAGACGATGAATACGCGCGTCGAATCCGGAACGGGCAAATTCGCCTGAAGCCCGGCGAGGGGCTCTCGGATAATGCCCGAGAAAAATCCCGACGCCGCCGCGTTCGGCCGTCCGGGCCGAACGACGACTGTCGGAAGGCGCAATGAAATCGCTTCGATGAATCCTTTTCGCGAATAGTCGGAGAACAGCAATTCCGCCATCGCCTTCTGGGTGCCGTAGGAGGAGGCCGGCGTTGCCCTGAAGAAGTCGGGGATGCGGTCTGGAAGCGGAGGGCCGAAAACCGCGAGCGACGAAGCAAAGACAATGCGAGGGCTGACATTGTATTCGCGCAGCGCTCTTAGCAGCGCGTCCGTCGATGCAAGATTGACGGCGTAGCCCTTGTCGAAGTCTCGCTCGGCCTCTCCCGAAACAACGGCCGCCAGATGAAAAATCAATTCGGGTCGCAGCGCCGCGATCCGTTCCGCGGCGCCGGAGCCGCTGCAATCCAGATTAATAACTTCGGCTTCGACGCCCGTCGGGGCGGAACTCCCCGCGATGTCGATAAGCGTAAGGCGCGAAACCGGGAATGCGCCTTTTGCGATTTGCCGCGCAAGAAGCTTGCCGACCATTCCGGCTGCGCCGAGAATCAAAACATGCATGATCGCTTTCCTTCGCATTTGCAAAGAAAGTGTCGCCTATGTCGGATCCGTTTGGAATTCAATACGAGTGCCGGAAATTGCCGTCGGCATCGTGCGCGCCGGGCTATGTCAGACAACGGGGAATCTCTCCTGAACAGAAGCAATTCTCCGGTCCCGCCTAAATTAGGGCGCAATTCGAATTTGGCGGCAATTCCAAGTTTCGCGCGGTCGGCGGCAGGAATTCCGAGTGCGGATTTCCGTTGGCTGCCAGAGCTTCGCAGCGCGGTCGAACCGTCTCGATTGGACCAAGGCGCCGAATTCCGGCTACCCCCTGTCACGCTTAAAGGGCATTCGCGAAATTTCCCGGCTAGTGAAAAATTCCCACGAATTCGAACAATTCGCCCCCGGGAGACCGAAGAGGACTCCGAAAAACTGCAAGAAATTCGAGCTTATAAATTCATCGAATATTGCGATTGCGTAAAAATCCCTTATTGAAAGTTTAAAGGATGCGGCGAAAGTCAAGAATCAGAGCCTGTTGACGGGGTGTATCTCAAACTTGTTGAAAAGCGATGCAAGACAGTATTCCTATAGCAGCGCGCCTCTTTATGGGTTGGAAGGTCGGAAACTCACATTCGACCCAATCAACCATTTTGGGCTACACCCCTGTTGACGAACGGGCTTGATTCGACTCTGCGAGGCTGGTATTTTTATCCCCTGCAAAAGCCAAAAGGCGAGAATCGAAGCAGAAATCCGAGGCAAAATCGTGAATACCAGCAGGTTAGTCCTGACCGACCGAATGTGGGACGCGGTCAAGGACATGCTTCCGGGCAGGCAGGGCTCGCCGGGAAGGACGGCGGTCAACAACCGCATATATTTCGGAAGCGGTGATGTGGAAGGTCCGAACCGGCTCGCCGTGGCGCGACCTCCCGCGGGAATACGGCAACTGGAACAGCGTTTTCCTTCGCTTCAATCGCTGTTCCAGAAAGGGCGTTTTCGAAAGGATTTTCAAGGAGTTGTCCACGTCGTTCGGCCTTGAGCGGGCGCAGATGGACGGCACCGGCGTTCTGGCGCGCGCGAAGGCCGCCGACGGAAAAGAGGAGTCGCAACGCAGGCGATCGGCCGATCCCTGGAAGGATTGACGGCAAAGATCGCGGTCCTTGTCGACACCCCGGAAAACGGGGCCCTGACCGGCGACAAGGCCTTCGATGCCGACTGGCTGGTGGACGAGCTTGAAGAGCGCGGCCGAGTAGCGGCGTATCCGCCGAAAACCAACGGGAATGTCAAGCGCAACTCAGCATGGAGATGTACAAATTGCGACATTGGATCGAGCACTTCTTCTCGAAAATCAAGTGGTTGCGAGCAATCGCGACGCGCTATGACAAAGCGGCCGCCGGCTTTCGGGCCAACATTGGCCTCGTAGCGAAAGCGTTCGCGGCGCGATGACGTCAAGCGAATCGAGGGCATTAGTCGACGGATGGTAGCGAAATGATTGAAAAAAATGCTTCCGCCGTGTCCGTTGTCGTACCTACCTTCAGGGAAGCGGGCAATCTCGAAGCCCTTGTGAGCCGGTTGGATCTTGCATTGAGCGAAGCCGTGCCGGCATGGGAGATCCTGGTAGTCGACGACGATTCCGGAGACGGAATTGAAGAAGTCGCCGCCAAGCTTGCGGAATCCCTGCCGGTGCGTCTGGAGATTCGCTCGGCTCCGAGGCGAGATTTGTCGCTGTCCGTTCTGCGGGGGCTGGAACTGGCCAAATACGACCGAATTGTGGTTATGGATGCCGATTTGTCGCATCCGCCGGAGATGATCCCGGAAATGCTCTCGCGATTGGGCGATCAAAAATCGATGGTGCTGGGCAGCCGCTATCTTCCCGGCAGCTCGCTCGACGAAAAATGGGGCGCGGACCGCTTCCTGCAGTCGCGCCTGGCTACGATACTGACGAAGCCGCTAGTGAAGTGCGCGGACCCAATGTCGGGCTTCTTTGCCGTGGACCGGCGCTGGCTGCCGGAACTGAGCGCGCTGAGACCGATCGGCTTCAAGATCGGCTTGGAGATCATGGTTCGCTGCGATCTCCCGGTTTCGGAAATTCCTATTCACTTTCAGGACCGAAGCGTCGGGCGCAGCAAGATGAACGCCAGGCAGCAGATAAATTACCTTCGGCACCTGTGGCGGCTGTATCTTTTTCGTTTCGGCAGGCCCGGAAGGATAGTTTCATTCGTAATGGTTGGAACCGGCGGCCTGATCGTTGACCTGGCAATATTCTGGGGATTCCGTTGGCTGGGGCTCGACCATCGGGTCGCTCGCCTGATTTCGTTCTGGAGCGCTGCCAGCTGGAATTGGTGGTTCAATCGAAACCTGACCTTCGAAGCCAGGCCGAAGCGGCGTCCGGGCCGGCAATGGGCCAAGTTCGTCGGCGGAAGCCTGCTGGGATTCGCGGTGAATTACGGAAGCTACATTGCGCTCACGGAAATGATTGAATTCTTCTACCGCAACCAGACATTGGCCCTGTTCTGCGGCGTAGCGCTCGGTACCGCGTCAAACTACTTGATGGCCTCTCTGTTTGTCTTTCCGAAACTTGAGCGGCGCAGAAGAAATTCCTAAATCGGACGCGGCGCCGCCGCTCCCGGAAATTGGCCGCCGGGATCAAGCGCGCCTGTATTTGTCTTCGAAGCGGACGATGTCGTCTTCGCTAAGGTGCTCGCCGGTCTGAACTTCGACAATTAGAGCCGGCACATCGCCCGGATTTGAAATCCTGTGAACCGCGCCCTGCGGAATGTATACCGACTGGTCGATCGAAAGCTCGAGAATGTCGTCGTCCCGCGTCACCTGAACGCGTCCCTGAACCACAACCCAATGCTCGGCGCGGTGCCGGTGCTTCTGGAGGCTGATGCTGGCTCCGGGATCAATCTGCAGGCGCTTGACGAGAAATCTTGCGCCTTCGTCGATAACCTCGAAATTCCCCCATGGCCGATAGTCCTTGGCATGGTTTTCGCCTTCGGTTCGACCGGATTCGCCCAATCCTCTCACGATCGAGCGAATATCCTGGGATTTGCTCAAGTCGCATACCAGGACGGCATCGCGCGTTGCCACGACCGCGACATTCTCTAAATCCTTGACGGCGACCAGCGTCCCGTCGGAGCGAATGTAGGATTGCCGGACATTGTCCAGGTACACGTTTCCTTTGGCGACGCTGCCGTCGGAGTTTTTCGGACTCGCTTCCAGCGCACCGGACCACGAGCCGATATCGAACCATTCCGCATCGAGCCGCACGGCGACGCCCCTTCCGGTATGCTCCATTACGGCGTAGTCGATTGATGTCGAAGGGCATTCGTTGAAGGCCGCCTCGTTCAGACGCAGGAAGTCCAAATCGGGTTCGGCGGCGGATACCGCGCGTTTCGCGCCGTCTGCGATTTGAGGATGGCTGGTCTCGAGCTCTCTGAGAATGGCTGACGCGGAAAAAACGAAGATCCCCGCATTCCACCAGTAATTTCCTTCCCGAAGAAACTTCTCGGCCGTTTCCCTGTCCGGCTTCTCGACGAACTTTTCGATTTTTCGGGCGGTCCTGCCGCCTTCCAGTTTTTCGCCCTGGCGAATGTATCCGAATCCTTCGCTCGGACGTGTCGGTTCGATGCCGATCGCGACGATATATCCTCGAGACGCGTATGCCACCGCCTCTTCAATGGCGTCGCGGAACGCGGCGCCGCTTTCGACCACGTGGTCGGCGGGAGCGGCGACGACGACTGCATCCGGGTCCGAATCGCGAACCCAGCTTGCGGCGACCGCTATCGCGGGCGCGGTATTCCTTCGCGCCGGCTCCAAAATTATGGCGCCGGGTTCGATGCCGGCCAGCCTCAAATGCTCCGCCGCGATGAATCTGTGGCGATTGTTGCACAGTACGATCGGCGGGCGGTTCGAAGCTTCGGCAAGTCGGAGAGCGCATTCCTGAAAAAGCGACAATTCGGAATTCAAAGCCTGGAATTGCTTGGGCAGCGACTTGCGGGAGACCGGCCAAAGCCGTTCCCCGGTGCCTCCTGCTAGGATTAACGGCCAAATCGAAATGTTGCTCATTGGCTGCCCCTAAAAAGCTCGCCGCTCAGAACGATGAGTGTTCGAATTCCTAAAGTTGCACGGAGAATGCGATTATTGCCGGCATGTCTGCCGGTTTCTCGTCCATCGACGGAACGATCGCCCGGCATCCGCATTTAGGATGGATTGCCGTTGCAAGTAAAGCAAGTTGTTGCCTGTCTCGGGTTTTCTAAATGAAGCGCATGCAGTTCATCCGGATGCGCCGGAATGCCGTCAAATATCGGCTTGAGCAACGGGATTGAAATTCACTCCGGGAGTTTAGTCGCGCGCCGGAAATCGGTGCCTCGGTTCAGGGCATCGTGCCGTCGAGCCGACATATTGCGAATTAATCGCGAAGCCGTTGTTCGGCGATTTCCAACGACTCCGCAATTTCCGTATTTGGAAGGCCGAGGCGAACGCGGGATAAAATTACAGCTATTTGGCTGCGTGACTATGTTTGAACAATGACAGTTAATCGGCAACTGTATCGAAGGCGGTCCAGGCCCGTAAATCAAAGGCAATTCGTTCTTTTATCGAGTCTTCGGACGGTTCCGGCCGAACGAACCGACGAGCTCGGACGCAAGCGACCGCCGGACAGGAAATTTTCGGCGCATCATTTCTGTACAATACTAGATGGACTTTCGCCCCGTTTGACAGATAGGGTTTAAGATATATCGAACGAGAGCGATGCACGGAGAAGTCCTTTTATGACAACCGACGAAAGAGGCTTGGAGCTGACAGGCGCCGTTCCCCCGCAGGCTGCGAAGTTCGACGAAATCGTCAGGGACAGCCTGGACTATCGCGCCGCGGCCTATCCCGATCTCGCAATTCTTTGCGACGATGCGCCGGAATTCGCGATGGCCCATATATTGAAAGGCTATTTGCTCGTCGGAATGGGCAAGAGCGAGATGCTGCCCGAGGCGAATGCGTGCGCCGACCGCGCGTCTTCGATCGCGGAGTCTATGAATTCTCGAGAAAAATTGCACTTGAAAGCGCTGAGGGGCTGGATCGCAAAGAATCCGGATGAGGCGCTGCGCAATTGGGACGAAATTCTGGAAGACCAGCCGCGAGATATTCTTGCGCTGAAATTTCAGCATTTCATGCTATTCTGGTTCGGCCGCATTCGCGAAATGACTATTGCTTGCGAGAGGACCTTGAGGAACTTGGACGAGAGCGATCCCGGCCATTCCCACGCTCTCGGCATGTACTCCTTCGCGCTTGAAGAGGCGGGCGACTATCGGAAAGCCGAACGGTTGGGTCGCCTTGCCGTCGAACGGCACCCGGACGATCTGTGGGCGATTCATGCCGTCGCCCATGTCTACGAAATGGAGGGAAACCTTGCGGCGGGGCTCAACTGGCTGAGCCAGCCATTGGGCGAATGGGCGGACCGCGGATTGTTCAAGGATCATCTTTGGTGGCATACGGCGCTGTTCGCGTACGAACGCGGCGAGTACGCCAAAGCTCTCGAACTGTACGACGAGGCGGTTTGGCCGGAAGATTCGGATTTTTACCTGGATACGCAGAACGCGGCATCGCTGTTGGCGCGGCTGGAATTTGCAGGAGTGGATGTTGGCGAGCGTTGGGAGCCTCTAGCCGCGGTTTCGGAAAGCCGCGCCGGCGACCACGTTCACCTGTTTACAGAGCCGCACTATTCAATGGCATTGGGGAGAACTGATCAACGAGAGCTTTCCCGCAAGCATTTGGCTTCGCTGCAAGCTTTTGCGAAAGGCGAGGGCAGGCATCAGTCCCGCCCCGTCGAACGAGTCGCCGTTCCGGTTTGCAGGGCCATAGGAGATTTCTATCTTGGAAATTATGCTTCGACAATCGATGCGCTGATGCCTTTGCGAGACGAGTTCCAGTGCATCGGCGGAAGCCACGCGCAGCGCGATGTCTTTGAAATCTATCTTTTGGAAGCGGCGATGCGAAAACAGGATTATCGTCTCGCCCGATCGCTGCTGGACGAACGGACTCGCTCCCGCAGAAATAGCGTTTCAACTTGGGCCAAATACGCCGAAGTTTGCGACCGGCTCGGCGACCGAAGCGGAGCCGAGAACGCCCGAATGCAAATCAAGCGCATTGCGCCCGCGTCGTGAGCTTGTCAGGAATCGCCGATGAGAATAGGATTTCCGGGTGTTGAATTGGAGCCCTTCGGCGCCGTGCATGTATTCGCTTGGTCCACTCGATGGCGCCTGGACGGAGATATACTTAAGCTAGGGGCAAATTGACCATGCGCTCAATGCAAATTACCGAATGGGGCAAGCCATTGGAGATGCGCGCGACAGCCACGCCGCAGCCTAGTGGTTCGGAAGTCCTTGTAAAAGTGGAAGCCTGCGGCGTCTGCCACAGCGATATCCATATCTGGGAGGGGTTTTTCGACCTCGGAAACGGTAGGAAGCTTCCAATTTCGGACCGCGGTATTGAACTACCCTTTACTTTGGGTCACGAGCCTGCCGGGCGCGTGGTTTCGGTGGGTCCCGATGCGGATTCTTCGCTTGTAGGAAAAAGCTACGCAATTTACCCTTGGTTCGAGTGCGGCTCCTGCGAAGCTTGCAACAACGATCTTGCGCAGGCATGCGATGATCCGACGACAATTGGAACGCGGAGAGACGGCGCGTATTCGGACCATGTTATCGTACCCGATGCAAAATATCTGATCGACTATTCGGGGATCGATACCGATCGCGCATGCACCCTCGCATGCTCCGGGCTGACCGCCTATAGCGCATTCAAGAAAATCCAGCCTGACCGTCTGAATGGCGATGATACCGTCATGATAATCGGCGCCGGCGGCGTCGGTCTTGCCGCGCTTTGCATCGCCAGGGAGCTCTGCGAGGCAAAAATTGTCGTTGCCGACATCAGCTCGGAACGTCGCGAGGCGGCATTGGCTCTCGGAGCCGAGGCGGTTTGCAACCCGGCCGAAGATTCGGCTGCCGCTCGAATCGCCGAGCATGCATCCGCGGCCGGCTCGGGAATTGCGGCGTCCATGGACTTCGTTGGATTGCCTCGAACGATGGAGTTCAGCGCAGCCGCTTTGCGTAAAGGCGGATTGCACGTGCAAGTTGGACTGTTCGGGGGCGCCTATTCCTTGTCGCTGCCGATGATCACTTTCAGAATGCTGCGCTTCGCCGGATCCTATGTGGGTTCGCTGGAGGAATTCCGCGAATTGGTCGCAAAGGTGCAGTCGGGACTTTCACTGTCTTTTCCGCTGACGACTCGCCCTCTCGACGAAGCCGCCGACGCGCTTGAAGAATTGAGGTCGGGACAGGTCGTTGGAAGAATCGTCCTGAAGCCTTGATTTCAATCTTGCAGGTCCGAAACTGCCGGTTCCTGCGATCTTAAAAGCGCTTCAAGCATCGACCTGGCCAATTTCTCCAGCGATTCCATTGCCGTGCACCGGCATTGAGTAATGGAGGCAACTTCCCGGAATTTCGCGATTAGCCTAATCCCGCGCCGGCTCGGGCTGCGCAGCTGATACTCATGCGAATGCGTTCGGCAAACCGCCCCAATTGCAATGATTTTTGAAAAAATGCCGGCTTGAGCCATGGGCGCGAGCCAATGGCGGTGAATTCAACTTGCGGCACTGCGGGCGGCGTTCACGAGCGCGCAATGCAGGATTGAGTCGTCGGAATCCGCATCGCTTTATCCATCGCATCCCTCCGGGTCCGAGCGATCAGCCATGGTTTCTGAAACGGCCGGAAATTTTCGACGCTTGCCCGGATTCGATCCTGCAGGGGGAATTGCTGCGCTAGGCGCAGGCCGTCGACCCGATCGCTGCGAGATAGGAAAGTCGCCGGTCGACAATGCGGGCGAGCGGCTTCTCGTATCTTTCAAGCCGAATTCGAGAATCCTACTCAACCGATCCGGCACGATGCCATGACGGCCATGTTCAGTATGTCGTTGGATGTGGACGTAAACGAGCACAGCTGTATCTGGGCATCGATGCCGGACAAGATCGGCCCGATCACCGTCGAACCCGCGATTTCCTGCAGTAGCTTGACCGAAATCGAAGCCGAATGCCGCGCGGGAACAACGAGGACATTTGCAGGCCCTGTCAATTTGCAGAACGGGTAGCGATTGCGGACATCGTCGTTTAGCGCAACATCCACCGTCATTTCGCCATCGTATTCGAAGTCGACAGCGCGCTTGTCAAGGACTCGCGGAGCCTCCTGCATTTTTATGGCGCGCTCCGAAACGGGATAGCCGAAATTGGAAAAGCTCACGAATGCGACCCGCGGAGTTTGGTTTAGCATTCTGGCGACGGATGCGGCTCTTTCGGCAATATCGGCAAGGTCTTCCGGGTTGGGCCATTCCTGTACTAGAGTATCGGCGATGAAGACGAGCCTGCCGCGATGAATCACGGCGGTTACGCCGACGGCCCCGTCCTCCGCTCTGGCGTCGAAGACGTGGTTGATAAGGGATAGAACATGCGCGGATTTGCGCGTTGCGCCCGTTACAAGGCCGTCGGCATGCCCCTGCATCAGCATAAGGGATGCGAATACGTGCCGATCGCGAGCTGCCAGCCTGTGAACGTCGGCTTGGTCGTAGCCCCTGCGCTGCAGCCGAGAGTAAAGCACATCCTTAAAAGATTCGAGCCAAGGAGTGTTGGCGGCGTTGCAGATTTCCAGTTCGCGGTAGGCATCCTCGATTCCCGCGCTTGCCAGCTTGTCTCTGACATCGCTCTCGCGACCGACAACCAGGGCCTTTCCCAGGCCGGACCTTTGGAACGCAACAGCTGCGCGAAGCACCCTTGAGTCGCCGCCTTCCGCGAAGACGATCTTGGCTTGCGCCATTCTAGCTCTTTCGAAAAGCGAGTTGAGGATCGCAGCGGTCGGGTCCATCCTCGATTTGAGGTCGACGGTATACGCATCCAAATCCTTTATCGGGCGACGAGCGCATCCGGATTCCATGCCGGCTTTGGCGACCGCGGGCGGCACGGCGTGGATAAGCCTCGGGTCAAACGGCGTTGGAATGATGTAGTCGGGACCGAATTTCGCTTGCTTTCCGTATGCCAGGGCGACGGAGTCCGGAACATCCTGGCGAGCGAGTTTCGCTAGCGCATTCGCGCAGGCGATTTTCATTTTGTCGTTTATAGCTCTTGCATGAATGTCCAAGGCCCCGCGGAACAGATAGGGGAAACCCAGCACGTTGTTGACTTGGTTGGGGTAGTCGGAACGGCCCGTGGCTATGATGGCGTCGGGTCGAAGCTCCCGCGCCAAATCGGGGTCGATTTCGGGATCGGGATTGGCCATGGCGAAGACGATCGGGCTTTCGGCCATGGAGGCGAGCATTTCGGGCGTCAGGGCGCCTTTCGCCGACAGGCCAAGAAAAACGTCGGCTCCGACCAAAGCCTCGGCAAGTGTGCGCTTGTCGGTCTCCGCCGCATGCGGGGATTTCCATTGGTTGATGCCGGAACTTCGACCTTTGTAGACGACTCCGGCTGAATCGCACACGATGCAGTTCTCGTTTTTTGCCCCCATGGATTTCAGAAGTTCGATGCATGCGATTCCAGCCGCCCCGGCGCCGTTTAGGACGATTCGGCAATTTTCGATGCTCCTTTTGGAAATCATAAGGGCGTTGATCAGTCCGGCGGCGCAAATCACCGCCGTGCCATGCTGATCGTCGTGGAACACCGGTATTTCAAGCTCATCCTTTAGCCTCTGTTCGATAATGAAGCACTCCGGCGCTTTGATATCTTCCAGGTTTATGCCGCCGAATGTTGGCTCCAGAAGCTTGACCGCTGCAATGAACGCTTCGGGATCCTCGGTGTCGAGTTCCAGATCGACCGAATTAACGTCCGCAAATCTCTTGAACAGGATCGCCTTTCCTTCCATGACCGGCTTGGCGGCGAGCGCCCCGAGATTGCCGAGGCCGAGTATGGCCGATCCGTTGGTTATAACGGCGACGGTGTTGCCTTTCGTCGTATAGTCGTAGGCGCATTCGGGATTTTCCGCGATCGCTTCCACGGGAACTGCAACTCCGGGCGAATAGGCCAGGGAAAGATCTCGCTGGGTTGCCATGGGAATCGAGGCGGCGATTTCAAGTTTTCCGGGCGACGGCTCCCTGTGAAACGCCAGAGCTTCTTCGCGCGTAATGTTGGATTTCATGCTCCGCTCTCAAATTGCCTCGATCCGCCAGCCTGAACGCCGGGATTCCATTCGAATGACAATTCTCCGAAAGCCTGAATAATACAAGCCCCGGCGCCGCGGTTTGCCGCGGCAATAGTCCCTAAATTGAGCGCAGGGGCTTGATTTGCGGAAAATACATGTGGAGAACCTTGCAAGGTTCCATTATTTCCTTCGCCAGCCGAATAGCCCGGTATCCGCCGGAATGCTTGCTTCAAGGGAGGCATCGTGTCCGAGACCAGCGACTTGTCGCCGATGATGGCGCAGTACAACGCCATCAAGGCGCAGCATCGGGACGCGCTGCTTTTCTACCGCATGGGCGACTTCTACGAAATGTTTTTCGACGATGCGGTTGCGGCCGCCGCAGCGCTCGACATTGCCTTGACGAAGCGCGGCAAGGCGAGCGGCAAAAACATTCCGATGTGCGGCGTGCCGGTTCATACGGCGGAATCATATTTGCAGAATCTAATTCGAAAAGGCTTTAGGGTCGCGGTTTGCGAACAGACGGAAGACCCTTCCGAGGCTAGGAAGCGCGGATCGAAGTCCCTCGTCAAACGGGAAGTCAAGCGCCTGCTAACGCCCGGCACTATAACGGAAGATGCGCTGCTGGACGCTCGCAGGCACAATTTTCTTGCTGCAATCTGCGACATACGAGGCGAGTCCGCGGTTGCCTGGGTCGATATCTCATCCGGCGATTTTCGCGTCATGGCCTGTCCGCCTTCGAGGCTTGGACCCCAGCTGGCGAGGATCGCGCCGCGGGAAATACTTCTATCTGAATCCTGCGACGAGGTTTTCAAGCAGATCGCGGCTGAAAGCGGTGCCTCGATATGGCCCATGCCGGGCGTCGAATTCGATAGCGCGGAAGGCGAAGTTCGACTGCGCAGCCTATTCGGCGTCGAGTCCCTGGACGCATTCGGCGCTTTCGGGCGCCCGGAGCTTTCTGTTCTTGGCGCCATTGTCGGCTATTTGGAACTAACGCAGAAAGGCAGGCTGCCGCTGCTGCAGCGGCCGCAAGCGGAAAATCCGGAATCCGTCATGCAGATCGACGCGGCGAGCCGGCGGAATCTTGAACTCACGGAATCGATTTCCGGCGGTCGGGACGGATCCCTTGTTTCTGTGCTGGACCGCACAAGTACAGCCGCCGGCGCGCGCCTGCTGGAAAGACGTCTTTCGGCGCCCTCTACCGACCTGGCGACTATAAATTCACGCCTGGCGGCAGTCGATTTCTTCATCGAAAACGACGATTTGCGAAGCGATCTAAGAACGCTGTTCAAGAAACTTCCCGATATGGAGAGATCGCTTTCGAGATTGGGGCTGGAGCGGGCCGGCCCGCGCGATTTGGCGGCTATCCGCGACGGCCTTGACGTTGCCGATTCAGCAAGCGGTCTTTTCGAAGGTAAGAGCGCGCCCGCCGAGCTCGAGCAGGAATTGAGCAGATTGTCCGGCTTCGATGATCTCCGGGAATCTCTGGAATCCGCGCTGGTCGCCCAGCCGCCGCTTTTTCTGCGAGACGGAGGCGTTATCGCATCGGGCATGGACCCGGAGCTCGATGAAATGAGAAAGCATCGCGACGAAGGTCGAAGCGTCATTGCCGCGATGCAGGCGCAGTATGTTCGGGACACGGGAATCAACTCTCTGAAAATAAAGCACAACAACGTGCTCGGCTACTTCGTGGAAACCACATCCGCGTATTCGAACAAAATGCTGTCGGAACCCCTGTCGGAAACATTCGTTCACCGGCAGACCATGGCAAACGCCATGCGGTTTACGACTGCCAAGCTGGCAAAAACCGAATCGATGATTTTGAACGCCGGAACGCGTTCGCTGGAAATTGAGAATAGGATATTCGACGAGCTGTGCGAAAAAACGGTTGCTCGGGCGGCGCAGATCGGCGCCGCCGCTAGATCGCTGGCCGAACTGGACGTTGCTTCGTCCTTGGCCGAACTGGCGGCCGCGGAGAATTGGTGCCGCCCCGAAGTTGACGAGAGCGAAAGCTTTGGCATCGTCAAAGGCCGACATCCGGTCGTGGAGGCTGCGGTACGCCGAAGCGGGTCGCCGTTTGTCGCCAATGGCTGCTTCCTGGGAGATTCCGGCGATGCGGCGAAAATTCGCCTGGTTACCGGACCGAACATGTCGGGAAAGTCGACCTACCTCCGTCAGAATGCGCTGATTGCGCTATTGGCGCAGGCAGGCTCGTTCGTGCCGGCTGAATCGGCTAGGATCGGAAGGGTAACCCAGTTGTTTTCGCGGGTGGGCGCGGCGGATGATCTTGCGAGAGGCCGCTCCACGTTCATGGTAGAAATGGTCGAGACCGCCGCCATTCTCAATCAAGCCGATTCCGGCGCATTGGTCATACTGGATGAGATCGGTCGAGGCACCTCGACCTACGATGGCCTCGCAATCGCATGGGCGACTTTGGAGCACCTGCACGAAATCAACGGCTGCAGGGCTCTTTTTGCGACGCACTACCATGAACTGACGAGCCTCAAGGATAGGCTGCCCAGAATTTCGAATGCGACTGTCGCGGTCAAGGAATGGAAAGGCGAGGTCGTATTTCTGCACGAGGTCGTGGAAGGGACGGCCGACCGTTCCTACGGCGTGCAGGTCGCGAAACTCGCCGGCATGCCGCCGACGGTCGTCGGCCGGGCGACTGAAATCCTGGAACTCCTTGAAAAAGGCAGGAAGGACCAAAAGAGCGAAGCCGAATTGCTTCTGGACGATTTGCCGCTTTTCGCCGCTGCGGCCGAATATCGCGCGCCGTTGCAGCGGGCCTCGCCCATCGAAGATATGCTGGACTCCATTACTCCCGATGAATTATCTCCGCTTTCCGCTCTTGAACTGGTTTACAGGCTTAAAAAGGCTAGCATGGACCGATGACTGAAGATACGCGGGGATTGGCCTTTCCACGAATATTGCAGGGCGAGCGAATTGCAGCTCGAAAATTCAATGCGAAACTTTGATCTACCGGCGAGCGACCACGATTTCGACAAGGCGAGCCGCCTGAAGGACTTGCCCATCACGTCTACGCACTGGGGCGCCTACAGGGTCGAAACCGGGAACGGACGGATAAAAGCGCTGCACGGGTTCGAGGAAGATCCTGACGCTTCGCCGATCGGGCGAGGAATTATCGACGCGATCGACGGGCCGACCAGAATTCGGCGGCCGAGCGTTCGAAAGAGCTGGCTGGAAAATGGTCCGGGCACCTATCCGGAACGGCGGGGCGCAGAGGCATTTGTTGAACTGACGTGGCAGGAGGCGGAATCTCTGGTCGCCAGGGAATTGACCAGAGTACGGAGCGAATACGGGAATCGCGGGATTTTCGCAGGCTCGTACGGCTGGGCAAGCGCCGGCAGGTTCCACCATGCGCAGAGTCAGATTCACAGGTTCCTAAACTGCTTCGGCGGCTATACGCATTCCAAGAACACCTACAGTTTCGCTGCGGCGGAAGTCGCGGTCCCGCACGTAATCGGAGCGTTCCGGAGTTTCCTGCCCGAATCGACAAGCTGGCCGGCGATCGCGACGGGGGCCGAGCTCGTTGTCGCCTTCGGAGGCATCCCTCTTAAAAACGGCCAGATAAATTCAGGCGGCGTCGGAGCGCATCTGCAGAGGCAAGGATTGAAGCAAGCGCTGGATGCCGGCGTCGAGTTTGTCAATGTCGGTCCGCTGCGGTCGGACCTCGATGAATCGGCCGGGAGTTCCTGGCTGCCGATACGCCCTTGCACGGACACCGCACTGATGCTCGGAATCATGCATGTTCTGATCTCCGAAGACCTGTGCGACCGCGATTTTCTTGAACGATTTACGGTCGGGTTCGAGACGTTCCGCGCCTATGTCGAGGGCAAGGTCGACGGAAAGGCGAAGACGGCCGACTGGGCTGCCGGGATTTGCGGCATCGACGCCGATCGGATCGAGAATCTAGCCCGGCGAATGGCGGCAAGAAAGACGATGATTTCTACGAGTTGGTCGCTTACCAGGCAGGCATACGGCGAACAGCCGTTCTGGGCGGGAATCGCTCTGGCTTCGGCTCTGGGCGAAATCGGACTGCCCGGGCGCGGAATCGGGTTCGGATACAGCGCGACAAACAGCATTGGCGGACACTATAGTCGAATTCCCGGGGCATCGCTCCCACAGGGCGCGAACGGAGTCGAGGACTTCATCCCCGTTGCGCGAATATCCGACATGCTTCTGAATGCGGGAGAAGATTTCGACTATAACGGAGCAACATACAAATACCCGGATATTCGGTTGATTTACTGGGCCGGCGGCAATCCGTTCCACCACCATCAGGATTTAAACCGCATGCTGTCCGCCTGGCGAAAACCTGAAACCATTATCGTCCATGATTGGTGCTGGAACCCGGCCGCGAAGCATGCCGACATCGTTTTGCCGTGCACGGCAAGCCTCGAACGCGACGATATAGCGATTTCGCCGCGCGATCCGTACGCCGTCGCGATGCGGAAAGCTGTCGAGCCGGTCGGCGAAAGCCGAAACGACTTCGACATTCTCGCTGGAATCGCAAGATGCCTGGGAATTGAAGAGGAATTCACCGGAGGCCGGAGCTCGGCGGAGTGGATCCGATGGATTTACGAGGAAACGGCCAGGCGATCCGGATCGCAAGGCGCTGAGATGCCGGGCTATGACGAATTTCAGCGCGCCGGCTGGTTCAAGCTAGATCCTCCTGCGGAACCTGTCAGCTTTCTTTCGGATTTTCGACGAGATCCGGATTCGCGCGCCCTTGGAACGCCATCGGGAAAAATCGAGATTTATTCGGAAACGGTCGCGAAATTCGGCTATGCGGACTGTCCCGGCCACCCGACTTGGCTGCCGCCCCGCGAATGGCTAGGCGCCGGCAATAAAGACTATCCGCTGCACTTGATCACGAACCAGCCCGCGGCCAAGCTGCACTCGCAGCTCGACCAGGGCAGCGAAAGCCGCAAATCCAAGCTCAACGGCCGGGAACCGATTTCCATGCATCCCGCCGATGCCGAGGATAGAGGCTTGCAAGACGGCGAAACGGTAAAGGTTTTCAATTCGAGAGGGGCCTGCGTCGCATCGGTCAGAATTACGGACGGCATCCGAAGGGGCGTAGTGCAGATGGCGACCGGCGCCTGGTTCGATCCTGAATCTCCGGGCCGAATCGGAAGCATTTGCAAGCATGGAAATCCGAATGTGCTTACGCCCGATCTAGGAACGTCGCGCCTTGCGCAGGGGCCGGGCGCCAACAGCTGCCTTGTCGACGTAGAAGGAATCGGCGAATCAACTCCCGGAATCACGGCGCACGATCCTCCGGAGCTTATCGAATCGGATTGTCGGCGCTCGCGTCCGGAATCGCCGAGTTCCGGCTAGAATTCATCGTTTGCGAATTCGTTGACGCAATCCGGATTGCCGGCCCGCGGCTACAGCTTCCGATTGCGCCGACCAGCTGGCTAATTGGTACTGGACGGCGCAGGCAGGCAATGCTGGCGGATGTTCCCGCCGCAAGCCTTTTCCGCAATTTCAAGCATATGCTCGTGATGCGTCAAATAAATTACTTGGCACGACTTGGACACTTCGTACAAGATACGGAATGCCTGCCGCGCTCGGTCGTCGTCGAAGCTTTCCATTATGTCATCCGCCACGAAAGGCAACGGGGAGTTGCCTTTGCAATACCTCACGAACCCCGCGAGGCGCAGCGAGAGATACAGCTGAACCCGGGTGCTTGTCGACAAGTGGTCCACTTGGCATGATCTATTGTCGCTTTCGCGGCTAGCGATCAAAGTGTCGTTTTGAGCGGATCCGTCGGCAATCAGCCTGGAATAGTTGCCAAGCGTCATTCGCGAAAAGAAGTTCGTAGCGTTTTCGAGAAGTTCGTTTCGATTGGCTTCCCGGTATTTCTGGAGCGCGCGCCTTGCAGCGAATACGCCGAGTCGCGACTGCAGAGCTCTCCTGGCCATGTCTTCCAGTTCGACTAGAACCGTTTGCCGATCCTGAATTAGCGCAGCCGCTTTTTCGTCCGATCCGACCGAGTCGAACAGGGTCTTCGCTGTCAAGCTTTCCCTGACCCGCTCCTCGAAGTCCTCCCCGGCGGATATTACCTGCGTTTTGCAGGCTAGGATCTCCGAATCAAGAGCTTCTCTTTGGGACTCAACCAGCGCCTCGGCTTCGCTTGCAGTTTCGGTGTTCAGGAGATCTTTGAGCCGTTTTTCGTAGCTCGCTATCCTTTTCTGCAGTTCGACGCGTTGCTCGCATTTGCGCAATGCAAGCAGCAGGTCGCCCGGCGAAGAAGTTCTATCCTCGTCCGACAATATCTTTGAAAGCTCGGAAACTCGTCGCCGGATTTCGGCGATCTCGTCTTCCGTGCGTTGAATCTCTCTTGATTCCCTATCGCTATCCGTTCGGTTTTGCTTGAATTCGCGCTGAGCATTTTCAGCGGCGTTAACGCGTCGCTCAATGTCGGCGAACACGGCGAAGGGGTCGCCGTCGGAATCATGGCCTAATTCGCCCGCCAGTTTCCGGACTTCCCGAATGAAGCTATCGACTTCCTGAACCATTCCGTCGATGCGATGATTGAGTTCGTCGAGCCTGCTGGAATTTTCCCGCAACTTGCGGAATTCGTCGAGCAGCGCCTTGACGTGGTCGGGTCCAATGCCCTGAAGCCAGGAATCGCGGCACGCTTCATCCCAGCTCATTGTCCATTCGGCCTGCCTTTCCCCGACGCTTTCGAGAGCTGATTTGCGTTCATTTAGATTCTCATTCGCTGCATGCCGCCGCTCATTCGCCGCTTCAAGCTGCGTTCGGGCCTCTTTCGCCTTGTCGGCTGCATCGTCCGCAATTGAAAGAAGCCTTTTGAGCGTCGCATTCCCATCAATTTCGGGCATGCCGGCCTTGGCTAGTCCCGATAGCAATTCCTCCTTCCTTGCCTTTAGGGCGGCTTCGATCTCGTCGTATTCCTTTTTTCGATTCCGGCATTCAAGGATTGCCTTTTCGGCCAGGCTCCGTTGTTTTAGCCATTCGGGGAGATCCAGAAGTGCGAAGTCGCCGGGCAATCCGAGCGAAGCCAAAGTCGAAGCCGCCCGGGAATACAATTCTTTTCTTTTTTCATGACAGCCCTGAATTTCTCGGCCAAATGAATCGCGGCTTGCCGTCCTTTCGTTCAGCTGCATTTGAATGTTGCGCAGTTCCGCGACCCGGTCGGAACGCTCAATCCGAATGTCTCTAACCCTGTCGTCCTCGTCCATCGCCTCCTTGAACGCGTCGGCGGTTTCCCTATCGAGATGGCGGTAATGCGTCTGCCAGGCTTGATCTCGCGCTTGACGAAGAGCGCTCGCCTGTTCGTCGGTAACCAGACCTTCCAGCTGGGTCAAATTGTGGATTTTAGTTTGAATCTGCGCGATTTCGCGATCATTTCGCTCTTGTTGCTCAATAATGCTTTGTTCATCCCGGTCGAATCCCTTCGCGGCTTCCCGCCACCTTTCCGCCTGTTGGCTGGAGGGCGTCGCCTGGGAAGGAATTTGATTTGGATCGCCGTTCCAGGGCTTCAATGTCGCCACGGCCGCATCGACGGCCCCGCGCGCATTTTCTAAATTCGCGGAAGCTGTCTTGATCTCCGCGGACAAGTCCGCTGCGCGGATTTCATTTGCGACAGCACCGAGCTTTTCCGCCTCCAAATTGACGGAAGCGGAGATTTTGGAAATATCGCCGGAACTCCGAAGGGCGATTTCGGCTTTGCGCAACTCTTCCTTGGCGGTTTCCGAATGCAGTCGCAGTTCGGAGTACCTTTCCGTCAGCGAGTTCAAGTTGGCTATTCTGGAATCGTCCAGCACATAGCGTCGAGGGTCGTCGTCGCCATCCTTTCCGATGCAAATCATGGACAGCCGCAATTTTCCGATTAGGTCGTTCCGGGCTTCCCGTCTCCTAGTGAGTTCTTCGCTCATTCGCTTGGAAAATGCGGCCGCCTGGCTCAGCGCGGCGACCCGTTGCCTGAATTGCAGGGCTTCCGGATCGGTCGCTACGGCTTCGCCCTCGCGTTCGAGGCGATCCAGCCTCTCTTTCGCGCCGTTCTTCCTGACTTCGGCTTTTTCGTAATTCGCGTGCAATTCCTCGGCTTCCCGGATTGCTCCGGGCGGAACTCTCGGGAAATTTTCCAATTCTCTTTCCAGTAGCCGACTTTCTTTCAAATCCCCGACATCGGGAAGGGCGATTTTTACATTTTCCAGCTGCCTAAGTCGCGCATTCAGAAATTCGTGCTTCGAACGCGCCTCCGCCTCCAATTCCCGCGATGCCTGCAGGTTGTCGCGCAGCTCCCTGTAGGTCCTTGCGTTGGTGTCAATCACCTTGAGTTCAGCGTCGATTTCAGCGACCTTCGCCACGAGCTTTCGCAATTTGGTTTGCCGTCGTCCTCCGCGCGATGCGGGAACATACAATTCTTCTGAATTTTTCAATGCCGTATCCAGAATTTTGGTTACGTCGTGCAGGCCCGCCGAGCTTTGAAAAATAATTGGGCCAAGCTCGCCTTTGGCGGCAAGAATATCTTCGGCGCCGGCGGCGAGAGAATTTTCGTCTAGCGAGCACATCGTCGTCCAGGCTTCGCGCGACAGGTGGCCTAGTGCCGCCGACAGGAGTTCTTCGTCGACCGGATTGCCCGCGTCGTCGAGCAGGGAATCATTTCTTTTCTTTACCCGTACGAATCCGCGCTCCTTGCCGTCTATGTTCAGAGCTGCGCCGACGCTGAGAGTCGATCCGTGGCGAAAACCGTAGGGAGTTCGATTGGGAAAGGCGAAAAAGCAATCCAGAAGGCCGTTGAACAAGGTCGTTTTGCCTGCTTCGTTGGGTCCGAAGACAATGTGGCAGTCAGGGGCGGAAGGGGATTCCTGGCCGAAGTCGAGAGAAAAATCCTCGAACATTCCGTAGCGGTTCAAATCAAGGCGGCGAAGTCTCATTGCCCGGTCCTTTCGAGCTTAAGCGATGCCGCGATGTCTTCGCCGCCGTCAACGGTAAGGCAATGCAGCAGATCGTCCACTTCATCGGGCGGCATCGCGCCCCAATCGGCGCGGATATTCCGGGGCAGCTGCTTCAGAAGAGAATCCCATTCATCGCGAGCCTGCTTGCGGAAGGATGGATCGGATGAAAGAGAGCGCAAGTGATTTAGGAGCTCGTCGATCGGATCAGCCGCATCGCTTTCCGGATTCGACGGCATTGTTCTGGTTTCGATCTTTTCGATCCAAATTCCATCCATCGAGGAAACTTCTTCCTCCAATTGCTCATGAAGGATGTCCCTGCCGGTTCGAATTCGCCAATGAAGCGGAGACGCGCCTTCCAGCGCAATGCGCGCGACGACGGTCGGCGCGACCGCATTCCGCCCCGCTTCGGAAAGCTTTTCGAGAAGAATGCTCAGCAATTGCTCCCAATCTGAGATTGCAGCGACATTTACCGGAACAAGGACGAATTCCGCTTTCGCGGCGGCAATTTCTCCAATCGTCGCTTTGCCGTTCGATACTTCGACAAGAGTTGCCGATTTAGGGCCGGATTCGCCGATGTCCCGTCCCTGCGGAATTCCCGGCATGACGATGTAGGGGTGTTCATTCGCGACGCTGCGCTTGTGAATATGGCCGAGCGCCCAATAATCGTATCCTAAGGCGGCCAGGTCATTTTCCGAGCATGGCGCGTAGGCGTCATGCCCCGCCGAGCCGCCCAAGCTCGTGTGCAGGACCCCTATGTTGAAAAAATCGTCGACCGGCCTTGGAAATCTGGGAAGGAGGGATTCGGCAATATGCCGCCCGGGAAAGCTGACGCCGTGAATTGCAATGCCTGCTTCCTCGACCCGGCGAGTAACCGAGCGACCGGAAAAAATATGAACATTGTCGGGCATGGGTATTTGAGTCGCAATTTTGGACTCGGCATCGTGGTTTCCCTTGACCATGAATACCTGGATGCCCGCCGAATTCAGGCGCCGCATTTGATTGCTCACGAACGCGGCGGTCTTCATGCTCCTTACTTCGCCGTCGAACAAATCGCCGGCGACTATCAGGGCGTCGACTTTCAGCTCGATGCTCTGCTCAACGATGTTTTCAAACGCGTCGCGCGAGCAATTTCGTATCAGATCCGCCAATTCCTCGTTTTTCAGAGCTAGTGAGCGAAGCGGGGAATCCAAGTGGACATCCGCCGTGTGGATGAATCTGAATGTCATGCAGAGCCTTTTTTTAAATTAGTCGCAAATCGCGCTTGGACTAAGCCAAGCGTTTTCTCGGACGATCCCGATGTTCAATATTTGTTCTAATATGGGCCTTGCGTGCGAATTGCAACCCCCGCCCGAAGTAATTCGACGCTATGAAGCAGGCGGCCGAGCCGTTCTTGATCGCGAACGAAACTTCCTAGCTCTTCATGTCGTCCCAGAATCCTTTGACCCGTCCGAAGAAGTCGCTGGAATTGGGATTGTTCTCCTGGCTGAGCTTCTCGAATTCGCGCAAGAGATCCTTTTGGCGGCTTGTCAGGTTGACCGGAGTTTCCACTTTGATTTCGAGCATCATGTCGCCGTTGCCGCTCCCCTGCAGCGAAGGCATTCCCTTTCCTCTGAGTCGCAGCTGCTTGCCGGTCTGGCTTCCCGCGGGGATGCGAACTCTGCTTTTGCCGCCGTCGATCGTCGGCACGTCGTGCTCGCCGCCAAGCGCCGCGGTCGCAATGGAAACCGGGAGGCTGCAGAAAAGATTGCTCCCTTCTCTTTCGAAAATCGAATGGGAGTTGATTTGCACGAAGACGTAAAGATCGCCCGACGTGCCGCCGCGAATCCCGGCTTCGCCCCGGCCCGCCAACCGGATGCGCGTTCCATTATCCACGCCCGGCGGAACTTTGACTTCGATCGTCTGGTCTTTCTTGACGCGGCCCGCGCCGGCGCAGCTTCGGCAAGGCTGCTTGATGATTCTTCCCTGGCCGCCGCAAGTCGGGCAGGTTTGCTCTATGGTAAAGAAGCCTTGGCGCGCGCGCACTTTTCCGCCTCCGGCGCAAGTCGGGCAGGTCGTTGGATCCGCGCCGCCTTCCGCTCCCGTGCCGCGGCACGCATTGCACGAGGCGGATGTCTGAACGGTAAGTTTCTTTTTCGTGCCGTGAAAGGCCTCTTCCAAGTCGATCTGAAGATTGTACCGAAGGTCGGAACCGCGCGTCGAGCGCTTTCGGCCTCGGCCGACGGACATGAAATCGCCGAAAAGATCGTCGAACACCTCCGAAAACGCGGATGCTACGTCGGGTCCGGCATGGAAGCCGCCACCGGCGCCGCCCGTGCCGCCGCTGAACGCGGCATGGCCGAACCGGTCGTACGCGGCCTTTTTTTCAGCGTCGCTAAGAATTTCGTAGGCTTCGTTGACTTCCTTGAATTTAGCCTCGGAATCAGGGTCGCCGCTGTTTCGATCGGGATGAAGGGCTTTGGCCTTTTGGCGGTAGGCGCGTTTTATTTCGTCGGCCGACCCTCCCCTGGAAACGCCCAGTACATCGTAAAAGTCGCGTTTTTCCATCAATTAAACTCCGCTCGGCGGCCCGTTTGCTTCAGCTTGGCGCAAGCGGGCCTAGCGGCATCGAGCGCGCCTATTTCTTGTCGTCCTTGATATCCTCGTATTCGGCTTCGACGATGTCTTCGTCTCTGTCGGAATCGCCCGGAGCCTCGGGCTCCTGCTCCGCCGCTTCATTGGCACGAGCCTCGTAAATCGCTTGCCCGAGCTTCATCGCGGCATCCGTCAAGTTCTTGATAGCGGACCTGATTTTGTCGGCGTTGTCGTCTTTCAGAGTTTCCTCGAGCGCATTCGTGGCCAGCTCGATGACTTCAACCGTGGACGGGTCGACTTTGTCGCCGTGCTCCTCCAGGGACTTCCTGGTCTGGTGCACCAGCGCTTCGCCCTGGTTCCTTGTCTCAACGAGTTCCTTGCGCGCCTTGTCCGCTTCCGCGTTGGCCTCGGCGTCTTCAACCATTTTTTCAATTTCGTCGTCGGACAGCCCGCCGGAAGCCTGAATCGTGATTTTTTGCTCCTTGCCGGTGCCCTTGTCTTTCGCGGAAACCGAAACGATGCCGTTGGCGTCGATGTCAAAAGTCACCTCGATCTGCGGAATTCCGCGCGGCGCGGGCGGTATTTCCTCGAGATTGAACTGGCCGAGCAGCTTGTTGTGCTCTGCCATTTCCCGTTCGCCCTGGAATACGCGAATCGTCACGGCGCCCTGGTTGTCGTCGGCCGTTGAGAAGACCTGCGATTTCTTTGTCGGGATGGTCGTGTTGCGGTCAATAAGCCTGGTGAACACGCCGCCGAGAGTCTCGATGCCCAGGGATAGCGGCGTTACGTCCAGAAGAACGACGTCCTTGACGTCGCCTCTCAGCACGCCCGCCTGGATCGCCGCGCCGAGAGCCACGACCTCGTCCGGGTTGACGCCCTTGTGCGGCTCCTTTCCGAAAAACGCGGTTACTTCCTCGACGACCTTGGGCATGCGCGTCATGCCGCCGACCAAAACGATCTCGTCGATTTCGGCCTTCGAAATGCCGGCGTCCTTGAGCGCGGCGGCGCACGGCTTCAGCGATTTCTTGACGAGATCGCCGACGAGGCTTTCCAATTTCGCCCGCGTCATCTTGACGACTAGGTGCAGCGGCTGGCCGCCGTTTGGATCCATGGAAATAAATGGCTGGTTGATTTCGGTCTGCTGGCTCGAAGAAAGCTCGATTTTGGCTTTCTCCGAGGCTTCCTTAAGTCGCTGGAGAGCCATCTTGTCCTTAGTAAGATCGACACCGTATTCCTTTTTGAACTCGGCCGCTAGATGGCGAACGATGCACATGTCGAAATCCTCTCCGCCGAGGAATGTGTCGCCGTTGGTCGCCTTGACTTCGAAAAGGCCGTCGTCGATTTCGAGAATCGTAATATCGAAGGTTCCGCCTCCCAAGTCGTAGACGGCTATCGTTCGGGTGTCCGACTTGTCGAGACCGTAGGCCAGCGCGGCCGCAGTCGGCTCATTGATTATTCGCAATACCTGGAGGCCGGCGATCTTGCCCGCGTCCTTGGTCGCCTGACGCTGCGCGTCGTTAAAGTACGCAGGCACGGTAATCACCGCCTGGGAAACGGATTCGCCAAGGTAGCTTTCCGCGGTTTCCTTCATCTTTTGGAGGACATGCGCTGAAATCTGCGAAGGCGAATACTTCTTGCCCTTGATTTCAACCCATGCGTCGCCGTTGCCGCCGTCGACAACCGAGTACGCCAAGTTTTTCTTGTCCCTGGCTATTTCTTTGTCGTGAATCCTTCGGCCGATAAGGCGCTTGACCGCAAATACCGTGTTTTCGGGGTTGGTAACGGCCTGGCGCTTGGCGGATTGGCCGATCAGCCTTTCGCTATCGGTAAACGCGACTATCGAAGGCGTCGTCCGGGCGCCCTCCGAATTTTCAACGACCTTCGGTTGGGCGCCATCCATAATGGCGACGCAAGAATTGGTCGTGCCGAGATCGATTCCGATAACCTTGTCCATTTCAAATCCTTCCCATCCAAGATACAAAACAGCCCGGAACCACCCAAGCATCCCTCGCCTGCGTGCATTCGGCAGTTTAGTTTCAAAGGCGTATTGCTACTTTCATTTATGAACGAATTGCCATTGCTGCAAGAACGGCAGTAAAATTATTCGACGCGGCCGCAAGGAGCCGGAAACAATCGCTATGCCAATGCCGAGCAAGATCGTTCGCGGTATCGAAATCTGGGCGGAATACCTGCCGGAAGCCGAGCAGAGGCGGATAGTGGCCGATCTCCGGAGCGTTGTTGCATCCGCTCCGCTGTTTTCGCCCTTAACGCCCTACGGCAAGCCGATGTCGGTAAAAATGACGTCGGCTGGCCGCTACGGCTGGTTTTCGGATCGGCGCGGATACCGCTATGTCGCGGAGCACCCGTCGGGCGCGGCATGGCCGCCGATTCCAGACGCCGTGATTCGCGTATGGAACGCGCTGTCGCGCTGCGAGCGCCAGCCGGACTGCTGCCTGATAAACTACTATCGGCGGAATTCGAAAATGGGCATGCACCGCGACAGCGACGAGGCGAGTTTCGAATATCCGGTAGTTTCGATTTCGCTTGGAGATTCCGCGCTGTTCCGAATCGGCAATCTCGAGAGAGGAGGCAAGACGGAATCCGTTTGGCTTCGCTCCGGCGACATCGTCATTCTGAGCGGCGAAAGCCGACTCGCCTACCACGGGGTCGACAGGATTGAATTCGGATCTTCCGACTTGCTTCGCAACGGCGGACGGGTCAACCTCACATTGCGCGTAGTCGATTGAGGTTTCCTGGATCGATTTCAACCCGCGGGATATCTAGAGATTGTCGTCCCGAACGCCACTCGCCGGGTTTTTTCGCATCGCCATTCAAACGGTCCTGGTGATCTTCGATAGCACGGAGGGCACCTTGTCGCGCTCGAGGCGACTCGAAAGCCGCTCGGCGAATCCATAGAATGCGGCGATCTGGCAAATCGGGACAAGGGCTGGATGAGGCGGCGAGCCCTGCCAGATTCCTATGGATGCATCTCCGCCGTCTCCTACGCAAATCGCTTCCGCGCCTAGCGACGAAAACTCCTTTGCGACATTGACCACTGATTGCTTCGCCCGACCTTCGGGAACGAATGCCAATGCCGTCAAGCCTTTCCGAGCCAGCGCGATAGGTCCGTGGCGAACCTCCGCCGCGCTGAACGCCTCGGCATGAATCAAGCAGATTTCCTTTAGCTTCAATGCCGCTTCGCCCGCGATCGGCAAGGTATGCCCTCGACCGATAGCGAAAAGGGAATGCGAATTCGCGACAGGACCCGCAGCTTCCGCCCACTCGCTTTCGAGAGCATATGCGAGGCGAAACGGTAAATCGCGCAATGCTCTAGCGATGCTGCGATCGCCAGACATGCCCGCGTAAAGTCCGCAAACCGCGATTAGGCTTCCGACAAAGGATTTGGAGGCCGCGACAGCGTGTTCCGGTCCCGCGAAGATCGGAAGCACGCTCTTCGAAACACGTCCGACAGGGGACTCCGGCGCATTGAGGATTCCAACTGTCCTTGCGCCGCTTTTTCTAGCTGATTCTTGCAGACTGACTAGGTCCGGGCTTTCGCCGGACTGCGAAATCGCTATTGAAACCGAGCCGTTGAGCCTTAGGTCCGTTCCGTAGATGGATGCTATCGAAGGACCGATGGATACGACCGGCAAGCCCAATCCGATTTCGACCAGGTATTTCAGAAACATGGCCGCGTAATCGGAACTTCCTCGCGCGCAAGTCACGAGAAACGGCGGGTTCAACTCCGCAATTCTTTTTCCTTCTTCAATGTAAAGCTTGAGCCCGTTTTCGATCTGGAATTCGGCCGAAGAAGGAATTTCGGCGATTTCCTTCGCCATTTGACTTGGTTCGTCCGGCATTTGACTTAGACTGAACCGGCAATCATCGACACGATTTCGCTCGTGCCGGTTTCGCCGGAATTGCGGATGCAGATTTGCGCGCCTCGCCGCAAGACGCAAATCCTATCGGAGAGATTGAACAGTTGGTCTAGGCTATTGCCGATCGGCGTAATGGCCAAATTGCGCTCCCTTGGGAATATTTTTGTTTATTCGACTTTGCGGGTTTCGGCGACTCCCGGAGCCGCAGTCGGCTCGTCAAGCACCCGTTGCTATCGGAAGTGCGCCACCCTGATATGGTAGGAATTTTGGATTAGTCCCGCAAGATGCTGCATGTGATGCGAATGATATCGACTATCCGCGTAGCAAAAGGGAGTTTTGCCCTATCTCGCGGCTAACGCCACTTCATTCAGGCGGAGCGATGCCAGAATTGAACCATCAAGTCAACCGGAAGGCCGCCGAGAATTATTCACCTGACTTGACATCGGTGCTGCCGCTTACTAATCTCTCGCCGTCGGGTGCAGTCCAACTTTGTTGCATTTCTTTTGTTTCCCTGAAAAGCGTGCTAGTGGATGTTGGACGATGAAGGAACGAAATCGGCAATGATTTTCAAGTGCCGCTTTAGGAACTTCGCAACGGGGGCCGGCACTTGGACTGCAACGCCAAGCGAGTTACGCCTTCTGGAAGCAACAAATTTGGACTGCACCCCTCGCCGTCCAAACGTGTGACAACAGGACGAATTTTGTACCTAGGGTTTACAAACGGTTTTGCAACAGATTCTTAAATGAAGACCCCCCGATTTGACAAGGAAGGCTAGAAGGAAATGACTCACGAAGACCGACCTATGAAACCCGAGTTGAAATCGCTGTGGAACAAAGCGCAAGGCATCAATATGTCGCGTGAACAACGAGATGAGCAGAGAATTCAAGATGTCGCGGCCAACGGCAATATATCGGATGATCGGATCACGGTAGAGACCACAAGGAAAATTCACGAAACGGCAAAGTGGTTCGAGGCAAGAGAATGAATTGAAGCCCGGCCACTTTTTCTGGAGACAATATTTTGCCCGTGTTTAGCGGGCATTTTATTGGGAAAAGATAATGCGTAACTGCTCAGGCCCCGCTGTCGTAGATTATTCGTTAATTTCGCAGCGCTTCACGCTTTTCTTGGGTGCCGTCTGTGCCTGATGCAGCGCGATCATTGCGGCGGCATCTCCGGCGAGCGCGATCTGGATGGCGACGAGAGGATTGTAGCCGAGTGCCGCCATTGAGTCCAGATAACTGGAGACCCGGCACCAGGCTTTGGC
>Ga0209022_1000629_pt1 | contig 43248 bp, 43 predicted proteins | sample PinacodermPK_FD_187300 | JGI IMG/M metagenome (GOLD analysis project Ga0209022, IMG submission 187300) | Host-associated microbial community of the marine sponge Aplysina aerophoba from Gulf of Piran - sponge pinacoderm, lysed by proteinase... | ecosystem: Host-associated > Porifera > Sponge >...
CCCGCCGCGGCTGCCGCATCGGCCGCGGCGACCGGGCCGGGCGGACACACCCAGCGCCTGCTCACGGTGGTCAAGTCCGGTTCCATCCAAGACGTCAAGTCCCTGCCCCAAGACAAGGTCCATGTATGGCCGCACCTGCTGGTCGTCGAATTCGCGGCGGCGCTGTTCATCACGGCCTTCTCCACCGTCTTCTCGATATTCGTCAACGCTCCGCTGCTGGAGCTGGCCAACTTCAACGAGACCCCCAACCCCTCGAAGGCACCCTGGTACTTCCTGGGGCTGCAGGAGCTGCTGACGATGTTCCATCCGATGGTCGCCGGTGTGACTATCCCCGGCATAGGCATCTTCTTGCTGATCCTCGCCCCCTACATCGACAAGAACCCGTCCAACAAGCCCGAGGACCGCAAGTTCGCCATTTCACTGATGACCGTCCACCTCATGTTCTGGGCGGTTCTGGTGATGATCGGCTCGTTCTTCCGCGGACCCGGATTCAACTTCGTCTTCCCCTGGGAAGCTGGACTCTTCTTCGAACTGTGATCGAGAACTCCAATGACCTCACACTCACACTCACACTCACTCCACTCACCTTCAACGGCTGACGAACGAACCCTAAAGAGCACACCATGACGATCACCATCGCCATCATCATCCTGGGAGCCCTAGTCGTGCTCTCGGCCTTCGCGGCGATGCGGGGGCGACAGAACTCCGACGCGATCGGCATGCTGTCGCGCGAGACGCGCAAGCGCGACGCCGCGAGCGACTCCCTGGATCCCAGCAGGCAACTGACCGGGCGTGAGTTCGAGAGGGCCGTGGTGGCGCAGCGGGAGGCGGCGACGCGCGAACTCGTGCTGGCGAGCCGCATGCCCGCGGCGCCGCCGGCCCCCTACGTGCCGCCGGACCCCGAGACCCTGGGAGTCACCCGGCGCCAGTTCTTCAACCGCTCGATCGTGTTGATGTTCGGGCTCGGACTGTCGGGCTTCGGGGTCGCCTGCATCGCCTTCTTGTGGCCGCAGATCAGCGGAGGGTTCGGGTCGGCCATCAAGGTCGGGCTGGTATCAGACATCCTCGCCGAGATCCGCAACAACAACGGGTTCCTGTACCGCGCCGACGGCCGCATGTGGATCACCGAGTATCCCAACGGTGCAGTCGAGAAGGCCCGTGCCGTCTACTCTGGTCCCGAGCTCGCCGGGATGCAGGCCGGTTTCGCCCTCGGTCTCGACGGCGGGGTCGTCGCGCTCTACCAGAAATGCCCGCATCTGGGGTGCCGGGTGCCGGAATGCGGCACCTCTCAATGGTTCGAATGCCCGTGCCACGGCTCCCAGTACAACCAGGTCGGTGAGAAGCGCGGCGGCCCGGCACCTCGGGGAATGGACCGTTTCGCCATGTCCATCGGGGACGACGGGTCACTCACCGTAGACACCGGAACGATCATCCAAGGCCCCGCCATCGGGGTCAACACCACCGGGCAGGAAGCCGAAGGGCCCAACTGCACCGGTCAAGCCAGCCACTAGTAACCTCTCTCCGTCCTTATGCTGCTCGCCGCTTCCACCCCGCGAACTATCGGCTTCGTCATCTTGGCGATCGTCTTCATCGGCGGGCTCGTATACCTGTTCTTCAACATCCGCGCCGCCAAGGGCGAGGTGGGATCCGAACTCGAACTGGCCGCCAACCGCCGCGACGACGTACGCGACGAGGACCTCGAAGGCAGACGGCTGGATTTTGCCTTGGGTGCCAACCTGGTGATGCTCACGATCATCGGCGTGTCGCTGCCAATCTACTGGCTCGGTGAACCGGGGCGCCAAGAGGGGCGCGACGTCGACACCGCCCGGATCTTCACCAACCGCGGCGAGGAGATCTACCTTGAGGGTGCCCAGTGCGTCACCTGCCACGGCGCCGACGGGACCGGCGGGTCGACCAGCTATGCGCTGACTTCTGAGACCGGCGAGTTCATCGCCCAGGTGAGCTGGGAGGCGCCAGCGCTCAACACGGTGCTGTCGCGCTTCTCCGAGGACGAGGTGCTGCACACCCTCAACTACGGCCGCAACAAGGTGATGCCTGCGTGGGGCGCTCCCGGCGGCGGGCCGCTCACCGAACAGCAGCTCGAAGAGATCATGTTCTACCTGCGGAGCATCCAGATCACCCCGGACCGCATCGCTGAACAGGTCGAGTCGGGTGTATTGCGGGCGGTGCGCCAACACCTCTCCGCGGCCGGCGACGAGGCGACCGACGAGCAGGCGGCACAATGGGTCTCCGAGGCTCGCGGCGTGGCCGACAAGGCGCGGCAGCTGGCAAAGGACGCAGACCAGTCGTTGGCGTTGGAACAGAACTCCGAAGACCTCAGATGGGCGGCGCTCGACATTCTGGTCAGCGGCGAAGGTCTCGACCCCGACGAATGGGAGCAGTACAAGACCTACGGCGCGCTGCTCTTCGCGAACCCCGGAACCGCCGGAACCTACAGCTGCGCCCGCTGCCACACCTACGGGTTCAGCTTCGGGGCCGACGAAGAGATGACTCCGCGTGTCAATGGGCGGGACACACCGATACCAGGCTTCGAGGACGGCCTCACCCAAGCCGGCGGTTTCTTCGGGCCCAGCCTGCTGGAGGGTGCCACCCTCAGCGAGTTCGAGTCGCCGCGGAGCCACGCAGAGTTCGTGGAGAACGGCCAGACTATCGGCACCACCTACGGGCGGGGCGGATCGGGCGGCAACGGGCAGATGCCGGGCTTCGGTCCCCGTGTTGAGACCGACACGGTGGGCCCGGGCATTCCCAACGATCTGGAGACCCCGTACCCGGCTCTGCTAACCGCGGAGCAGATCGATGCCATTGTCGCCTACGAGAGGAACCTCTGATGGAGGCGGTTGAGCTCTTTGCCGGCCTCGCCTGGGACCCTGAGATCCGAGGTTTCCTCGCGGTCCTCACCGGCATCGTCGTGCTGATGGGCTCGGTGTGGCTGCTGCTCGCCACCAACACGGGCACGCGTCTGGGCACGCTGATCGCCCTGGCCGGGTTCTTCGGCTGGATGACGATCATGGCGGCGATCTGGTGGATCTACGGGATCGGCTACCGCGGCGACGCGCCGACCTGGCAGCAAGTGGAGATAGTCGAGGGGTTCGACAGTGAGGGCCACTTGACGTTCGCCGCGCTCGACGAGGCCGAACGACTCCGCTCCGAAGACCTGCCGACTGCCCATGAGGTGGTGGTGAGCGCCTATGCGGGGCGCAGCAGAGTCTCAGACCCCGGACTGCGAACCGAGATCGACACAGCAAACCTGGAGTTCGGGGTTGTGACCGCCGCCGATCTGACCGCAGACCAGACCGAGGGCCTGACCACCCAAGAAATCGCCGACCTCGCCGCCGAGGAGTACGCCAAGAACCGTGCCACCACACTCAGCGAACTGGCGGCCGTGGCCCCGAGCCTGATCGACCAGGACAACGCCGCTCTGGGTGGCTGGGAGTTGTTGTCGACCGCGCAATCCGGTGAGGCCCAGGCATCGGCGATCGCGATGCTGCTAGCGAGCGGAGACTTCCCGTTCAGCACCCAGAACGAGTTCAAGATCCTCGACGCCTTCACCACTGGCGGCAAGCGCGGCCTTCCGGCGGACCCGAGCCGCTGGGATCGAATCGAGACCCAGGTCCGCACCGCGCTGACGCTCAAGCACCCGACCCGCTACGGCATCGTGCAGATGCAGGCGGTGCTGCCCGAGTCGATCGACAACCTTCCCGGCCAGGCGCCCAAGCGACCGCTGGCCGACCCCGACGAACCGGTCGTGTCGGTGGTGATGATCCGCGACCTCGGCAACCTCCGCCTCGTGCCGGCGCTGGTGACGCTCGGATCGCTGTTGATCTTCCTGGCTCTGTGCTACATGCTCCACGAACGTGACAAAGTAGTCATGGCCCGCGTCGCCGAGTTCGACAAGGGGGCGGGATAGCACATGATCGGTCAGTACCTCCCACTGTTTGCGCTCTTCGTGCTCGCCGTCCTGTTCGCCGCCGGCAGTTTCGTCGCATCGGGCCTGCTGGCACCGAGCAAGCCGACCGGCCCGAAGCGGGCGCCGTACGAATGCGGCATCATCCCCACCCGACAGACCCCGGAACGCTTCCCGGTCCGCTTCTTTCTGGTGGCGATGATCTTCGTGGTGTTCGACATTGAGATCGTCTTCTTCTACCCGTGGGCGGTAGCGCACGGCGGCCTCGGCCTGTTCGGGCTGGTCCTGATAATGATCTTCTCGTTCGCGGTGTTCGAGTCGTTCGTCTACCTGATCGGCAACGGAGCGCTCGAGTGGGGTCCGCGCAAGCAAGTGGCGGGTCCGGCGGGAGCGATCTCGGCTGAACGCACTATCACCTCGACGGTTCGCCGGGTCGGGCTAGAGGACCGAGGCCCTGCCATGATGGCCGGGGCTGCCGTGGTTGCCGAAGGCACCGGAGACGCTGCCGGAGAGGCGGCCTGATGCGCATCCCCGGTGTCGGCAAGGCAGGCGAGATCGCCGAGGAGGGCCTCGCTGGCCTCGAACACAACTTCATCACCAGCAACGTGGAGGAACTGGTCAACTGGGCCCGGATGCGCAGTTGCTGGCCCGCCACCTTCGGGCTGGCCTGCTGCGCGTTCGAGATGATGGCGGCCGGGGCCGCCCATTACGACCTGGCCCGCTACGGCATGGAGGTCTTCAGGGCCTCGCCCCGCCAGGCCGACCTGATGATCGTCGCCGGCCGTGTGTCGCAGAAGATGGCGCCGGTGCTGCGCCAGGTGTACGACCAGATGATGGAGCCCAAATGGGTCATCTCCATGGGGGTGTGCGCTTCCAGCGGAGGGATGTTCAACAACTACGCCATCGTGCAGGGCATCGATCAGGTCGTTCCGGTAGATGTCTACGCCCCGGGCTGCCCACCCGGCCCAGAGACCCTGATGCACGCGATCTTGACACTTCACGAAAAGATCAAGACCGGGGAGCTGTTGAAGCGCCGGCAGGTGTCGGGCAGCGGCGAGACCGCCTCGGGCGCCGGAATCATGGTCCAGCAACGCGACGGACAAACTGCCGGTCTCACCATCCGGAGCTGATCGTGCCGGAACTGCTTGAGGGCGTACGCTACGGGGTGTTGGCATCGGAAGTCTCTTCCCAGGTGGTCCTGTTCGTGACCGCCGAGGAGTACTTCGAGGCGGCGACCGCGGCCCGCAACGACGGCTTCGACTGCCTCATCGACCTCACTGCCGTCGACTACCTCAGCTATCCGGGGGCTCGTGCAAGGCCCGCCAGCGTCGACTGCCAGCGTTTCGAAGTGGTGGTCCAGCTCATCAACCACCGAACCCGGGAGCGTCTGGGGCTGAGGGTCCAGGTGCCGGCTGACGAACCGGTGGCACCGTCGCTCTTCGACCTGTGGCCGGGCAGCGAGAACCTCGAGCGTGAAGTGTTCGACATGTTCGGCATCGAGTTCGCTGGCCACCCCGACATGAGCCGGGTCCTGATGCCCGAGGACTGGGTCGGCCACCCGCTCCGCAAGGACTATTCGGTCGGCGAGATCCCAGTTCAGTTCTCGCCGCAGAGCGAGCCGCGATGAGCGCCGAACGGGTGATGCGACGCGGTGGCGACTCCGCGGTGCTGCGGCTCTCCGAAGCGGAGGCCAACCGCATCGGCGCTGACGCTGCGGATCCCGACGACGACGAACGGGTCATGCTCAACATGGGCCCCGCACACCCCTCGACGCACGGGGTGCTGCGTCTGATGCTGGAACTGGAGGGCGAGACGGTGCTGCGGTCCAAACCTGTGGTCGGCTACCTCCACACCGGCATGGAGAAGCAGGGCGAGAACCTCACCTACCTGCAGGGCTGCACCAACGTGACCCGCATGGACTACGCCTCGCCGCTCTTCTCAGAGCTGGCCTTCTCGCTCACCACCGAGAAACTCCTCGGTGTCGAGGTCCCCGAGCGCGCCACCTGGATCCGGATGCTGATGTGCGAGCTCAACCGTATTTCGTCGCACCTGCTGTTCCTTGCGACCAACGGCATCGACCTGGGCGCGGTCTCCATGATGATCTACGGCTGGCGTGAACGCGAGGAGGTGCTGCGGTTCTTCGAGAAGGTCACCGGGCTGCGCATGAACCACAACTACATCCGGGTAGGAGGGGTGGCTGCGGACCTCCCCGACGGTTGGCGTGACGACCTGCGCGAACTGCTCGACCTGATCGGGCCGCGCCTCGACGAGTACGACGTGTTGATGACCGGCCAGCCGATCTGGCGTGAGCGCCTGCAGGGGGTGGGGGCGATCAACGCCGACGAGGCTCTGGCGCTGTCGGCCACTGGGCCGCTGCTGCGCTCGACCGGTTACGCCTGGGACCTGCGCCGCGACGATCCGTACCTCGCCTATGACGAGGTCGACTTCGACGTCATCGTCGGCACCTACGGAGACTGCTACGACCGCTACGCGATCCGCCTCAACGAGATCCGCGAGTCGATGAAGATCGTGGAGCAGGTCATCGAGAAGATGCCCGGAGGCGACTACCGCCTGCAGGACAAGAAGATCACGCCACCGCCGCGGGCCCGCATCGACGAGTCGATGGAGGCGCTGATCCACCACTTCAAGATCTTCACCGAGGGATTCAAGGTGCCCCGAGGCGAGGCTTACTGCGCGGTCGAGTCGCCGCGCGGCGAACTCGGCGTCTACATCGTCAGCGACGGCACCGGCACGCCCTACCGGATGCGGGTGCGCCCTCCGAGCTTCATCAACATTCAGACGCTGCCGCACCTCATGAGCGGTGGGCTGATCGCCGACGGGGTTGCCATCATCTCCAGCGTCGACCCGGTGCTCGGTGAGGTCGACCGATGAGCTTCTTCACTTCCGCCAACCTCGAGATGGCCCGCGAGATCATCTCGCGCTACCCGATGCCGCGGTCCGCGCTCATCCCGCTGCTGCATCTGGCCCAAGAACAGCACGGTTGGGTCACAGACGAGGCCATGCGCCAGGTTGCGGACCTCTGCGGTGTGACCCCCGCCGAAGTCAAGGGCACCGGCAGCTTCTATGAGATGTTCAAGTTCCATCCCGTCGGCAGCTACCTGATCAACGTCTGCACCAACATCTCCTGCATGCTGGTTGGCGGCGAGGAACTGCTCGAGCACGCCCAGCAGCGCCTCGGCGTGAATACCGGCGCGACGACACCGGACGGCATGTTCACCCTCGAGGAGGTGGAGTGCATCGCGGCTTGCACCGAAGCACCCTGCCTGCAGGTCAACTACCGCTACCGCCTGCGGGTCAGCGGCGACGACTTCGACCAGATGGTCAACGACATCGCAGCGGGCCGCGCCGACGACCTGCCCCGGCACGGGACCCTCGCCACGGTGCGCCAGCGCATCGGGCTCGACAGGGTCGCTCAGATAGTTGCCCCCGAAGAGGCCCGCGAGGCACCCGTGTGGTTGAAGCGCAACGATCCGACAGCAGACCGTGGCGCGCAAGACCGGGTGGTGAGCTGATGGCCACCAACCGATACGTCGAGCACGCGCCCGGATACGTCGACAACGAGGGCCCCAAGATCGTCACCGGACGGTTCGGTTACGCCGACTCGTACACGCTGGCCCGCTTCGAGGCGACCGGAGGCTACGAGGGTCTGCGCGCGGCCCTCGCCGGCAGGCCCGCCGACGCACACGACGTGGTGCGCAGCGCCACCCTGCTCGGCCGCGGCGGCGCAGGATTCCCGGCAGGCGTCAAATGGGGATTCCTGCCGCCCGGAAAGTTCCCCTACTACCTCGTCGTCAACGGCGACGAGAGCGAGCCCGGCACCTACAAGGATCGCCTGCTCATGGAGCGCGACCCCCACCAGCTCATCGAGGGCTGCCTGATCACCTGCTATGCGCTCGGGCTCAGCCAGTGCTTCCTGTATGTGCGCGGCGAGATGGCGCTCGCTCAGGAACGCATTGCCGCGGCGCTCAACGAGGCCTATGAGGCCGGTTATGTCGGGCGCAACATTTTAGACAGCGACTTCTCGGTTGACATAGTGCTCACCTGGGGTGCGGGCGCCTACATCGTCGGTGAGGAGACGGCGCTCATCGAGAGCCTCGAGGGCAACCGGGGCATGCCCCGGCTCAAGCCCCCCTACTTCCCCGCGGCGATCGGGCTCTACGGCCAGCCCACCATCGTCAACAATGTCGAGACACTCGCCAACGTGGGTTGGTTGATGGTCAACGGCGCCGAGCAGTACAAGAACTACGGCTCTGAGGCATCGCCGGGGACGCGAATGTTCGCAGTCTCAGGCCATGTGCGCCGCCCGGGCGTCTATGAGGTCGAACATGGTGTCACCACCTTCAGGGAGTTGATCTATGGCGACAACTTCTGTCAGGGGATCCGCAACGGCCGCGAGCTGAAGATGTTCATTCCCGGCGGCGGCTCGGCGCCCTGGTTCTTCGAGGAGCACCTCGACCTCCCCTTGGAGGCGGGCCCGGTCGGGGCTGCCGGCTCGATGCTCGGATCGGGCGCGATCGTTGTCATGAACGACAGCACCGACGCGGTGAAAGCGGCGCTGCGGGTCGTCAAGTTCTTCGCCCGCGAGTCCTGCGGCAAGTGCACCCCCTGCCGCGAGGGCACGACCTGGGAGGAACAGATCCTTGAGCGGATCCTCAACGGGGCGGGCCGACCCAGCGACATCGACCTGCTGCTCGACATCGCCGACAACATCAGCCCCGGCCCCTACCCGGTGGCGGCGCTTGCAGCTGAGGGCCTAGAGGCGGTGCCCTTCCCACCAAAACAGACGACGATCTGCCCGCTCGGCCCTTCGTCGGTGGCGCCGATCGTCTCCACGATCCGCCGCTTCCGCCATGAGTACGAGGCCAAGATCACCAGACGCGACCCGATCCCGGTCCGTGCCGAGGTGCTGGCATGACCGACACTCAGCGCTCCGACACTCCGCGCCCTGATGAGATTTCGACGGTCAGTGTCACCGTCGACGGTCGACAGATCGAGGCGCACCCCGACGAACTGCTCATCGACGCCTGTGAACGCAACGGCACCTACATTCCCAGGTTCTGTCACCACCCTCGAATGAACCCGGTGGGGATGTGCCGGATGTGCCTAGTGGAGGTCGACACCGGTCGGGGGCCGAGCCTGCAGCCGAGCTGCATGGTTCCAGTGAGCGACAACATGACGGTCGAGACCGAGACTGAGGTCACCCGCAAGGCCCAGGACGGCGTGCTCGAGTTCCTGCTGATCAACCATCCCCTTGACTGCCCGGTCTGCGACAAGGGCGGCGAGTGCCCCCTGCAGGACCAGACGATGGCGTACGGTCCCGGTGAGTCCCGTTTCGTGGGGGAGAAGCGCCACTTCGAGAAGCCGATACCGATCAGCGACACCGTCTACCTGGACCGTGAGCGCTGCATCCTCTGCGACCGCTGCACCCGCTTCGCAGACGAGGTGGCCGGCGATGCGCTGATCCATTTCATGGACCGGGGCGCAAGCACCGAGGTCAACACGTTCCCTGATGAGCCGTTCGCCTCCTACTTCTCGGGCAACACCGTGCAGATCTGCCCGGTCGGTGCGCTCACCGCCAAGCCCTACCGCTTCAAGGCACGCCCGTGGGACCTCAAGGAGACGATCTCCACTGCTTGGACCGATTCGGTCGGGTCTCGCATCACCGTGCAGTCCTCCCGCGATCAGGTGTTGAGGATCCTCGGTGTCGACTCCGACGCGGTCAACTGGGGTTGGCTCTCCGACAAGGAGCGTTTCGCCTTCGAGGCGCTCAACAGCGAAGCCCGTCTGGTTTCTCCGATGCTGCGAACCAACGGGCAGCTCGAAACGGTCGGCTGGGGCGTGGCCTTCGAACGGGTGGTCGAGGCGCTTGAAGGCACCGACCCGGCACGGGTTGCGGTGATCGGTGGTGCCCGTCTCAACAACGAGGCGCAATACGCCTGGGCGAAGCTGGCCAAGGGTGTCATCGGGACGGACCATGTAGACGCCCAGCTCGGAGACGGCCTGCCGCCTGAGGTCGTGCTCGGTCTGCCGAGGGCCACCATCGACGATGCCTGCCGCGCGGGCGGGACGATAATCCTCTGCGGCATCGACCCGAAAGAAGACCTCGGCGCGCTGTATCTGCGCCTGCGCCATGCCGTTGTGCAGGACGGGGCCACGCTCATCGAACTCACTCCGCAGCGCACCGGTCTCAGCAACATTGCTGCACATTCGCTGCGCCCCCGCCCCGGCGAGGTCGCAGACCTGGCAGCCGCCCTGGTCGCCGCCACAACCAACCCCGCCCCCCACCCCGCAGACGGCGACACCCAACAAGCCCCCGACACCAGTGCGGAGGGCTCCGGTTACGCCCGGCAACAGCAGAGCACCAGTGCGGAGGGCTCCGGTTACGCCCGGCCACAGCAGAGCACCAGTGCGGAGGGCTCCGGTTACGCCCGGCAACAGCAGAGCACCAGTGCGGAGGGCTCCGGTTACGCCCGGCAACAGCAGAGCACCAGTGCGGAGGGCTCCGGTTACGCCCGGCAACAGCACAGCACCAGTGCGGAGGGCTCCGGTTACGCCCGGCAACAGCACAGTGCCCGGCAACAGCTCAGGGCGGCCGCGCGGGCCATCTCGGGGCCGGTGACGGTGGTCATCGGCAGGGGATCGCTGAGCGAGTCCGCCGATGCCACGGTCGATGCCGCGGTGGCCCTGTCGGCCCTGCCCAACGTCTCGTTCCTGTCTGCGTTGCGACGCGGCAATGTTCACGGAGCGCTCGATGCTGGCCTGTCGCCCGGACTGCTCCCCGGCCGCACAACACTGGAGCACGGCGCCGAGCGTTTCGCCGACGTGTGGCCAGGCGTTCCCGGCGAAGTCGGCCACGACACCGAGGGCATCCTGCGGGCGGCCCAAGCAGGTGAGATCGACGTGCTGATCCTGCTCGGGGCTGACCCGTTGAACGACTTCCCCGACGCGGAGCTCGCTCGTGCAGGCGTGGCCGGCGCGGCGACGGTGATTGCCGTCGACCTGTTGCCGAACGACACCCTCTCAGCGGCAGCCGACGTGGTCCTGGCCGCCGCGGCACCCACAGAATCGTCTGGCACATTCACCAACCTGGAAGGCCGGGTCAGCGTCGTCGAGCAGATCGTCACGCCTGCGGGGATCTCGCGGCCCGACTGGATGATCGCTGCGGAGATCGCAGCCCGACTCGGGCACGATCTCGGTGTCGACTCACCCGCAGCGATCCGCGCTGAGCTGGCCTCGGTCTCTGAGATCCACGCCCCGCTGACCCCCGCCGCGCTCGATGCCTCCCGAGTGGAGGGGGTACTGCTGGAGGGCAACGGAGACATCGGGCCGCCGGGCCCGTCGGGGTCCCCGAGTCCGCTCAACGACCGCTATTCGCTGCGCCTACTGACCACCCGACGGATGTACGACGAGGGCACCGCGCTCCGCCACAGCCCCGCGAGCAGCGGGCTCGGTCCGTCACTCGAGTTGCGACTGAACCCGGTCGACTTCGACAAGATCGGTGTTGAGGCGGGCACGGTCGTGCGGGTCGAGTCGGCCCGCGGCCACCTCAACATGCCAGTGCAGATCGATCCCGGCGTGCCCGCCGGTTCGGCGGCTGTGCCGTGGCGGACCCCCTTCGCAGACGTGAGGCCCCTCATCGATGCCGCGGCGTCGGTGACCGACGTGAGGGTGGAGCGGCTGTGACGTTCGCTGTCGATCCCCTCTTCGTCGACTCGTTCGGCTTGAGCGAAGTCGTGGTCGTGCTGCTCAAAGTGGTTCTGGTCTTCGTGTTCCTGCTGGTTGCGGTGATGCTCAACATCTGGTTCATGCGCAAGGTCATCTCCGACATGCAGAACCGGATCGGCCCCAACCTGGCCGGCCCCTGGGGGATCCTGGTGACGTTGGCCGACGGCATCAAGCTGTTCTTCAAAGAAGACCTCATCCCCGAGAAGTCCCATCGGTTCGTCTTCAAGATGGCGCCGTACCTGTCGCTGATCCCGGCTTTCCTGGTGTTCGCGATAGTGCCGATCGGTGGAGACTTCAACCGCGCGGACGGCTCTGAGGGGGTTGTCACGATTCTCGGCCACGACACTCTGCTGCAGGTGGCCGACCCGCCCGTCGGCATCCTCTTCTTCCTGGCGATGTCGTCGCTGGCAATCTATGGGGTGATGCTCGCTGGCTGGGCCTCGGGCTCGAAGTATCCGCTGCTGGGCTCGGTTAGAGCCTCGGCTCAGATGGTCAGCTACGAAGCCGCGCTGGGCCTGTCGATCGCTTCGGTGGTGCTCATCAGCGGCACGCTGTCGATGCACGAGATGGTGTTGGCGCAGACCGGCGCGGGGTTCGGCGGGTTCATCCCCAGCTGGAACATCATCTTGACCGGCTTCATCCCGTTCGTCGTCTTTCTGATCGCGGGTACCGCGGAGCTCAACCACCCGCCGTTCGATTTGGTCGAGGCCGAACAGGAACTCGTCGGCGGTTTCCACACCGAGTACTCGTCGATCCGCTTCGCTCTGTTCTACCTGGCGGAGTTCATGAACCAGATCACCATGGGCGCGATCATCGTCACCCTCTTCCTGGGCGGCCCGGCCGGCCCCGCACTGTTCGTGCCGCAGGGCTGGTGGATCGGCGTCTTCTGGTTCTTCTTGAAGTTGATGGTCTTCCTGTTTGCCTTCGTGTGGTTGCGGGCCACGCTGCCGCGGCTCCGCTACGACCAGTTGATGGACCTCGGCTGGAAGGTGTTGATCCCCTTGTCGCTGGCATGGTTCCTGGTTCTCGCAGGCATCCGGACAGGCCGTGACCGCGGTTGGAGCAGCGTCGAAGTCGGTGCCTTCGCGGTGGGATTCGGGGTTGTCTGCATGCTCTGTGCAGGGTTGTTGATGATGGCGCTGCGCTCGGCTCGCATCGCCCGTCTCGCCGAACTCGAGGAAGATCGCGCTGGTCTTCACGAGCCGACCGAAGGGGGTGTGCCGTGGCCGAACTGACCGACTATCTGAAGGGCTTCGCGGTCACCTTCAAGAAGCTGTTCGAGGAGCGGGTCACCAAGGAGTACCGCGGGGGTATGGCCAAACCCGGCCAACCCGACGAGAAGCGGCCCAAGGTCGAACGCCTGCACGGCCGTCATGTCCTCAACCGCTACGAGGACGGCATGGAGAAGTGCATCGGTTGTGAACTGTGTGCCGGGGTGTGCCCGGCCAAGTGCATCCATGTGCGCGGTGCCGACAACGACCCGGACAATCCGACGTCACCGGGCGAGCGGTTCGGTTACGTCTATGAGATCAACTACCTGCGCTGCATCCATTGCGACCTGTGCGTGGAGGCGTGCCCGACGCAGGCCATCACCGAATCGAAACTGTTCGAGTTCTCCTTCACGAACCGCAACGACGCGATCTACACCCGCGACGAACTGCTGGTCGGCGACGACGGCAAGCCCCAGAAGCTTCCGTGGGAGGACTGGCGTGAGGGCGAGGACGAGTTGACCTCCGGGTGGATGCGCGCCACGTCGCCGTCGGGCGACCATCGCTACGAAGGCGTGGTGCAGTGGTCGGAGGAGCTCGGCTACGGCGTGCGAGCCCCCGAACTCGGCCAGTCCGCTGAGACCGCCGACGCAGACGCAGACGCGGGCACGTCTGGCGGAGGTGACGCGTGAGCGAAGTGATCGTCTTCGCGGTCGCCGCGGCGATTGTGTTGAGCGGTGCCGTCGGTGTGGTCGCATCGCGCAACCCGGTGCACTCGGCGCTGTTCCTGATCCAGACGCTGTTCGGCGTCGCAGTGCTGTTCGTGCTGCAGGAAGCGCATTTCCTGGCCGCAGTGCAGATCGTGGTCTACGCCGGGGCCATCGTCATCCTGTTCCTCTTCGTCATCATGCTGCTCGGTGTCGACACGGCCGACGACTGGTCGGTCGAACCCCTTGCGGGCCAGCGCCCGCTCACGGTCATAGTCGGGGCGGCCCTCCTCGGCCTCGGCCTGGCTCTGGTGGTGGTGGCGACCGACACGCTCACCGGAGCCGTGCAGCGCGGCGGCGAACGCGCCCTCGACAACGGATTCACCGACATTGAACGCATCGGGCGGGTGCTGTTCACCGACTACGCACTGTCCTTTGAGATCACCGCCGCCCTGTTGACGGTCGCGGTGATCGGTGCGGTGATGCTGACCCGCAGGCTGCTGCGCAGCGAGATGCTCACCGATCTCGAGACCGCCTCCATGGACCTGCCGCCCGCATCCCCCTCAGCGCCGGACCCCGACGGGTCGAACGCTGAAACGCTGGATTCCAAACAAGTGCCGGGGAGGTGATCTTTGATGGAACTCACCAATGACTGGTATCTGCTGTTGTCGGTGGCCATGTTCGTTATCGGCGCGGTAGGTCTGCTGGTGCGGCGCAATCCGCTGGTGATGTTCATGTGCGTGGAGTTGATGCTCAACGCCGTCAATATCACCTTCGTGTCGCTCGGCACGGAGCTCAACGATGTCTCGGGCCAGATCGCGGTGTTCTTCGTGCTGGTGGTGGCGGCTGTTGAGGTGGTGGTCGGGCTTGCGCTGGTGGTGGCCATCAACCGGCACCGGGCCGATGCCACCGCCGACGACATCTCGGTGTTGAGGGGCTGAGGTGAACCAGTTGCTCGACCTCGCTTGGCTCATAGTCGCATTCCCGCTCGCCGGGTTCGGGTTGATCCTGCTGTTCGGGCGCCGACTCGGCGAGCCTGCCGCCGGTTGGCTCGCAACTGCCGCGATGGCGGGTTCCTTCGTTGCCTCGGTGCTCGTCTTTGCGGGCCTGCGCGACCGCCCGGTCAGCGACCGCACGCACCTACAGACGCTGTTCGAGTGGGTTCCCGTCGGCGACTTCTCGGTCGATGTGGGCTTTCTGGTCGACCCGTTGTCGGTGACGATGACGTTGTTCATCACCGGTGTCGGTGCGCTGATCCACCTCTACTCGATCGGTTACATGCACGGCGACCCCGACTTCTCGAAGTTCTTCATGTACCTGAACCTGTTCGCCTTCGCGATGTTGATGCTGGTGCTCGGCGACAACATGCTGTTGACCTTCTTGGGCTGGGAGGGCGTGGGCGTCTGCTCCTACTTCCTGATCTCGTTCTGGTTCACCGACGAGCACAACGCATCGGCGGGCAAGAAGGCCTTCGTGACGAACCGAATCGGTGACTGGGGCTTCATGGTCGCAATGTTCGTCACGTTCACGACGCTGGGATCGATCCAGTACGTCGAAGTGTTCGACAATGCGGGCGGGTTGGCGGAATCGACCGCCACCGCGATCACGGTGCTGCTGCTCGTCGGCGCGGCGGGCAAGTCGGCACAGATCCCCCTCTACGTCTGGCTGCCGGATGCCATGGCCGGCCCCACGCCAGTGTCCGCGTTGATCCACGCGGCGACGATGGTCACCTCCGGTGTGTACCTGCTCACCCGGGTCAATCCGATAATCGCCGAGTCCGCGGCGTGGGCACCCTCGCTGATCGCCTGGGTCGGCGCCATCACCGCATTGTTGGCAGCGACTGTCGCCGTGGCACAGAACGACATCAAGAAGGTGCTGGCCTATTCGACCATCAGCCAACTCGGATACATGTTCTTAGCCGTCGGCTCCGGAGCGTATGTGGCCGCGATCTTCCACATGGTCACCCACGCGTTCTTCAAGGCGCTGCTTTTCCTGGGGTCGGGGTCGGTGATCCACGGCATGGACAACGACCAGGACATGCGCCATTACGGCGGGCTTCGCAAGCTGATGCCGATCACCTCGGCCACCTTCATCGTCGGCTGGTTGGCCATCGCCGGAGTGCCGCCGTTCTCGGGATTCTGGTCCAAGGACGAGATCCTGGCGTTCGCCTGGGAGTCGAACAAGCTGCTTTGGCTCATCGGTCTGATCACCGCGGTGCTCACGGCCTTCTACATGAGCCGCCAGGTGTTCATGACCTTCTTCGGACGCTACCGCTTCGCCGACGTGCGGCCAGAGGAGATCACCGAGGCTTGGTCGAGCCGTGTCAGCAGCGCTTCGGTCGCCGTCGACGAGGCCGAGGCCCGACTCGGTTCAGCCGAAGAGGCTGTAACCAAGGCCAACGAGAAGCTCGAAGCGGCTCGGGTGAAACTCGCTGCCCGCAGCGCCGAGCTGGCCGAGGCGGACCCGACAGACGAACGGGCTGCCGCGAAGGCAACCAAGAACCTCGAACGGGCCGACGGCGCAGTCGAGACTGCTCAGGCTGCGGTCGCCGCCGCGGTCGAGGCGCACGCCGAAGCCCAGCGGGCGGTTCTCGCCGCCCAGACGCAACACGAGCAGGTGGTGACCGCGGCCGCGGTTGGCGCGCCCCGCCCCGACGCTACGATCTTCGATGAACCCGACACGGGCGGGCTCGACACAGCAGACCTCGGTGCCTCAGTGAAAGCCCGGCGTGAATATCACCCGCACGAATCACCCTGGTTGATGACCCTACCGCTGGTCGTGCTGGCCGCGGCTGCGGTCGTCGCAGGGGTGATGAACCTTCCGTTCAGCAGCGACCTTCACTTCTTGGGCAAGTGGCTCGAGCCGTCGCTGTACCCCAACGAGGCGCATCTCATCGCCGGCGCGGGGGCCAAATGGGCGTTGGCAGTCGTGGCGGTGATCGGCGGCGCTGCGGGCATCGCCGCGGCCGCGATGGTCTACCTGCGCGGTGCGAAGCACTGGGTGCAGCGCGTCGAGCGGCCGCTGTTCGCCCGCGGCTGGTTCATCGACGAGTCGATCACCAGGTTCATGGGCGGGCCGGGCCGCAAGGGATTCGATGCACTCGTGGCGTTCGACACGACGGTGGTCGACGGCACAGTCAACGGCGTCGGCCGTTGGGTCCGGCAGGGAGGCAACGCGCTGCGACGGGTCCAGAGCGGGTTCGTCCGCGGCTACGCGCTGATGGTCGCGATCGGTGCGGTGGCGCTGTTCGCCTGGTTCCTGTCGAGAGCGAGTTGGTGATGGGGTCTCTTCTCGCCGCCATGTTCGCCGCAGAAACAGGTTCGGCCGCGACCAGTTTCCCGGTGCTCAGCGCCCTGGTGGTCACCCCGGTGATCGGCGCTCTGGTGTTGTTGCTGCTGCCCAACAACCGTCCCGAGCATTTCAAGCAGGTCGCATTCCTGTTCAGCGCCGTGGTCGGTGCCATGTCTGTGTGGGTGCTCACCGATTTCAGCACGGCGCAAGCGGCCGAGTTCCAGTTGCGCGACCATCACAGTTGGATCGAGTCCCTGGGGATCTCCTGGTCGCTGGGAGTCGACGGGATCTCTCTGTGGCTGGTGGTATTGACCGGGCTGATCTTCCCGTTGACTATCGTCGGGGTCGACGCGGAGCACGGCCCCAAGGCCTACTACTCGTGGCTGTTGGTTCTCGAGGCCGGCTGCATGGGGGTCTTCCTGGCCCTCGACCTCTTCGCCTTCTTCACGTTCTTTGAGATCGTGCTGGTACCGATGTACTTCCTGATCGGCAGGTGGGGCCACGGTGAACGGGCCTATGCGGCCACGAAGTTCTTCATCTTCACGATGTTCGGATCGGCGCTGATGCTGGTGGGGATCCTGTCGTTGGCGTTCTTGAACCAAGCCGAGACCGGGGTGCTCACCTTCGACCTGGTGGAACTGGCGAACTCCCAGTCGATAGCGACTGATACGGCGCGCTGGATCTTCTTGTCGTTCGCGTTGGCCTTCGCGGTGAAGGTGCCGCTGTTCCCGTTCCATACCTGGCTGCCCGACGCCCACACCAACGCCCCGACCGCGGGCTCGGTGATCCTCGCCGCGGTGATGCTGAAGCTCGGGACCTACGGTTTCCTGCGTTTCGGCATCTACCTGTTCCCCGAGGCAGCGGTGTGGTTCGCTCCGGCGCTGGTCGCTCTGGGCACGGCCGGCATCATCTACGGCGCGATCGCGGCGACGATGCAGCGCGACCTGAAACGCCTGGTCGCCTATTCGTCGGTGGCCCACCTCGGTTTCATCATGATCGGCTCGTTCGCGTTGAACACCGAGGGCCTGGTCGGCGGCCTGTTGCAGATGGTCAACCACGGTTTGTCGACGGGTGCATTGTTCCTGTTGGTGGCGATGATCTACGACCGACGCCACACACGCATGATCTCCGAGCTTGGAGGTCTTCAGAAGCCAGCGCCACTACTGGCCGGGGTCTTCATTCTGGTCACCTTGTCGTCGCTGGGCCTACCCGGACTCAACGGTTTCATCGGCGAGTTCTTGACACTGCTCGGAGCCTACGCGGCTCACCGCTGGTGGGCGGTGGTCGCGGCGACCGGAGTGATCATTGCGGCCCTCTATCTTCTGTGGGCCTACCAACGGGTTTTCCACGGGCCGGCGGAGGGCGCCAACGCCGAGATCAGCGATCTGAAGTTGCGTGAAGGGCTGCTGCTGGTGCCGTTCGTGGTCGGCATCGTCTTTATGGGCGTGTATCCCAAGCCGGTCATCGAGCGGATGGAACCGGCGGTCGATGCGCTCATCGAGCACGTCGATTTCCATGTCGAGGACTTCTCCGAGCCGGTGGCGAACATGGACCTGCTGGGCGGGTCCGGGGCTGACGACGACGGTTCCTCAGAGGGCGAGGACGGCCACTGATGCTCGCTCAGACAGTCGCGCCGATCCCGTCTGAGGTCGTGCCCCCGAATTATTCGCTGGCCGGGTTGAGCCCGCTGATCGTGTTGGCGGCCGGGGCGTTGGTGCTCATCATGTTCCGCTCGGTCATGAAACGTCTGCCGGAACCGGTCGAGCGTATTGCGACGATAGCGGTCGGCCCGGTGACGGTCGCGGTCGCCTGGGTCGTGGCCGGTCTGGTCGGCAACGCGATGCCTCTGACCGGCTTGCGCTCCGATATCGGAACGCCGGCGTTCGTGGTGCTCGCAGCGGTGGTTCTGGCGGTCGCTGGCCTGTTGGTAAGCACGATGCGAGTCAGGTTCGATGCGATCTTCACAGCCGGCACAGCCCTGGTGGCGCTCGCGGCGATCGCTGAGTTGTGGCGGGACCATTTGTGGCAGGGCTATTACCGAGCAGATTGGTCGGCGATAGCAGGCACCGGTGACAGGCCGGAGGGCCTTGCCGGCAACCCGGTGGGAGCTATCGGCGACCAGTTCTCCTTCGACGGGTTCACCCTGGTGGTCGCAGGTGTGATCGTGTCGGCGGTGGCGCTGTGCGCGCTCCTGTTCGACGAATACCTGCGCCGTGAGGGCATCGACGGACCCGAGATTTATGTGCTGATGATGCTGTCGGCGGCTGGCGGCGTGGTGATGGCCGGGGCCGGCGACCTGATCGTGCTGTTCCTCGGTCTGGAGACGCTGTCCATCCCGGTCTATGTCATGGCCGCCTCGCATGTGCGTCGCAGCGAGTCGTTGGAGGCCGGTCTGAAGTACTTCGTGCTCGGGGCCTTCTCGTCGGCCTTCCTGCTCTACGGAATGGCGTTGGTCTATGGTGCCACCGGTTCTTTGAACCTCGGTGAGATCCAGTCCTACCTCGCCACGGTTGTGATTCTGGACGACGCCATGCTGTTGGCGGGCCTGGCGATGCTGCTCGTCGGGCTTGGATTCAAGGTCGCCGCGGTTCCCTTCCATGCCTGGACGCCCGACGTGTATCAGGGCGCTCCCACACCGGTCGTGGCGTTCATGGCTTCTGCGGTCAAGGTTGCGGGCTTCGCGGCGCTCGTGCGTGTGTTCGTGGTGACCTTCGGTCAGTACCGGCTCGACTGGCAGCCGGCGATTCTTGCCTTGGCGGTCCTGACGCTGCTGGTCGGAGCGGTGCTGGCGATCGTGCAGCGTGACGTGAAGCGCATGTTGGCCTACTCGTCGATCTCCCACGCCGGGTTCATTCTGGTGGGGGTGCATGCCGCCGCCACCACCGCTCGAGGCACGGCGGCGGTGGTTTTCTATCTGGCGGCGTACGCCTTCATGGTGATCGGCACGTTCGGTGTCCTCACGGTCGTCTCCGGCAGGGGCGACCGCCGCACCAGCCTCGACGACCTCAATGGACTGGGTGCTCGCCGCCCGGTGTTGGCGCTGGTTCTGACGATCTTCCTGCTGGCCCAGGCGGGCGTGCCGTTGACCACGGGATTCGTGGCGAAGTTCGAGGTCATCGGCGCCGCGGTAGACGCCCGGTCCTTCTGGCCGGCGGTGGTGGCCATGGTCTCGGCGGTGGTGTCGGCGTTCCTCTACCTGCGCATCGTGCTCTCGGTGTATGTGGGTTCGCCCGCCGAAGACTCCGAGACATCCGCCGAGGCCAGGCCTGAACGGGTCCACCCCGCGGCCAGCCTCGCCATCGGCATCGCCCTGGCGATCACCGTCGGTTTCGGCCTCTTCCCCGGACCCATCGACAGACTCGCCCTCGAAGCCATCCCCCAATTGTTCGCCATTTGATTTGCGAGCGAGTTCCTCTCACCGCGCTTCGTGACGTCTCCGGCTGGGCTAGATCCGGCTTGGTGAGGACGGTGCCGCAGATCGGGTCCTCGACTACCATCTGGATCTGCAACGTCCGGCGTGACCGGCGCGGAGAATGCATCTGGCGTTTGCTCGCGGCATGTGTTTGCTGCACCTTTGCCGCGCACCGGCCTCGGCGCCCGCGCGGCGCGAGGCCGACTCATGGGCGGCAGTTCCTGCGTATTGGCGTTCTCGTTCGGCAAACCAGACGACGGATTCGTGGGCCATGACAGGCCCGAAACGGATTGAGCCGTCGGGTTCGTGGGCGATGCAGCCGACGTTCACCAAATGGTTGTCCGCTCGCGCGATCGACGATGCGCTGATCGGGCCGCCGATCCGACCAGCAATTTGTTGCGGACTCGCGTGGCCTCCCGACTCCGACAGTGCTCGCAGGAATGACTGCTCGTGCTCGTTCAGCGTGTGCCAGGTCGGGCTGAAGACACGTTGATGCATGTCTTGGTCGGTCTCGTTGATCGCCTGGTCGGCCGCTGTCTCGCTGACGGGGGAGTGTGGGGCATCGGCAACGGTCCACGCGTAGTATCCCAGCAGCTGCATCCGAAACGGCAACGGCCCTGCGGCCTCGGCGAGGTCGCTCAGTGCGTTCCCGCCGAACTCGCCGCCAGCGTCTCGCACGGTCTTGGAGAGGCACTTCATTGCGTCGGCTCTCGTGAGCGGCGGCATGTCGAAGCTCTGACAGCGCTGAAAGAACGTCATCTTCTTGTCCTCAAGCAGCGTGTGTTTCATCTCGGCGAGACCTGCGCCGACGAAAGCGAGTGGTCGCTGCTCGCGTTTGGTGATGTGCTGCAGGTCAGATGACAGGCGCCGGAGTTCTTCGACTCCGCCGCTGTGCAGTTCGTCGACCGTCAACAAAACGGCCGAGCCGTTCGCCGCGGCATGTTCGGCCAAGGTCGTCAACTGCCGGCGGGCACCCCATTTCGGTTCTATCGCTCGTACTACCCGTCGCTGCCATTCAGCACCGAGAACTCGCACGCCCGTCGTGGTCGTGTCCGTTCCGCCTCTCGGCGCGGCGGTCAGCGTCTCGTTCTCGTCGCGAGCCCATTCGATGCGTTCCTCGAGCCGTTCGACGATGTTGGATGTGCTCGCGTCGAGAGGAAGAACCAGCCACCCAGCTTTGTAGGCAACGTCTTCGATCATGTTGAGCGTCACCGTCTTGCCGGAGCCGCGTGGCCCAAGCAGCACCGAAGTGAAGCGCGGATCTCGCGGCCCGGCACCGAGACCAGTCCTCACATCGCGAAGCATGTCATCGCGCCCGACATAGGAGTGAGGGGGTTGCCCGAAGTCAGGCGTGAAGAGGTTCTGCTGGGATGTCTCGTCGTCGCCCAACAGATTGTTCATACGCAGAATGATAGCACAACATAAACCACAAACTCACAACATGACGCACTAACTCACAACTTAGATCACGACTCTGCAGCCAACGGTGCCCCAACCAGCATTCGCCGGAGTAGGACGGGTCCTCGGGAGTCATGGCCGTGGTGCGGTCACCGGTCCCTGTGGGCCTCATTTGATTCTGGGCCAGGTCCGCATGGTGCAGTTGTGCCCAGGGAAGCAACGATGTGCTGATTCAAATCGAATGGTGGTCTCGTGGCGCTGTCTGAACCGAACCGACTGGCGGGTGTGCTGCGGGATGCCGTGAGCCGCGCCAAGCTCTGCTCGACCGATCCCATGTGCGCCGACCACCGCGCTGGAGAGATCGGCGACTCGCTGCACAACTCGGCCTGTCACGCGTGTCTGTTCGCATCCGAGACATCGTGCGAAGTCGGCAATCGCTACCTCGACCGAGGGGCGATCGTCCCGATCCTCGGCGACCCCGGCAACGCCCATTTCACATGAGCAGCACGGCGCTCGGTGCCCTCACCGCTGCGGTTGCCGACGCGGCCCGAGGTGTACCTAGTGATCTCCTAGCCCCAATTGTTCGCCATCTGATTTGCGAACTCCACGGCCCCGGCATCGGAGGACCGGAGAAGAGGAACCGACAGGTCGAACCTTGCGAACCACCCCGCCGACGATCCTGACTGCGCCGTCCGACAGGCATCACCGCGGTGGTGGAGCACGCCCGCCGCACGACCCCTGCATTCGGCGCGACGCGAGGAACCCGACAAGGCTCAAACTGCGCCCGGTTGCGTCGACGAGGTCGGGGTGCTCGGGTCGGTGGCGGGCACGCTTGGAGAAAAATCTGAAGAATTGGTTGCGTTCTGTTGCCGGGGGCGCGCGAAGCATGGTACCGTCGTCCCGCGCACATGAAGATCATGTGTCGTGTCCCCAGCGGACATAGTCTGAAATGACGGAAGGAAGACATGCGTAAGGTCAGCATCTCAAAGGACGATCGGCGGGGTTCCCCGGTCGTCTCATCAATACTCGCTCGATCGCGGCGCACCCTGAGTGTGCTCGCCGTTGTGGTGTTGTCGGCAACGTTACTGGCGGGCATCTCGTCGGTGAGTGCTCAAGGAGGCGAAGGCGTTCCCGCGGGGGGGGGAAGCGGCCAATGAGCCGCCGGTTGAGACGGCGAATATTTCGGGCCGGATAACCGACCAAGCCGGAAATGGAATCCGTGGGATTCACGTAGGCGGGTCCGTGGTTGGGCCGGACGGCGCGTCTGTGATCGGGCCCGACGGGAAGCCGCTCATGGTAATTGGGCCGGACGGGAAGCCGGTGATTGGGCCGGACGGGAAGCCGCTCCTGGTGCGGGACTTCCATACGTTCACCGACTCTCACGGCAACTACTCCGTTGACGGCAAACTGGGACGGGAACATTCGTTCACTCTTAAGTTCACGTCCAGGGACGGTGTGTACGCCACCGAGTACTACAAGGAAAGAGAAAAAGAAGGAGGCCCAGGGGATGCGAGCGTCCTCACTGTTCCCAAATACGGGCACCTGACAGGTCTTGACGCGACACTACCACTCGGCAGTAGTGTCAGAGGTATTGTAGTGGGGCCAGAGAATGCCAACGGCGGTAGACATTTGAGAAGTTCCGACTCGATACAGCTCTGTAGACTCGCCTTCCCATGTTCGGAGAGTTCAACTAATTCTTTGGCAAGTGCGACTAGTTCGTTGGGGTACTTCGAGTTCCAAGGGCTCGCCCCTGGTTTGTACACGTTGAGAGCTTCCGACGAGTTTGGCTTCGCTTTGGACGACGCGCAGATTAGGTTGACTCCAGGAAGCGATGTCTTCTTCAGGATCGTCTTGGACGACGCGATGTCTCGCCATGACAGGCTATCGTCGTTGGCCGACGTGTCTGTAGCGTTCAACAATCTAACCGACGGCGCGTCCGCGATAACCCGGGGTGAGTTCGTGCGTCACCTGTGGTTGGTCGCTGGTCAACCTTCAGGAGCCGAGGCAGGCTCGGACCAGTTTAGTGATGTTCCGAAAGGCCATGCTGCAGATCTAGCGATTGGTTGGGCAAGAAGCGAAGATTTGATTTTCAGTTGCGATCCAGGCGATCGAGTCTTGGCTAAGGAACTTAGAACAACGTCCGTTCCCCGATTTTGCATAGATTCTTCGATTTCGCCCGCAAACATCGCCGTGGTCGTGCGTCGGTTTGCTGATATGCTCCAAACTAATGGAGCGTTCATTCACAATCTATATGGGGTGAGGCCAGCTGACTTGCCAGCTGATGTTGAAACTAAGTATCGGGTTCCTTTGGTTCCCGGCCGAACACTAACAGGGGCTCCAGAAGCTGAGACAAGCAGCTACGTCGCAGAACTCAACAAATGGCTTGAGGCGAATGGCTGGGTTCGGCGAATCATGTTGCCAACCCCAGTGCAAGAATGCAACTGTGACCCCGTGGTTCCGATGTTTGAGTACGAAGTGGACGATGTCAGCTCTGTTGACCGGGCAGCCGCAGCAGCGTTGTTCCATAGTCTCCTCGCCAATCCTGCACAAGATCCAATTCCCTGGCCCTCTGTCACCAACGCTGTCATGGTCAGGCCCGCGGCACCTGCGCCAGAACCGGAGCCAGCGCCGGAGCCAGCGCCGACGGCGAACGCCACGGTCACCGTCAAGTCTGGGGATTCGCTGTCATCGATCGCCCAGGAGCATCTGGGGTCGAGTCAACGTTGGAATGAGATATTTGAACTGAACAAGGGCAAGCCCCAAGCCGACGGTCGAAGCCTGACCAACCAGAACTTGCTTCGTCCGGGCTGGGTTCTGGAACTTCCGTCCTGAGGATCCACGCCTGAACTGACGCTGGCTTTTCTTCTCGTGAGCGGCCCCTGTGGAGGATTTGATCCTCTGCAGGGGCGGCTCTAAGCCAGACTTGCCAGTAGGTGGTTGGTAGTGTTGGTTGAGTGCCCTTCGTGGCGTTGAATGTTTTGGTTCGCGGTCGGGGGGTTGGCTGTTGGTGCGGGAGCGCGGTTGTTGGCCTATCTGGCTAACCATGTTGGGATGACGGCGGCCGTCTGGGGTGATTGATGGTGTTGAGGTCGTGCTCGGTGGTGGCGCGAAGGGACTTGAACGCTTGATCAGCCGATGGTCATCAGGGTTGTGCCGGTCAACACCGCGGTGATGCCGATGATCTGCCACCAGCGGAGCCGGTCGTCGTCGAACAGCACCGCCAAGGCGATGGTGACTACCGGGTAGAGCGAACCAGCGACCGCAACCGCGCCGACCGGACCCCGCTGCAGACCGGCGATCAGCGCAGCCATCCCCGCGCCGCCGATGATCCCTCCGATCAACCCGGCGAGTCGAAGCGTGCGCGGCAGCATCTGCGGGATGCGCAGCGCTCTCGTCGCGGCCAGCATCAACGCAGTCGCCACGAAGCGCTGGCTCACCGCCGGCCACATGCCGCTGTCGAGGCTGGTCTGTGCCAGCACTACGGTCGCAACGGCGAAGGCCGCCCCCGCCGTTGCCGCGAAGGCGATGCCCGCTCGGAGCTGTCCGGCGAGGTCGGGAACGATGACCGCGGCCAACAGGCCGACGACGGCGAGCGCGATTCCCGCAGCCACGACAGGCGAGGGGCGCTCCCCGGCGCCGACTCCATAGACGAGGGGCCCCAGAGCCGTGAATGCGGCCACGATGGGCGACGCGACGGCCGCGGACGATATGGCCATGCTGTGCCACATGGCTGAGAGCGCGAAAGCCATCAGCGCGCCTGAGCCGGCCCCCAACACGAGCGCCTCGAAATCGATCGCGCTCGGCACGAAGTACAACAGCACGGACGTGATCGCGAGCCCGCCGATGAAGGCGGTTCCCACTGAGGTCATGGCGTGGGCACGCCGCGCGCAGAAACGGCCGTAGTAGTCCGACACGCCGATCAACACCGACGCTAGAACTCCCAGAAGCACCGGCATACTCCCCGGCACGCTAGCGGAACAGGCGTCAAAGCGCGGGCAGTCCGTCGGCCACGAATGCTCTCCCGCACGCGAACAGGGGAGTACCAGTCTTTGACTGTCTGAGGATGAACAACCGAGCTCCCCCCCGCACGGAAGCGGGAGGCATGATGACTTCGCCGCCCTGACGTAGCCGAACCGAACTCCCCCCGCACGGAAGCGGGAGGCATGATGACTTCGCCGCCCTGACGTAGCCGAACCGAGCTCCCCCCGCACGGAAGTGGGGGACCCGTTGCGGGGTTGGAAGCCGCGTCTGATCAGCGCGTCAGCCGTCGGCCAACCGTTGCGCCTCGCGGACCAAGGCTTCGTAGAGAGCGTGTTCGTCGGCGGGCAGGGCCTCGAGATGGCGCGCGATCGTCGCTTCGTCTCCGCGTGCTGCAGGGCCCGTGAGCGCTGCGGCGGGACCGAGCCGCCGGACGTTGTCGAGGGTGCCCTGCGCTAGGTCGAGCATCACTTCGAGCGGCACGCCAGCCGCCGCAGCCACCCGTTCGGTTTGGCCCAGCAGAGCCACCAGATGGTTCGACGAGATCACCGCGGCGGCGTGGTACAGGGGCCGGGCGCCATCGTCGATGGGGAACGAGCGGCCGCCGAGCGCCTCGACCAGCGAGTTGACTCCAAGGTCGCCGGCCACCGCGAACCAGGCGCCGCGCAGCCGCTCGGTGCCCAGGTCCGGCGTCGGCAGCGACACCAGCGGATGCATCGCCGCGCGGCGCGGGTGCCCGTCGAGAACATCGAGGCCCAACGCCCCCGAGAGATGAACCACCAGCGTCGAGTCCACGCTGCGGACCGACCCGGCTACGGTCTCGACGGCATCGTCGGGCGTGGCGATCACCAGCACGTCGGTGCGCGCGGCTGCCCCGCCCAGGTCGTCACCCCGGCCCAGACAGCCCAGCAGTTCCCAGCCCGCAGATTCGAGCGCGGCGCCCAGCGACGTGCCGGCCCGTCCACCACCGATTGTGCGGACTCGTCTCATGGGTCGGTCAACGGTGCCAGACTGCCGAGACGGCCGAGGCGCACCACCTGATCCTGCAGGCCGGCGCTCTCAACGTCGAACCCGTCGGGAAGCAGGTCCGCGGCGAGGTCGGCCAGCGGGATGAGCACGAAACTGCGTTCGAACATCCGCGGGTGGGGGACGACGAGGTCGGGCTCGGCCAGCGTCTCACCGTCGACCCAGAGCACGTCCACGTCGAGGGTGCGGGCACCCCAGCGGACTTCCCGTACCCTCTGAGCAGCACTCTCGAGGCCCTGACACACGCCGAGCAGCTCTCGGGCACCGAGCCGGGTCCGCAGTTGCACTGCCAGGTTCAGGTACGGACCCTGTTCGGGGCCGCCCATCGGCGCCGTCTCGTAGACACCAGACACCGCGGCCAGGTCTGGGACCGCGGCCACCGCTTCACGCAGGTAGCTGATCCGATCCCCGAGGTTTGAACCGAGACCGAGGAACGCCCGGTGTGGCTCGGTCATCGCCGGCGGACGATCCGCACACCGCTGGAGTCGAGGAACTGGGTGACCGGCGGGCGCAGCTTCTGAACCTCGACGGTGACTTCGGTGACCCGCTCATCGGCCAGAACAGCCTCGGCGACCCGTTGCGCCATCCGCTCGAATAGTTGGAAAGACTCGTTGCGGGTGACTTCCTCGACCCGGGCGAGGATCGATCCGTAGTCGATCGTGTCATCGAGCTCGTCGGTCACCGTGGCCGCTGAGCCAGCTACCACGTCGATGTCGAACTCGTAGGGCTGACGGCGCCCCTGTTCCTCGGGCAGGGCACCGCAGATGCACAAAAGGCGCAAGCCCCGCAGTCGGATGACGTCAGGCGGGGTCATCAGACCCACCCCCGTCAGACTGGCCCCCGTCAGACCGGCACCCGTCAGACCCGCCCCCGTCGCCGGCGTCAGCCTCAGACCCGCCCCCGGCGCCGGTGTCAGCGTCAGAATCGGTGTCAGCGTCAGAGCCGGCATCCTCGGACTCGTCGACGATGTTCACGAAAGCGCCCGTCGGTACCTCGTCTTGGGGATCGCAGCGCTCCAACATCGCCACCATCTCGCGGCCGGTAGAGGTCAGTTCCCGCTCGAAGAGCCGCTCGGTCACCATGATCGCCCGGGGGGCGTCAGGCACCAGACCCATCCACAGCAGGTAGGCGCCGACCATCCCCGTGATCGTCTCGCCCAACTCCTCACGGTGAACGACGATCTTGTGCCCGGCACGGACATGGTCGCGGATCGCCGCCATCACCCGGGTCAGACCCAACGGCCCGTCACTCAGACCGGCGAAAGGCACATGATGGTAGGGCAGGCCGAGTTCCTCGTAGTTGTGAAGATTGTGCTTGGAGCCGATCAGCGAGACAACGAAGTGAAACCCCTGCTCACGGATCCAGATGATCTCCTCCAAGCGGCGAACCTTGCGGTGGTCGAAACCGTAGCCGCCGGGCCTTTCACAAACGGCCACCTGGTCCTTGAGGACCCAGCGGAAATGCCTCGGCTCGATGCCCTGTGCCCAGCGGCCCCTCACTGCCATTGATCGGTTCATCGCCGTCTGCCGGTGCCGTTCATGCCGGTGCCGTTCATGTCTGTGCCCTTCATGTCGGTTCTGTCACCGGGTCAGCAGGCTCAAGGCGTGGACGGTAGGCCGGACGTCATGCACTCGGATCATGTCCACTCCAAGATACGCGCTCCAGACCGCGATCCCCACAGAGCCTTCGAGCCGATCAGCGGATCCGCTGATCGACGCGACGCCTCCGAGTCCGTCGGACGCCGCATGGACCGCTCCGACGACGCTCTTGCGGCTCGCGCCGACGAGCACCGGCGCGATCTCGGTGAAACGGTCGATGTTGGCCAACAGTTCAAGGTTGTGCCGGGTCGTCTTGCCGAAGCCGATACCAGGATCGATCCAGATGCGCCCCACTCCTGCGGCACGGCCGCGGTCCACGGCCTCAGCCAGGAAACCGGCGACGTCCTCCACTGCATCGTCGTAGCGGGGATCGTCCTGCATGGTCGCGCTGTCGCCCAGTGCATGCATGGCGATCCATCCCGCACCGGTCGCGGCCGCGACGGCTTCGAGCGACGCGGACACATCGTTGATGATCGTCGCCCCCGCATCGACCGCGGCCCTCGCAACCTCGGGTTTGGTGGTGTCGATGGAGACTTCCACGCCCGTGGCGGCCACCGCCGACACGACCGGGATCGTCCGCGCCAGTTCCGTGGCCTGATCTACCGGCACAGACCCGGGCCGGGTGCTCTCACCGCCGACATCGATGACGTCGGCACCCTGTTCGATCAACGACTCTGCGTGGGCGACTGCCGCGCGGGCCTCGACCCAGAGCCCACCGTCGGAGAACGAGTCTGGGGTGACGTTGACAATGCCCATGACCAGGGGCACGGCTTCAGCGACCGATGAAGCGCATGGCCTCGGCGCGGGTAGCGACGTTCTCACGGAAGATTCCGGTGACGCTCGACGTGACCGTGGTCGTGCCCGGCTTGCGGACGCCTCGCATCGACATGCAGAGGTGCTCGGCCTCTATCACCACCAGCACCCCGCGGGGATCGAGCGACGCCTCGATGGCCTCGGCGATCTGGGTGGTCAGCCGTTCCTGCACCTGCGGGCGCTTCGCGTAGCCGTCGACGAGGCGGGCCAGCTTGGACAGCCCGGTGACCTGGCCGGACCCGCTGGGGATGTATGCCACGTGGGCAGTGCCCAAGAAGGGGATCAGATGGTGTTCGCACAGCGAGTAGAGGGGGACGTCGCGAACCATGACCATCTCGTCGTGGCCGACCTCGAAGGTGGTCTTGAGATGGGAGACGGGATCCTCGTGGAGCCCCGCGCACACTTCGGCATACAGCCGGGCCACCCGGTTCGGGGTCTCCACAAGGCCGTCGCGTTCGGGGTCCTCACCGATCGCGGCAAGGATCTCCCGCACCGCGGCGGCGATTCTCGGCTGGTCTATCTGGGGTGCGTGGGCCCCGTTGACCAGCGGCCGGGAGTAGTCGTCGGGCAGGTTCACGTTGGCAAGCTAGCTGAGTCTGCGGGCTCAAAGACACTTATGGAGTTGAGTTCGCGGTAACGCTCGGCGACATCGAGGCCGTAACCGACGACGAAATCGTCCGGAACCGAGAACCCGACGTATTCGATCTCGTCGGTGCCGCCGCGGTCGCGTACCAGCAGGGCGCAGACCTTCAGGCTGGCCGGCTGACGTTCGTCGAGGAACCTCAGCAGATAGCTCAGGGTCGCCCCGGAGTCGACGATGTCCTCGACCAACAGCACGTCCCGGCCTGCGACATCGAGGTCCAGGTCCTTGACGATGCGCACCACGCCGCTCGACTTCGTCGACGCGCCGTAGGAGGAGACCGCCATGAAGTCGATCTCGACCGGCAGCCGGATCGCCCGGGCCAGGTCGCTCATGAACACGAAAGCTCCCTTGAGCACGCCGACGAGCAGCGGGCTGCGCCCGGCGTAGTCCTCGGTGATCTGCGCTCCCAGTTCTCGAACGCGCACCGCGAGCTCCTCGGCGCCGACCAGGACTCGACCGATGCTCCCCTTCGGAACCGTCATCGCCCCGAACCCTACAAGCGCTCGAGGCGGAGGCGACCGGCGGTCCGGGTTACTCGGTGGCCGCCCTCGACTTCGGTGGCGCGGTGCGTGCCGTCCACCACGGCCATGACCCGATCGATCGAGGCGGCGTCGACTGCGGTCGCAGAACCGGTCTCAGACATCAGCCACTGCCGCAGCGCCTCTGAGGCGACGGCCCGCGGGGCGCAGCGCAGCGCTGCGGTGTCGGTCGGGTCGAGCGCGGCGGCGGCGCCTTGAATGACCGCGAGCGCATCCGCGACGAGGTCGGCGTGGCGGTTCAGCAAGGGGACCGGGTCTCGGTCCAGGGCCTCGGCGGCCAACGGCATCAACCGATTTCGCACGGCGACACGGGCGAAGCGCTCGTCGTCGTTCATCGGGTCGTCGACCACCTCGACGCCTGCTGACTCGCACACGGCGCGGGTCTCGGCCCGGCGCAGGCCGATGATCGGGCGACGCACACGGGAGAACGGCGCAGCCACCCCGGCCAGACCAGCGCCGCGCAGCAGGTTGAGCAGTATCGTCTCGGCCCGGTCGTCGGCCGTGTGCGCCACGCACACATCGGTCGGCAGCGCCCGGTATCGGGCCTCCCGTGCCCGAGCCTCCAGATCCGGGCCGTCACTCAGGTTGAGCCGCCGCAGCTCGAACGGCGCACCCAGCGACGACGCCAACTTCTCCACGACCTCGGCCTCAGCGGCACCAGCGCCGCGAATACCGTGGTCCACATGCCAGATCGTGAACGAGCGGCCCGCTCGCGCCGCGAGCACAGCCATGGCGGTGCTGTCGGCGCCGCCGCTCACCGCCAACGCAAGCTCACGGTTCCCACCGAAATCACAGGCGGTCCCGAAGTCACAGCGAGCCAGCAGCGCTGCGGTGTCCACAGCTCAAGCCGCAGCATTGAGCGGAGACACCCGCGCGATCCACAGTTCCGGGTCGCGGATCTCGGCGATCGAGGGGACGTTGGCCGGCTCAGCCCAGGCCCGATCAAGCAGTTCAGCCCCTCCGCGGCCCTCGACCACCGCAATGAAGTGCTCTCCCTCGGCGTACTGCTTCATCTTTGCCTCGAGCCCCGAGAGCCTCTGGAACACCCTGGCGAAGCCCCGCACATTCTGGCGCCGGTTGCGGAGCACCCGGGCGAAACGGGGAGCGGAGGGGACCAGGCCCAGACCCGCCCGGTCCATCGTCACATCGCCGTGGCCCTCGAGGAGGCTCATCAGGCCCGCGACCTCGTTGATCACCACGAGCTGCTCCTCGGAGGCGAACAGGCCCATGACCCCGCCCTGGCCCATGACGTCGTTGCCGCGCCGGCGCGCTTCAAGCAGCCGGGAGACGGCCTCCACCACCCGCTTGGGGTCGGGGTCAAGGCTGTCCATCGTCGATTCGACCAGCCCCAAGAAGTGCTGTCGCATCCACGGCACCCCCGTGAACTGCGCCCGATGGGTCACCTCGTGCAACGCCAGCCACAGTCGGAACTCCTGGGGCGGAAAGGCGTAGCGGCGTTCCAGCGACAGCACGTTGGGTGCCACGTAATAGACGATGTCCTGCTCATCGGGGTTCTCGTCCTCGATCACCAGCAAGTCGTACTGGCCGAGCACCCGCTTCGACATCCAGCCGAGCATCACCCCGAGCTCCGCACCGGCGATCTTGCCGCCCAACCCCCGCACCGCGCCCTCGTCGAGCTGTTCTCCGAGCTTGGTGACGATCGGGCGCAGGAGCCTCTGGAACGATGCCAGATTAGCGTCGATCCAGCCTTTGCGGTCTGTCACCCGACCACGGGCACTGCCGCTGAGCGAACGCAGGCCGGTGCATTGTGCAACGAGCTCCTCGGCTTGGGCGGTGAAACGGTCGAAGTCCTCCTCGAGGCCTGCGTGAAAATACCCCGCCTGATACGGGTCTCGGCCCGCCGTCTTGTAGGCGACGTTCTTGGCGATGTCCCAGTCGACGGGATCGGTTGGCACTGGGCGGTCCTGTTCAGTCTCGGGGGTAACGGGTGGAGGTGACCTTGTTGAGGTAGCCCACGATGGTAGCGATCACCGCCACGACGGCCCCGAAGGCGAGCGGGACTGCGATCCAGAAGTGCCAGACAACTGCGAGAGTCATGTGCGCCAGTGTAGGCCCCATGTCTGCGGTTTGTGAGCCCAAAGCCGTTGTTCCCGGAGCCGTTGTTCCCGAAGCCATTGTTCCCGAAGCCATTGTTCGCGAAGCCATTGTATGCAAAGGGGGTGCGCCGGGTGGAGAACGAGCCCGAGAGGAGGATTGAACTCCTGACCTACGCTTTACGAGAGCGTCGCTCTGCCGACTGAGCTACTCGGGCAAGACATCGAAAGGTACCAGCCTACCGCAGCCCTTCAATGGCGGAATGCCGCAATACCTGTCACGGCCTACCTGTCACGGCCTACATGTCGATGGGAGACAGTCTCAGCAGCAGTGCCTGCAGCAGCAGGGACTCGTTGGGGTTGCGGATCAACGCGTCGGTGCTTCGGGCCAGGTGGTCCACCGCTTCGAGAGCCGCCTCGCCACCCTCGCCGGACAGGATTGTCTCGCGGTAGCGCGACGCCAGCGTGGCGAAACCGAACCGGAGCTCCTCGGTGCGGAACTGGCGGAGCTCGCGCCGCTGCTGGGTCTCGAGGGTGCGGCGACCCGAACCGCGGGTGCCCATCTGCTCCTCGCGCTGGGCCAATTCCTCCAGCTCCCGCTGATGCTGGGCCTCCTTGACCGCCGCCGCGTCTTCGATCAGCCCCCTGAGTTCCTCGACCAGTTCCGCGACCGCGGCACCGGAGCCGTGGAGACGGTCCGGGACCGACCACCAAGCATCGCGGCGGATGGCCAGTCGTTCATCGCTCGCCAGCAGACGGGCCCGGTCGACGCTGCCGTTGGCGGCCGCGGCCACGACTTGCGCACGTTCTGAATCGGCCAGATTTTCGGCGACCAGCGTCTCGGCGATGGCTTCGGCGGGCACGGGAGGGAAATCGACCCTCAAACAGCGCGACTCGATCGTCGCCTGATGCGGCGGCACGTCGCTTGCCAGCAGCACGAAGATCGTCGTCAGCGGCGGTTCCTCCACCAGTTTCAGCAGCGCCGAGGAGGCCGGGGCGTCCGCCGACTGGAACTCCTCGACGACGACCACCTTGCGTGAGCCCTCGGTCGGTGAGCGCGATGCCTCGCCGATGATCGCCGGGATCTCGCCCGGGTCACTGCGCGAACCGAGGCGCAGGTTGTTGCCCTTCGGGGCGAAGACGACCACGTCGGCATGTGTCGAGTCGAGCGCCAGGCGCCGGTGCCGGCCCGCACCGGCGGGGTCGGCCTCGGCGAGCAGTTCGCCGGCGAAGATCTGCGCGGCCAAGCGCTTGCCGACACCTGCGGGACCGACGAACAGGTAGGCATGGACCGGCGACGCCACCGCGGCGCGCAGGCGACGCGTCGCCTCCGGCTGGCCGATCAGCGACTCCCACGGATCAGCCGTCATGGGTTCTCACGCAGCCAGTCATCGACCACCGACGCAACCCGGGCGGCTACTTCATCGACAGAGCCTGCCGCGTCGATGACGACCCAGGAGTCGGGGTGTTGCGCGGCGAGCTTGAGGTAGCCGTCTCTTACCCGCTGATAGAACTCGATTCCCGCACGCTCGATGCGGTCGCGCTGATCACCCAGCCGCCCGCGCGCCGCGGCGATGTCGATATCGAGCAGCACTGTGAGGTCCGGCGCCAATCCCTGCGTGGCGAACTGCATCATCTCGTCGAGGAGTCGCCGGTCGAGGCCGCGACCGTAACCCTGGTAGGCCAGGGTCGAGGCACAGTAGCGGTCCGAGACGACGGTGCGTCCGCTGTCGAGGGCGGGGCGCACGATCTCACGCACATGCTGGGCCTTGTCGGCGATGATCAACATGGCCTCGGTGCGATCATCGAGTCGGCGGTTGCTCGGGTCAAGGAGGATCGATCGGATGGCACTGCCCACTTCCGTCGCCCCGAACTGGAAGGTGACATCGAAATCGTGACCCTGGGCTAACCTGCGGACCTGGGTGGACTTGCCTGATCCGTCGATCCCCTCCAACACGATCAGACGGCCGCTCATCGGCTGTCTCCGCGCGGCGCTGCCGGTTCGGGTGACTCCGACTCAGAACCGCTGGCACGGAGGCTCCAGGACGCGAGCGCTCCGGCCGCAACAACCGTGATCGCTGAGAGCCACAGAGTGAGACGGACACCGGGCACGGCAATGGTCACGCCGAAGAAGTCCCAATCGGAGTCCCACCAACGATCCGAGAGCACATCGAAGCCGTCGGCCAACAACGGTGCCAGCCCAAGTGCAATAAGCAGGCAGAACCGCACGAGCACCACCAATGCGGCAAAGATCCGTCCCCGCAACTCGTCTTCAACATGTTCATGCAACAGCGTGAAACCCAGAACATAGATCGGCCCCGCGGCGAACCCCGCAACCCCGATCACCGGAACCACAATCCCGAGCAGTGAGGATGATCCCGAGACGAACAGGGCGATACCCGCCAGGATCAGCACCATCGGGAACACCGCCGAGCGGTTGATGCGATTCTGCAGCGCGGAGGCGGTGATCACGCCGAGCGCCATGCCCAACCCGAGTGAGAAGAGAATGAGACTGTAATCGGCATCGTCGCCCGCAATCACGTCGGTGACGAACAGCTTGCCGAGTGGAATCAGCATCCCCCCGCCGATCATCCCGACCGCCAGACCGACGTTGACCGTCCGCACTATCGGGTTGACAGCAATGAACTGCCAGCCCTCACGCAACTCGCGCACCGCGCCGCCGATCTCCCAGTTCCCCCTCTCGGTGCCTTTCCGCTCCTCACGACTGCGGCGCGGAAAGGAGATGGTCGAGACGATCAGCGCGGTCGCCAGAAACGAGAGGCCGTCGACATAGAACGCCAGTCCCTCCTGATTCAGCCTGAGAGTGTTGACCCAACCCTCGTCGCTGAAAGACTCGGCGAGTTTGGCCAACAGCGCGGCGATCCCGGTGGCAACCGGAAACATGCCGTAGGCGGCCGCGACGTTCAGCGAGTTGGCGGTTGTGAGCTTCTCGGTGGGGACGATGTTGGGAACCACCGCCTCCTTGGCCGGCGACCACATCATCGTGCAGATCTCCAGAATGAACGAGGCAACGATCAGACCCGCGAGGTTGTCGACGAACGGCAACGCGAAGAGCACCAAGGCCCGAGACACGTCACAGACCAGCATCACCCGCTTGCGGTCGAGTCGGTCGACGAGAACCCCCGCGGCGGTTGCCAAAAAGAACCCCGGTGCTACCCGCGCCGCGAGTACCAGAGCGATGGCCGTGCCCTCGGAACCCTTGCTGAGTCGACCGGCCAACGCGACGGTCGCGATGAATCCCAGCCAGTCGCCGGTGGCGGAGATGACCTGTGCGATCCACAGCCGGAAGAACTCCCTCGAACCGAACATCGTCTCGATGGGACCCGGACCGCGGGACGCTCTGAGCGCCTCCCCCAACCGGGCGGCACCGCTCGAAGGGATCTGTTCGTCCACCGCGCGAGACTAGACCGTGAGAGCCCGAATGCGCCCAGACCGTCAGGTTGCCCGCTTCTTGGCGGTCTTCTTCGCGGTCTTCTTGGCGGTCGGGGCCCGCTTCTTGGCGGTCGTCTTGGCGTTCGGGGGTCGTTTTGCGGTCTTCTTGGCGGTCTTCTTGGCGGTCGGGGCTCGTTTGGCGGTCTTCTTGGCGGTCTTCTTGCGGCTCGGGGCCCGTTTGGCGGCTTTCTTGGCGGGGCCCCGCAGGCGCCGCTCCGCCAGCAGCTCCGCGGCCCGTTCGACCGTCAGCTCCTCGACCGTGTCGCCCTTGCGAAGCGATGCGTTGTGCTCGCCGTCGGTGACGTAGGGGCCGAAACGACCGTCCTTGACAACCATCGCCCTGCCGGTGTCGGGATCCTCCCCCAGCTCGCGCAGCGGCGGTTTGGGTGCCTGCCCGCGGCGTCGTCTGGGCTGCGCGAACAGCGCCAAGCACTCCTCGAGCGTCACCGTGAAGAGCTGTTCCTCGTTGTCGAGGCTGCGACTGTCCGAGCCCTTGCTGACGTAGGGGCCGTACCGTCCGTTCTGGGCGGTGATCGCCTCGCCGTCCGCGGGGTCGGCACCGACGGTGCGCGGCAGCGACAGCAGCCGCAGAGCATCGTCGAGGGTGACCCGTTCCAGGGTCATCGTGGCGAACAGCGACGCCGAGCGCGGCTTCTGGTCCTGCTCGTCGCTGTTGCCGACCTGCACGTAGGGGCCGAACCGGCCGGCTCTGGCATAGATGTTCATGCCGGTCTCGGGATCGGCGCCCAGCACGCGCCCCTCCCTGGGCGTCTCCAAGTACTCCAGCGCCTTGTCGAGGGTCAGCTCATCGGGGGGGAGGTCGTCGGGGATCGAGGCGGTGCTGCTGTTGCCGGCGCCGTTCTCATCGGCCTCGCCGCGCTGCACATAGGGGCCGTAGCGGCCGACCCGCACGGCGATCGGCTGACCGTCGTCGGTCATCCCCAACGGAATCGTGTTGACGGCGCGGGCATCGATGTCGGCAAGACGGGTCGACACCTTCTCCTTCAGGCCGGGCTCAGTGCCCTCGCCCCCGCCGAAATAGAAGCGTGTCAGCCAGGGTTCGGACTCCTCTGCGCCCCTGGCGATCTTGTCGAGGTCGTCCTCCATCTGGGCGGTGAAGCGATAGTCGACGAGGTTGGGGAAGTGCCGCTCCATCAGGTTGACCACCGCGAACGCGGTGAACGTGGGAACCAGTGCCGATCCCTTCTTCCAGACGTAGCCGCGGTCGAGGATGGTGCCGATGATCGACGCATAGGTGGAGGGACGACCAACGCCGAGCTCCTCGAGCCGTTTCACAAGCGAAGCTTCGGTGTAGCGCGCCGGTGGGCTGGTCTCGTGCCCCTCGGGCTTGAGCGGGGCGGTCGCACGGGCCTCGTCGCCCCCGTCGATCGCGGGCAGGCGCCGCTCCTCGTTCTCATCGCCGGCCCCGTCGGAAGTCTCCTCGTAGACCTCGCGGAAGCCGCGGTGCGAGATCACTGTGCCGCTGGCACTGAACACCACGTCTCTGCCGCTGCGGCTCGTGGCCCCGAGCCGGAGCTGCACGGTCTCGCCGGTGCAGTCGGTCATCTGGGAGGCGACGGTCCGTTTCCAGATCAGCTCATAGGCCCGCGCCTCGGAGCGGGGAACCTCTCTGGCGACCTCTTCAGGGGACCGGAACGATTCACCGGCGGGGCGGATCGCTTCGTGCGCCTCCTGGGCGTTCTTGGACTTCTTGGTGTAGCGCCGGGGGGCGTCCGGCAGGTACTGCGTGCCGTAGCGGTTCTTGACCGTGGCGCGGGCGGCTTGCAGCGCGGTCTCCGACAGCGTCGTGCTGTCGGTTCGCATATAGGTGATGTAGCCCTTCTCATAGAGCCCCTGCGCGGCGCGCATAGCCATCTGGGCAGACATCTTCAGCTTGCGGCCCGCCTCCTGCTGATAGGTAGAGGTGATGAACGGCGCTGCGGGTCGGCGGCGGTAGGGCTTTGACTCACGGGACCGAACCACATAGGACACACCCTCCAGGTCGCCGACGAGTGCCGACGCCGCGGCGCCGTCGAGCACGGTCACGTCGTCGCGGGCGAGTCGTCCGTCGTCGCCGAAGTCTCGGCCGCCAGCTGGCCTCACCCCGTCGATTGACGACAGCAACGCCGAGAACTCCCTCGTGTCGCCCTCGACTGCGGCGAAAGTGCCGCTCACGCTCCAGTAGCTCGCAGCGCGGAACTCCATCCTCTCGCGCTCGCGTTGGACCACGATCCGGGTGGCGACGCTCTGCACCCGCCCCGCGGACAGCTGCGGCAGCACCTTCTTCCAGAGCACCGGCGACACTTCGTAGCCGTAGAGCCGGTCGAGGATGCGGCGCGCCTCTTGAGAGTCGACCATCTTGCGGTCGAGTTCGCGCGGCGAGGCCACCGCCGCGGCGATCGCCGCGGGCGTGATCTCGTGGAACACCATCCGCTTGACCGGGACCTGCGGGTTGAGCACCTCGATGAGGTGCCAGGCGATCGCCTCGCCCTCGCGGTCCTCGTCGGTCGCCAGATACAGCTCGTCGCTGTCCTTCACCAACTGCTTGAGCAGACGAATATGGGACCGTTTGTCGGCGCTCTCCACGTAGAGCGGCTTGAACCCGTCGTCGACGTTGATGCCGGTGCGGGCCCAGGGCTCGTTCTTGTAGGCCTTGGGCACCTCAGCGGCGTTGCGCGGAAGGTCGCGGACGTGGCCGATCGACGACTCCACGGTGTAGCCGGCGCCGAGGAACTCCGCGATCTTCTTGGCCTTGGCAGGCGATTCGACGATAACGAGTGCGTTGGTCACGGGGAACGGTCAATCCAAACAGAGAAAACTTGTCGGGCAATCGGGAAATGTAGCCCTCGAATGCAGTCACGCAACATCAGGGGCTGGAGGTTCCCACCAGCATGGGGTCGTCCGTCTCGATCTCCTCGACCGGTTTTGTGCGCAGCAGGATCAGGGCTCCGATGACCGCGGCGACGACCGAGGCGCCGAATATGCCGATCTTCGCTTCGGTCAACAGCGGGTCGCTGAAGGCCAGGCCAGCGATGAACAGCGACACCGTGAAGCCGATACCGGCGGTGGCCGCCAACCCGACGACGTGGGTCCAGGTGGCCGACTCCGGCAGCGACGTCAGGCCCGACTTGACGCTGAGCCAAGTGGCGAGCGTGACGCCGATGGTCTTGCCGAAGACGAGGCCCGCAGCGATGCCGAGCGTGACCGGGCTGGTGGCGGCGTCGACGATGGTCTCGGTCGACAGGTCGATCCCGGCGTTGGCCAAGGCGAAGACCGGGATGATCAGGAAACTCGAGACTGGATGGAGCAGGTCCTCGAGCCGTTCCACGACCGAGACCTGGTCCTTCAAGTCGAAGTTCGCACGGCGGACGACCATGGCGTTGGCATTGCCGCGCAGCGCGCTCAGGACCGGCTCCTCGTCGGGATTCACCTCGTTGAGCGGAACAGCCGGCGTGAGCAGACCGAGGATGACCCCGGCGATCGTGGCGTGGATCCCCGATTCATGCACCGCGAACCACAAGAAGAACCCCACGACCACGTAAGCGGGAGTCCAGCCGACCGCGGCTCGACGCATGCCGACCACCGCGAGGATCGCCCCGACCGCGGCCAGCAGCCACCAGCCGGAGAGATTGCTCGTATAGAAGATCGCAATGACCGCGATCGCGCCGATGTCGTCGACGATGGCAAGGGTCAACAGGAACACCTTCATGACGCTCGGCACGCGGTTGCCGAGCAGCGACACCACACCGACGGCGAAGGCGATGTCGGTGGCCATGGGAATGCCCCAGCCGTCGGCGCCCATGCCGCTGGGGTTGAAGGAGAAGTAGATCGCGGCCGGCAGGACCATACCGCCGATGGCGGCGATCGCCGGAAGGGCGGCCGCACGCGGGTCTCGGAGCGTCCCGACGACGAACTCCCGCTTGATCTCCAGGCCGACGACGAAGAAGAAGATGGCCATCAGGGCATCGTTGATCCAGGCTTCGAGGGCGAGGTCCAACAGGACGTGGGATCCGATCTCAATGGAGATGTGCGTCTCGAGAAGCTCGTGGTACGTGTCGCTGTAAGCCGAATTGGCCCAGATCAGGGCGATGACCGTGGCGCCGAGCAGCAGGATGCCGCCCGCGGCCTGGATGTGCAGGAACCTGCGCAGCGGGCGACCCAGCGCCTCAACGAACCTGAATTCGCGGCGTCGTCGCTTGGGGGACGATCTTGGTGGCGATTCCTCAGACATGATCATGCGCGACGCTACCGGCCCACTGCGGCCCGACTGCGCTTCGATCCGCAGAAAACCAGGCGCACAGACGTCCCCGATGAGGACGGCCGGATCTCGGTCTCGTCTGCCAGCATCCGCATGAGCCGCAGCCCCATCCCGGACTCATGCAGCAGCCGTTCGGGGGAGTCCGGGTCAGGGAGGCGCGGCAGTGCGTCGGGGTCGAACCCTTTGCCGTGATCGCGGATCGTCACCTCGATCTGCTCTTCGGTGACGTTGCAGGTGAGTCGGATCTGTGCGGCGGAATCGACCCCCTGGTGGGACTGGATGGCATTGGTTGTCGCCTCCGAGACAGCGACCCGGAGGTCCTCGACGCGTTCGGGCTCGAAGCAGGGGTGCAACTGGGCCGCTCCGGACACCACCGAGCGCACCAGCGACACCAACTCCATCTGCGCCGGGATCTCGAGAACCACCTCGCCGGTGTAGGCAGCGGCAGAGTCGGGGCTCTTGCGGCGGGTCGCCGCCGGGAGGTCTCGGCCTGGGGTCATCGGGTCATGCGGTCATGCGGTCGAGACCGCTTCTTGCACTGTCTTGTGAAGCTTGAACACTCGGTCGAGGTCGCACACCTCAAAGACTCTACGAATCCGCGGCGCAGGTACAACCACCCGCAGGTCTCCGTCGAGGAGCCTGGTGCGCTTCAGCGCGCCGACGACGACGCCGAGCCCGAACGAGTCGATGAAGTCGACTCCGCTGAGGTCGAGCACCAGATGACTGCTGCCCTCGCTGAGTTGTGCCATCACATGCTGTCGCAACTCCGGCCCGCCGACGACGTCGAGCTCCCCTGCGACTGCGGTGACCGACCATGGCCCCACCTCGAACGTCTCGACAAGATGCATCCTGAAACGGTAGCGACCAGCACGCTCGGCTCGACACCCGCCGTGGTTCCCGGCGCTCACTGTTCTCGGTACATGGCCGCGACTGACGACATCTCGGGGTCGTCGAGGAGCGCGCCGACGACTGAGACGTCGGTTCGCATCACGTAGACGAGCAGCACCCTGACCACCGTGGCGTCGCGGGTCACGGCAACCGTGAGCTGTGCGGGGTCCAGCGAACCCGCATCGACGACCGCGGCGGTGACCTCGGCGTCGGATCCGCCGACGGCCGCGACTCGGGCCCCCTCCCGAGCGGCATGGGTGAGCATGACCCGGGCACGAACCACCAGACCGATCTGGGCGACCACGAGCAGCGCAACCACCGCCACCGGTAGCAGCAGGGCGAACTCGACGGTCGCCTGACCGCGGCTCTCGCGACAGCGTCGTCTCACGAGACAGCGTCGTCTCACGAGACCCGATCTGCTATCGAGTCGACCACCTTGTTGAGCAGCCACGAGATCTTTCCTGTGGACGTGGCCCAGGCGATCAGGATCATCGCCACCGTGGCCGCGCCGAGCACCACCAGCGCATACTCGGCAGTAGCCTGACCACGGTCCTCGGTGAGCCGTGATCTCACCTGGGCGACGGCCGTGCAGACCGCCGCCTCGAATACCAGCCATTGACGCAACAACATTGTTTTCCTCCTGTGTTCTTTGGTGTTTTCCAGTATTTTCTTGGGTTCGGTGTTTGGTCTCTCGAACAAGCCAGGCTCTTCGGGGTCTGCTCAGACGGCCACACCGAGATCGCTGAGCGAGCCGAGCACCAACGGAACCAGGGTCAGCAGCGCGAACGAGGGCAGAACGCACAGCAACAGCGGTCCGAGCATGGCGACGGGCACACGGCGCGCACGTTGCTGCGCTGCCACCCGCCGCAGGCGACGAGCCTCGTCGCTCACCCGCAGCAGGCTGCCGGCCAGCAAAGAGCCGTCGCGTTCACCGGCGTTGAGTGCGGCCACGAGTGGACGCACCTGATCCCCCAGAGGCGTCATCGCCCGGTCGAGCGCGTCGGCGAAAGCGGCCCCTGCCGATGCTCTGGCGAGCGCCCGCTGTACGGCCGCTGCGAACGGGTCTGGCAACCAGGCTTGGCAGCGCTGCAACGTCTCTCTGGGGGTCAGGCCGGCGCCCACGCCGACCAACAGCAGATCAACGACCTCGGGCAACGTCTTGGCCACGGCATCGTCGTCGGTGGAGGCTCGGCGGCCCCGCATCACTATGACCGCGTAGACGAAGACCAACGGAACGATCAACACTGGTTGTGTCCACCCCACGATCAGCGCACCGAGGACCACCACGCCGAGCAGCGCCCGCTGTCTGGCCGAACCCCGCGACGAGCCCGCGGCGACGCTCTGGCGGGCCGCGGGGGTGTCGACCAGCGGCCGCGGCCGCACCCGCCAGGGGCGGAACCAGACCGCACTGAGCACACAGCAACCGACGACCAGCACAACCCTCACAGCGCACCACCGTTCGACTGGTCACCGCTGTTCGGCTGGTCGCCGCTGGTTGGCAGCGCACCGCTGGTCATCGGGTCGCCGCTGGTTGGCAGCGCATCGCCGGTCATCGGGTCACCGAGGCGGCGAGTCGTCGCATCCAGGCGAAACCGACGGCATCGAGTAGCAGACCCGCAGCCACGCAGACCTGGCCTGTACCGGTGGTGAAGACTGCCGCGCTGCTTGAAGGATCAAGAGTCAACAGCAGCACCAAGAACCCGATCGGCGCTGCGAACAGCACCATCGCCGAGGCCCTGGTCTGTGCGGTCAACACCCGTACCTCGTCGACCAGCCCAGCGCGTTCTCGCAGAGTCAACGCGGCGCGTTCCATCGAACCGGCCAGCGCGCCGCCTGTGACCGAGCCGAGGCTCACAACGGCTCGAACCAGGTCGCCGTCGGGGTGGTCGAGTTCCCCGGCCCAGCGGTCGAGGGCCTCCACGAGGCGTTCACCGGATGCGAAGCGGGCAACCAGGGTGTCGAGACCGAGGCCCTGCAGCGACGGCAGCGACGACGCCGCCTGGATCGCTTCGTGCAGGTTGCGTCCGCCTCGCAACTCACGCGCCAACACGTCGAGCATCTCCGGAAGTTGAGCGATCGCCGCGAGCCGCCGACGCCTTCGGGCACGAGCCGCGTCGACCCTGCGCACCGCGGTCAATCCCTGCGTGGCATTCGGTCGAGGCGCGGTTGATCCCTGCGTGGCATTCGGTCGAGGCGCGGTTGATCCCTGCGTGGCATTCGGTCGAGGCGCGGTTGATCCCTGCGTGGCATTCGGTCGAGGCGCGGTCGATCCCTGCGTGGCATTCGGTCGAGGCGCGGTCGATCCCTGCGT
>Ga0209022_1000652_pt1 | contig 42405 bp, 32 predicted proteins | sample PinacodermPK_FD_187300 | JGI IMG/M metagenome (GOLD analysis project Ga0209022, IMG submission 187300) | Host-associated microbial community of the marine sponge Aplysina aerophoba from Gulf of Piran - sponge pinacoderm, lysed by proteinase... | ecosystem: Host-associated > Porifera > Sponge >...
AAATATGCAAAAAGATGTCCATTAATTCTGATTTAGCGGTATTGGAAAATCAGATCCCCGTCACGGGGTTTGAAAACCAAGAATATGACCAGATCAGCTAAAGGAACGATGGACAATCCGGGCAAAAGTGAAGCAAAAATCGGAGTTGAATAGAGTGATTTTAAAAACGGCATGGCATAAAATTGATCCCTGTCACAGGGTTTGAAATTTATCTAGGACAAAAAATGCTAGTGATTAAAATTCCTTCTCATTATACCTCACAAGAGTGTAGTCGATGTGGGACTAGGGACAAAAAGAATCGAACAACACAATCGGAATTTACATGTTTAAGCTGTGGATTTTCTATGAATGCGGATATCAATGCTGCCAATAACATCAGGGACATCGGAGCGTGTTCCTTCTTCCAAAACCCTCTGAGAGGGAACAACTTTGGGAGTAAAGAGTGTTCCTTGTCGAATCGGGCGATGGTACACCGAACCTTAAAAATACCTTGGATCATGCATGGTCGTAAAGGGAAAAAGGGGGTATGTCAACATGAGTAGATGTTCATCTACATATAGCTTTCGTTATAAACGAATTCTAATCCACAATAAAGTGATTAGAACCAAGTGGCCAAATACGATAACGACCATTACATTACTCAAAAAGTCCATATTTATGCTCTATGGCTTAATAAATTAGGCACAAAATTTTCTTTGAGTAATTTAATGTCTAATGGGTGTAAAGTGTATAGATCCTAACTACTTGGTCTAGTCAAACTCACTAAATATCCATTTCCCTTTTTCAAGTCTCTCAATTTATTTTGAATTCACTGATTCCAAATACGTTCAAAAAATCAGAATAATCTCAACGGATTTAAGAAATTCCCATGATTCATAAAGATGGCTTTATTGAAGAATTCAATTATATTGCGTTTAATTATAATCTGACTCTTGTTGATGAATATTCCAGCATTCTTTGTCTCAACATTACTTGTTTTTTCGTTTTTATTATCGGCATGTAATTCTAAGACCATTTCTTCGGGTACGGGGAGAAATCTGAACAAAGTATTCGATGATCGATATAATTTGAATTTCAAACAAAGCCCATCCGCAAGTGGACTAATTTTGATTGAAGGAGGTTCTTTCACTCAAGGACTGGTGGAAAATAACATAATGAATGAATGGAATTACAAACCCACGCAGCAACATGTCATGTCTTTTTTCATGGACGAGACTGAAGTGACCAACCTAATGTATTTAGAATACATCACCTGGTTAGAGAAAGTATTTCCTAGTTCTAATCCAATTTATAAACTAATTCATGAAGGAGCACTTCCTGATACTCTTGTTTGGAAAAGCCCGCTAGGATATTTTGATGAGTTGACCCTAACATATTTCAGACACCCCGCTTATGCTGATTACCCCGTCGTGGGTGTAAATTGGTTACAAGCCGTTCAGTATGCTGAATGGCGTACTGATAGGATAAATGAATCTATTCTTATTGATGAGGGTTATTTAAATGAAGATTTGAATGATCAGCCAGTCTCTGAACGTGCCTTTAATACATCAGCTTTTCTAAAAGCACCCGAAGCCTTGTTCGATAGTGAAAATGATTCTTTACTCGCTCCATTTACTGATGTTGATATCGATAATCCATTAGATCTACTACCGAGACTCGAATCTGGTTTGTTCAAACCCACCTTTAGATTACCAACAGAATCGGAATGGGAATATGCGGCACTTGGAAAAACTAGAAAAAAAACCAATACTTCACGATTGGGGAAAACTAAATTCCCTTGGGCAAGCCAACGGCATAATCAGAAATCTCCCCGCTTGATGGCCAATTTTAAGTTGCGAGAAGGAAATTATGGATCCGGTCCAGGCAAGGTTACTGATAGAGACATAATAACCAATAAAGTGAAATCCTATCCACCAAATGATTATGGATTGTATGATATGCAAGGCAATGTAGCAGAATGGGTTCTTGATATCTATAGACCTATTGTGGACAATGAGGAAAGTGATTTAAACTATTATAGAGGCAATAATTTCCAAAAAGAAGTTATTGGACCTGATGGAAAAATTCAGTTGGTATCCCTAGACCGGTTTCGGGTAGACACTCTTCCTAATGGACGCCCTATTGTCCAATCCCTCCCCGGGGAAATCGAATATGCAAATTTCGATGATGCCGAAACATTTATGCGCACGAATATTGATAACCCAAGTCCTATTGCTCATAATGATGGGGATGTAGAATCATCTATATTTTATCGTTATGGAGAAGAAATACAATATTACGATGCAGATCCTATGTATAACTCACCCAGGCATATACAGATTACATTGGATCAGGACGGTGAATTAATTAGAGAATATGATCCTTCAAACTACCGAACAACTTTGATTTCCAATCAATCAAGAGTATATAAAGGTGGGTCATGGAAAGATCGTGCCTATTGGTTGGACCCTGCAAAGAGAAGGTTACTTCCTCAATACTTATCAACTAATTATATCGGCTTTAGATGTGCCATGTCTCAAATTGGTCAAAATTCCAAGTCTCGGTCAATTTTTAGACGTAATTCAAGATAATAATCAGGGCAGTATTAATCCATAGTTTTTAGTTGTGGAAGTCCCTGAACTTCATTTCTATTTTTTAAAGTCTTCCGGTGCATCTATTGACACTAGAACGATATTGCCCGGCCAGATATTTTTTGCGCTACAAGGTGAGCATTTTGATGGACATCAATTTGTTGATGATGCACTAAAAAAAGGAAGTTCTAGGGTGGTAGTGCAAAAAGATAAGATATATCCCAAAAACAAGAAAATCGTTCAAGTTGACAATGTCCTTGAGTGTTTGCAGCAATTAGCAAAATATCATAGGGTATATTGTGATACCATGTTAATAGCAATTACCGGAAGTAACGGAAAGACAACTACCAAAGAATTGATTCACTCAATACTCGGTACTAAATATCAAGTGCTAGCTACATCAGGTAACCTCAACAACCATATTGGGGTTCCATTGACCCTTCTTCAACTTACCAGTGAAATTGAAATTGGTGTGATTGAGATGGGAGCAAGTGCAATCGGTGAAATTGAGTTTTTATGTCGTTTGGCTAAGCCCAACTTTGGTTATATCACCAATTTTGGCCGAGCCCACCTCGAAGGATTCAAAAGTATTTCAGGGGTCATCAAAGGGAAACAAGAACTATATGAATATTTGACTAAAAACAATCAATCCGTTTTATTCAATCTTGATGATCCCATACAATCAGAATACGCCTGCAAGGTTAAAAACTATCTCTCATTTGGTAGTGTAAATAAAACTTCAAATTGGACTTTTAATTACTTAGCTAATCCTAGAACATTCAAAATATCGATTCAAAATAATGGCTTCACATACCGAACCAATCTATATGGTTCCTACAACTTTTCAAATGTTGGTGCTGGGATTGCTGTGGGATTGACATTCGATATCTCTCCCAAAATGATTCAAATTGGACTTGAAAAATATCACTCTAGAAACAACAGATCACAACAAGTCAATTTGAATGGTATCGAATTGATTCTCGATGCATATAATGCCAACCCAGACAGTATGCATCAAGCCCTTAATTTCTTTTTAAAGATCGACCAGAAAAATTCTGGGGTTATTTTGGGAGATATGCTTGAACTAGGTAAGTACCAAGACCTCGAACACAAGGTCATAATCGAAGTATGTAGGAAATCTGATTTAAAATTTATTTTTTTGGTCGGAGAGATATTTTATAATCAAAAGGTTGTTGATCCAAGAATTAAAACATTCAGATCATTAGATGATCTAAAAGATGCTCTTAAGCAAATTATGAAACTGCATGATATCAGACATATATTGATTAAAGGCTCTAGGAAACTTGCTCTTGAGCGAGTATTAGAGGGGTTTCCTACAAATGATTTAGATTAAATTAATCGGTCAATAGGCAGAAAATTTCTATAGAAATCTTAATCTTTTCCTCCTATTGATTGGAGTCAACGGTTGATTGGAATTTTTCAATTAGAGCAGATAATTCTGTTTCATATGGCTGTTTCATATGATTATTGTCTATGTCTAAATTTTTTGAAAACAAGGGTAAAGAAAATTTTCCCACAATAGATTTATTGGTCCTGATGTATCTGTTGTAAAACATATTCAATACCCCAACTCCACCCCTACCACCAGGTGATGTAGACATGACAAGCATCGGTTTGTTTAACCACACATCATTTTGGATTCGAGAAACCCAATCTAGCACATTTTTAAAGGCTACAGTGTATGCTCCATTATGTTCAGCCAGAGAAATGAGTACACCGTCTGCTGTTTTAATCTTGTTCTTAAACTCATGGGCAGATTCAGGTATTCCCTTTTCTCTTTCATAATCAATACCATAAAGGGGAAGAATATAATCTGTCATCAACAATTCTGTTAAAATCACATCGTGAAGTTTTTCGGCAGCGTAATACAAAAGTGACCGATTAATTGATTTGGAGCTGTTGGTTCCAGCAATAAGAATAATCTTTTTCATTCCCTAGGGATGGCGATTAATTTTGGTTTTACACTGAGGATTAAAATTCTGTTAACCTTTTAATTTTTGAGTGCTTCAGCACCACTTACTATTTCGAGAATTTCTCCTGTAATTGCAGCTTGTCTGGCTTTATTATATGTCAGTTTTAATTGGTCTAAGATTTCGGTAGCATTTTCGGTAGCTATATGCATTGCTGTCATTCGAGCTGCATGTTCTGCTGCCAAGGAATCTCTCAGAGATTTATAAAACTGAATTTTTAGGGCTTTAGGCAAAATTTCTTGAACCACATTCTTGATACTTGGCTCATAAATAAAATGTGGGGTCTGTTTTTGAACATTGGCGGGAGGAAGTATAGGTAAAAAATGCTCCACTTGTAAAATTTGCGTGGCCACATTTTTAAATCTGTTGTATAAGAGTACCACTTTATCAAATTTTTCATCTTTGAAATCATCCAATACTGGCTGGATAATTTTTACAGAATTTGAATACGAGAGTTCGTCAAATATTTCGGCATGAAATCCTAGAACCTTGAACTCTTTTGATAATAGCTCCTGGCCTTTTTTACCAATAATCAGCACCTGAGTTTGACTGTTGGGGTATTCTTCTTTAATGAGTTTTCTTACTCTTTTAGCCACATTGGTATTGAAGGCTCCACAGAGTCCCCTATTAGAAGTAATGGGAACCAAAAGCACTCTTTCTTCATTGCGTCTCTGTGTATAGGGGCTTTTGATATCGGTGTCTAAATTGCTTCCAAATTCTCGAACCAATTCGCTGAGTTTTTCAGCATAGGGGCGCACGGCTATAATCTGGTTCTGGGCTTTTTTTAGTTTGGCTGAAGCCACCATTTTCATGGCTCGAGTGATTTTCTTGGTAGAATCTACCGAAGAAATACGGCTTCGAATCTCTTTTAAATTGGACACAATTTATTGCTTGTATTGACCAGCTATTTTTTCGATAACTATTTCTAGTTCTTCAGTTATTTTTATTGGTAGTTTTCTTCCTTCTAGTTTGATTGTCTTTAAGCTTTTGAGCAAATCGCTGTGATTCTCCTTTAGTTCTAGCAAATAGGCCGCTTCAAAATCTTTTACTCTTTCAACCGGAACATCTGAAATTAATCCTTGCGTCCCTGCATATATTATAGCAATTTGATCTTCAACGGAATAAGAATCGTTTTGATTTTGTTTGAGAATCTCAACATTTCTTTTTCCTTTTTCAATAATCATTGAGGTTTGTTGGTCAAGATCTGAACCAAACTGTGCAAATGCTTCAAATTCTCTATACTGTGCTTGATTGATTTTTAGGGTGCCGGCAACAGCTTTCATCGTTTTGATTTGGGCACTACCTCCTACTCTGGACACGGAGATACCAACATTTATCGCAGGGCGGATTCCTGCATTAAATAAATCTGTTTCTAAGAAAATCTGTCCGTCGGTAATTGAGATGACATTGGTAGGTATATAGGCAGAAACGTCTCCTGCTTGGGTTTCGATTATTGGCAGGGCAGTCAATGAGCCACCTCCTTTGACTTGATCTTTTATACTGAGGGGTAAATCGTTCATCTTTTGGGCAATCTCATCATTGTTGATGATTTTGGCTGCTCTTTCCAACAATCGTGAATGCAGGTAAAATACATCTCCTGGATAGGCTTCTCTTCCAGGAGGTCTTCTCAGCAGAAGGGATACTTCTCGATAAGCCACTGCTTGCTTGGATAGATCATCGTAGACTATCAAAGCTGGTTTTCCGGTATCTCTAAAATACTCTCCTATTGATGCTCCAGCGAATGGTGCATAAACCTGCATCGGGGCAGGATCTGAAGCAGAAGCAACAATTACTGTGGTATAATCCATAGCACCATGGTCATCCAATGTTTTGACTATGGAGGCAACCGTAGATGCTTTCAATCCGATTGCTACATAGATACAATAAACTGGTTCACCTGAATCGTAGAACTCTTTTTGATTTAAAATGGTGTCAATACAAACGGTAGTTTTTCCTGTTTGTCGATCTCCGATGACCAGTTCTCTTTGTCCTCTACCAATAGGAATCATAGAATCTATAGCTTTGATGCCTGTTTGTAGCGGTTCATTAACTGGTTGGCGATAAATTACTCCAGGTGCTTTTCTCTCTAGAGGCATCTGATATAGATTCCCTATAATAGGTCCTTTCCCATCTATTGGATTGCCAAGAGTATTAACTACTCGGCCAATAAGGCCTGGGCCGACTTGAATTGAAGCGATTCGTTTGGTTCTGGTAACCTTATCCCCTTCTCTAATTTCTGTAGAGGGCTCTAAAAGAACAACACCCACATGGTCAATTTCCAGATTGAGTACCATTCCTTCAACTCCTGTTTCAAACGAAACCAGTTCTCCATATTGGGCTTTGGAGAGTCCAAATACTCTGGCGATACCATCACCCACTTCAAGGACTACACCTATTTCTTCCATTTTTTGAGAAATCTCAGCATCTTCAAGTTGAGATTTGAGAATGGAAGAAATTTCTGATGGTTTTATATTTTCCATAAAATTTTATCGTATCAAATAATTATTGAACTATAGCATTTTTTATGCTATTGACTTTGTTGGTAATGCTGGCATCGTATTGCAAATCTTCATAATTGAGTACAAATCCTCCAATAATTTTTGGCTCAATAACATTGATTAGATCAACTTTTCCATCAATAAATTTATTGATAGTTTGGTACACTTGATCTTTCAGATTTCCTTTTAATTCAACGGCTGTGGTTACCTTGACTATTGTTTTCCGTTTTGCTTTCAGGTCCAGTTTATAAATTTCCCTTAAAATACTTTGGAGTAATTCAAATCGATTATTTTGGGTTAATAAATCAAGCATCTTGACTGTTATCTGATTAGGATTATTCAGCATACCAAGGAGGGCTTTTTTTCTCTTTTCTAGGGAAAAGGGAGAAAATCTTAAAAGATCTTGCACTTGGATTGATTGAGCAATGATTTTATCCAAAAAAACACAATCTGAAACGAACTCGCAGGTATGGTTTTTTTGGTTTGCATAGCTGTATAGAGCTTTTGCATAGCGGATTCCAACAATAGACACTTTCATACTAATTCAAACTGACTTCTTTTAGGAGTTCTTGAATCAATTTTTGTTGCTTTTGCTGATCAGAAAGTTCATCGTCTAGTACCTTATGGGCAATTAATATCGCTACTTGGCCAACTGAGTTTTTGAGTTCTGAAACGGCATTTTGCTTTTCTACTTCTATATCGCTATAGGCATTTTGCAAAATTTTCTGGGCTTCTTGTCTAGCTTCTTCTTTGGCTGAATTTATCATCTGGGCACTAGATTTATTTGCCTGACGTAAAATTTCATCTCGTTTTTGGTAGGCCTCTTTGAGTACCTTTTTATTCTCTGATTTCAGCTTAGCACTTTGTTGTTCGACTTTTCTTGCATTTTCTAGTGACCCTTTTATGGTCTGTTCACGTTGTTGTATTGCTTTCAAAATCGGTTTCCAGGCATAGCGCTGAAGAATTAAAAGAACAATCAAAAAAATCAGCGACTGCCAAAAGAATAGGCCAATCGAAAATTCTGTTATCAACTTTTCCATAAAAGTCTATTCAATTTAGGCTAAAAATAAAGCCGCAAAACCAATACCTTCTACTAATGCTGCTGCAATGAGCATGGCGACATTGATTTTTCCAAAAGCATCAGGTTGACGTCCGATGGCTTCTGTTGCACCTCGGCCAATTGACCCCACACCGATACCTACGCCGATCACAATTAGTCCGGCTCCTACAATTTCTGGAATTTCCATAATGAATATTTAATAAAGTTATTTATATGTAAGTTTAATGTTTTTCAGCTACCGCAAACCCAAAATACACAGCGGAGAGAACCGTGAACACATAGGCTTGTAAGATAGCTACTAAAATTTTAAGGTTGGCGATGACAAAGGACAGCAGAAAACCCATTGACTTGGCGAAGATACCATCAAATACAAATATGAGACTGATCAGGGTCATCAAAACAATATGACCTGCGGCCATATTAGCATAAAGTCGAACCATAAGGGTAAAGGGTTTTATAAAAACCCCTAATAATTCTATAGGCATTAATACTGGTCTGATATAGTAGGGAACTCCGGGCATCCAAAATATATGAGCCCAATAGTTTCGATTGCCTTTGACATTGGTGATGATAAAAGTGATTATAGCGAGACAAAAGGTTACGGCTATATTCCCTGTAACATTAATTCCAAGAGGTGATAATCCAATAAGGTTAAGGATTACCACAAAAAAGAATACCGTCAGCAGGTAGCTCATGAACTTGTGGTAGTGCTTTTCACCGATGCTCATAATTGCTATCTCGTCGCGGACAAACAGAATTACGGGTTCTAAAAACCGTCCCAGGCCTGTGGGCATCAAATCATTTTTTGCATAGGATTTGGCGTGTTTATAAAAAAACCAAAGCATCAGCAAGCATACCAATACTATGGACACAACACTTTTGGTAATCGAAAAATCAATTGGTCGGTAATTAGTTACTTTATCTTCCAGGCTGTAGATGATTTCCCCTTTTGCATCGGTTTGATAAATTCTGCTGTGATAGACTTTATAGAACTTTCCTTTGGCTTCTACTACTGCCTTACCATGTTTGAATTTGGAGGAAGAAAAACTTACAAATCCAACCTCTTTATCCCATAGAATGACCCATAGTGGAATGGAGATGTACACTTTTTCCCCACGATTATTGGTATAACTAAATATGTTGAAATCATGGTTATCCAAAATATGGTGTTGTATATAGGCATCAATTTCTTCTTTGAGTCCGTTGGGTTTTTCAGGTTCCTTATCAGAGGCGGCCACCAACCCTATGGCCAGAAAAACCATAACCAATGAGTAGTAAAATTTTTTGATTCCGCTTATTGGAATACTCAAGACAAAGCCCTTTTATTACGGCGATGCAAATGTAGTTATTCAGACTAAATTTTTTACTTCTGGCTAATTTATTTTAAGTACAAGATTTCTCTATTTTTCAAATCAAATTTTTGGTATTTTGTGTGACCTATAGGGTATAATTTTTGATGTTTTGTACATCAGATTTAAATCCAAGTGTATAATTGAACCCTTAGTCCTCATCATATTGTGCAATATACACTATTATATTTCTCATTTAATTTATATATTTGCGATGTAGTTAAACATGTTGACCTATAACTAAAAGAAGCTGAGAGTGAACTAAAACGATATATACACATATATTACACAATTAATTTATACATTTTCTATATGGCCAAACAAATAGATATACAAGTAAAAGAGAGTGAGAGCGAACTGAAAAAGCTCATATCTAAGCAAAAGACCCCCACCAATAAAAGTAGAGTTAGGATGCTTCTCTTGGTAAAACAGAAAAAAGTGACTTACACTAAGGATTTGGTCCCCCGGCTTAAGGTTTGCCGTAGAACTATTTATAGTTGGATGAGTATATACGCTCAATACGGTTTAAAGGAATTATTAGCGAGTAAAAAGCGTGGTGGTAATACCCCTGTGATAGAAGAACGAACCAAAGTAGCAATAGCGGAAAAGCTTGCAGATCCTTTGACAACGATGACTAGTTATGTAGAGTTATTAGATTGGGTGCATAGAGAATACCAGTCTAATGTTAAATATACCACACTTCATAAGCATTGCCGGGAACATCACAATAGTACATTAAAAGTCTCTAAAAGAGGGGGAGTATCCCGAATACTGTGTAAATAAAAATCAGGTGGGTCTATGAAGACTCACCTGATTTTTTGTATTTTTTCAGTGTGGTTTCCTAATCACATTTATCCTAGAATAAACCCACTAATGCAACTCTTTAGGATAAAGTTTTCGATTATAAATGAAAGTTAACCAAATTGGATAAATAGGGGGTACAAATTAGTTTTTTCATTTTTGATTATAGACTGCTCAACTTTTGGGTCAAAAGTTTTTCCATAATCTTATATCCCTCAGCTGTGGGATGTACTCCATCATCGGCATATTCTTTTTTCATCCCAGAATTACCGTCTGTTAGAGCACTGAAATAATCGAGATATCCATAACCATTTTTCTCTGCGTATTGCTTCATCATTTGATTTAGCTTGGGAATTTTTATATGTGGATTCTTTCCAGGACTCCATCGGTAATCACTAGCTGGCAAGACGGAACACAATAAAACCTGAATACCGTGAAAATCGGCCAGCTCACTCATTGATTTAATATTATCTAGTATTTCTTCAAGGCTTATCGGACCCGTATTGCCTGCAATATCATTGGTTCCCGCAAGAATAACTACCACCTTTGGGGCTAATGAAATTACATCATTTCGAAATCGAAGCAACATTTGTGAAGTTGTTTGACCACTTATGCCACGGTTGATATAATGTTTGTTCTGAAAAAAATCAGGCCTTGAATGACTCCAGCCTATCGTGATCGAATTACCCATAAAAACGACTCGATTTTCATCCGACTGTGGAGGGGAAAGAGCTTCATTCTGTTCACGAAAATGCTCCAAACCTCCCCAGTCTTGAGCAAACAGACCTAGAGACATAAAGATAGAAAATACAAGGACACCATATCTACAAAAAAGAACTTTCAACATTTGATAAACAATTTGTTTCAAAAATATTCTAATTTTCGTTGAAAACAAAATGTATTTTCCTAAATTAGCAAAATCTTAAAAAAAATTAATACACAGTATGAATTATGAATTTAAACTTTCTTAGAAAAGTTGTACCTCATGTGCTTGTGTTGATGATGTGTACCTATGCACTTCATGCTCAACGCACAATTTCAGGTACTGTTACAAGCGCTGACGGCCCGCTTCCCGGTGCCTCAGTGGTCGTTCAAGGCACTACGATTGGGACAGGAACAGATTTCGATGGGAATTTCACCATAGAAGTTTCAGACGGCGATGTTCTAGAATTTTCTTTTGTAGGCTATGTTTCTCAGCAAGTTCAAGTTGCTGGGCAAGATACAATCAATGTTTTCTTGCAAGTTGATAGTCAGCTTGAAGAAGTTGTAGTTACAGGATACGGTTCTCAACGCGAAAGAGAGATTACTTCTTCTGTGGTTAAAGTTACTGCTGAAGAATTTAATAGAGGACCCATTACCAATCCAAGCCAATTACTTCAGGGAAAAGTTGCAGGATTAAGCATTTATAACCGTGGCGGTAATCCCAATGGAGGGCCTACTATTCGGTTGCGAGGACTCTCTACAATCGGTGCTAATGTGCAACCTCTTTTTGTTATTGATGGAGTTATCGGGGCATCCCTGAATAATGTGGATCCCAATGATATTGAAACTATCAACGTACTGAAAGATGGTTCTGCTGCTGCAATTTATGGTTCACGAGGTTCCTCCGGGGTTATTATCGTCACCACAAAAGGAGGCTCAGTGGATGAATTTTCACTCCAGTATAATGGACAAGTCGGTGTGTCAAGTATTCTTGACCAAGTTGATGTGATGACATCAGCAGAGTTTAAAGAAGCTGGGGGAGTCGATATGGGCTCTGAATCCGATTGGACTGATTTAGTAACCAGGGATGCATTAACCCAAATCCATAATGTTTCTGCATCCGGAGGATTTGGGAAAACCAGCTTTAGAATCGCCGCCAATGTTCGAGAAGTTGAAGGTATCATTAATCGAACTGGATTTAATCAGTTCAATTCAAGAACCAACATCAATACGAAGGCATTTAGAGATAAATTGACTATTGATTTTAATTCCTCTTATACCAAGAGAAATCAAGACAATGGCAATTCTGAAGTGATGGAACATGCCACGTATTTTAATCCAACAGCCCCTGTATATTTTGACGACACACCCTTTAGAGAATTCTTCTCTCAACAGCAAAGGGATGCCGTCGGCGGATATTTTCAACCATTTGGTCTGTTTAGAAGCTATAATCCTGTTGCTATAACCGAACAAGGAAGATATCAAACGGAGGTTATTGATTTGAATTATAGTGTAAATGCCAACTATCAAATGACAGATTGGTTAAGCTTAACCGGTCAGTTTGCATCCCAGCAGTCTCGAAATAATTATGAAGAATCCCGATCTACTCAAGACTACCATACCCAAAGAGCAACAAGCGACCAAAGAGGAAACGTGGCTTTTGAAAATACAAATTATAGTTTTACCCTCTATGAGTTCTATGGAACTTTAAGAAAAAATTTAGGATTAATTGATTTAACCTTCACCGGTGGATATTCATACCAAGAAGAAGACTGGTTTCGGAGAAGGATAGGTTTGATTGACTTTCCTAATGATAATATTGATTACGCTTACAACATTGGAGCATCGGAGCAACTTGTGGAAGCTACAAGTTTGCCCATTGGTGGTACTTTTTCAAATAAGGCACCGACTACAAAGATCATTGCAGGCTTTGCCCGATTGAATTTGGTGATAGATAATGGGATTTATTTTAATGCTTCAGTACGAAGAGAAGGCTCAACTAAATTAGGTGAAGAACAGAAATGGGGTGTTTTCCCAGCCGTTGGATTGGGGGCCGATATGAATAAATATCTTGGGCTTTCTTTCGACCGGCTAAAATTTAGAGTCGGCTATGGACAAACGGGCTCATTACCTGTTGATTCAGGATTATCACAAATTGTATATAATTTCAGTTATGGTGCTAATGGTACCCAACAAGCACGAGCTTTCAACCCTGAGCTCAAGTGGGAAAGTAAGGCGGAAACCAATGTTGGGATTGAGTTTACTCAAGGGAATTTGAATGCCACGGTTGACTACTATACAAGAGAAATTTCTGATTTTTTACTCGAAGCAGAGGTCGATGCGGCCGTCTTTGGATTTAATCGAAGATGGCAAAACTCCGGTAAGATGACCACTTCAGGGATTGAATTAGCGGCCGACTATAATGTTAATAATGTATGGTCACCAGGGATAGTGGTCTCCACTTATTCATCAACTCTCAATGAATATATTGTAGAAAATGGGATACTAACTGGTAACTTAGGCTCTCCAGGTCAGAACCAAACCAATATGATTCTGGTAAAACCAGGTGAAAAAATCGGTCAAATATGGGGTCCACGATTTGTTTCTGTAGATGCTGAAGGAAATCCTCAGTTTGAAGATGTCAACGGTGATGGTAATCTGGTAACAGGCCAAGACAAAGCCTTATCAGACGATGTTGATTTCGAAGTTTTAGGTACTGGGATTCCAACCATAGAATTTGGATTCTCCAATAATATATCTCTAGGAAAATGGAATATCAACGCTTTTTTCAGAGGTGCTTTAGGTCATAGTCTAGTCAATACTTTCCGTGCTTTTTATGAACCTAGGGTAGGAAGTCAATCTTCATATAATTTCATCAATACCAAATTGGCCATTCCCGAATTGAAAGCAGCAAATTTCAGTTCTCTATACGTAGAAAAAGCGGATTTCTTCAAATTGGACAACCTAACGGTTTCCTATACCTTTGATATACCCGCGGAATCGGTAATTTCTGCGGCTTCTGTATCTGCAAATGTTCAAAATGCATTTGTTTTGTCAGGTTATACAGGTCCAGATCCTGAACCTTCCTTAACCGACGGTGGTAATGTATTGGCACCAGGTATTGATAGAAGAAACAGCTATTTCACTTCCCGAACCTTTACTTTGGGATTAAACATTGACTTTTAATTTTTACTAAAATGAAGAATTTTATAAAATATATATTGATTGCTCCACTAGTATTTTTCGCTTTTGGATGTGACTTGGAAGAAAATCTAATTGGCAATTTTACTGAGCCATTCACCCTTGGTGGAGATTCAGGTGGAATAGTTGCTCCCCCGATTAGTGAAGGTGAATTTGACGGAAGCAATCAAACGGTATCTGATAGACTTCAAGGAGCCTTTGATAAATTGCGTGATGGAACGGCAGGACACAACAACTATTGGTCAATTGTAACTGTCGCAGCTGATGACATTTTTATTGGAGTTAAAGGAGGAGACTGGTATGATGGAGGTACTTGGGTACAAATTCATCAACACACCAATGATGCTACCCACGAAGGTACAGGCAATGCTTGGAATACAATTTACAACTCCATTAATGAGGTGAATAACACTCTCGCAGGTAGTGGTTTAAATGATAATGATATGTCACAATTAAAAGTGTTAAGAGCCTTCTTATATTGGAGATTACTTGATACATGGGGTAACGTTAAATTGGTTACAACACCTGGAACTGATGTCCCCCAATCATCACGTGCTGAAGTCTTTAGTTTTGTTGAGCGAGAGATTTTAGATGCATTAGGTATATCCGAAGTTTCTGCCATGATGGATTTATCTGGAAGTCCTCTGACTACAGAAGACAAGAAATATCGGGTCAACCAGTTTGCTGCTCTGGCCTTACTTACGAGACTCTACCTCAATGCTGAAGTTTATACTGGAACTGCGATGTATCAGAAAGCTGCAGATGCGGCAACTTATGTAATTGATAATGGACCATACATGTTGAGTGACGATAATTATAGCATTAAAAATTTAGCTAAACGTCCAGTACCCATAAATGGTGTATCAGACTCAGATAATCTCACAGGGTATGCGGCTGTTTTTGCACCAAACAATCAAGATAATCCTGAAATTATTTGGTCCGTGAATTATGATCCTGCAACAGGGGGTGGCATGAATTTCAATATGATGACTTTACACTACGCCAGTCAAAATACTTGGAATTTTTCTGCTCAACCATGGAATGGTTATCAAACAGTAACAGACTTTTATAATACCTATGATGCTAGTGATGCTCGAAAATCTAACTTTTTGGAAGGTCAACAATATGATTTTCAGGGGATTCCATTAATTGATTGGGCTGCGGATGATTTTGATGAAAGTGGAGCTCAGTCTCTAAGCCTTGTCTATACACCCTATGTAAATGAATTGGAACCAAACACCTGTAGGCAGTGTGGTGTTCGTATGCATAAATTCAGCTTTAGACAGTTTCAGAAAGATAATATGGACAATGATTTTCCGTTGTTCAGATTGGGAGAAGTCTATATGAATCGTGCTGAAGCAAAGGCACGAGCTGCAGCCGACTGGTCTCAAGCACTCCCAGATGTAAATATGATTAGAAGAAGAGCCGGTGTATCTGAATATTCTTCGATTTCAGGAGATGAATTTTTGGCTGAAAGGGGACGTGAATTTTATCAGGAAGCACTAAGAAGGACTGATTTGATCCGATTCGGGAAATATGGAGATAGTTGGTGGGAAAAGCCTGCTTCTCAAGATTTTAGAATCCTTTTCCCAATTCCACAATCGCAAATTGATGCCTCTAATGGTACATTAGTTCAAAACCCTGGATACTAGAAGAAAATTTTCTGTAGAAGATATATGATTTGTTGGGGGCTGAAATAAGCCCCCTTTTTTTGTATATTTACTGATATTTGTTGGAATTAGTTTTTTATTTGATATACTAAGTTTTGAATAGGTGAGGTTGATGTTTGAGTTCATCATTTGGATAATTAAGGTGCTAGCAATTTAATTTAAACGATTATTAAACTTATACTACGTTTATTGTGCTGATTTTCAGTGGTTTGAGATTAGGATTTTTTCTTTGTTTTATCTGTTTGTCTTTGGGATTTTCCCAAGTGATTATTGAAGGGAAGGTGGTCGACAGCCAAGGCCCTTTGGTGGGTGTAAACATCGTAGTTGAGGGAACTTCAACCGGAGTAACTTCAGATTTTGACGGGAATTTTTTGATATCAGTTCCATCATTAAATCGAGTTTTAGTTTTTAGTTATATCGGTTATGAAACTAGTCAAATCGAGGTTGATTCAGATGAATTTTTGGAGGTTATGATGCAACTAGAGATGGGAAGTTTAGACGAAGTAATCGTGGTTGGCTATGGAACCCAAACCAAGAGCAACTTGGTGGGTTCTGTCGTTAGTGTTGATGTTGAAGAGGCCAATCAAATTCCAACGACCAATATTTCTGAGCTTTTAAGGGGTAGAGCTGCTGGAGTTCAAGTCAATCTGGGTGACCCAAGACCTGGAGGCTTTTCAAACATAGTTATTCGAGGAAATGTCTCTGTAGCAGGGGGGAACAGCCCATTGATTATTGTTGATGGTCTTCCTTATGACAATCTTAATGATGTGCCTGCAGGTGATATCGCTTCTATAGAAATACTCAAAGATGCAGCATCTACGGCAATCTATGGTGCTAGAGCATCCAATGGTGTGATTTTAGTAACAACCAAAAGTGCAGACCAAACAATTAAACCAAGATTTAGTTATTCCTCCTATGTCTCAACCCAAACCTTGACAAGAAATTTTAATCTTTTTACCGGAGAGCAGTTTGCTGATTTGCGAAGACAAGCTAATAGAAATCGTAGGACGGGAGATTTTCTTTCCGATGGTATTATTTTTTCGCCCTTTGAAAGAGATGCTATTGAAAACGGTCTGTATGTTGATTGGGAAGATTTGGTTCTAGATGATGCATTGTTGACCAACCATACACTGAGTATTAGTTCAGGGGGACAAAGGACCAAATTGTATTCCAGTATCAATTATTTCAGTCAACTGGGAATTATACCCAATTCGAAGTATAATCGATTGAGCTTTAAATTGAATCTAAATCAAAAACTAACCGAAAAAATTAATTTGGATTTTATATTCAACTATCAAGACGCTGTTCAGGAAAAGGAAACTGGAGGTTTGAATTTCACTACCATTACCCCACTTGCTAAACCATTTGACGAGCAGGGAAATCTTCTGAAATACTTTTTAGGACCGACCGATACGAGTAATGTCAACCCTCTTTGGGATCAAAGGGAATCTTTGGATGAGGCTGAGATTGATCTAATTGATTTAAGCTTAAAATTAAATTTTCGTATTCTACCCTCTCTAACCTATTCACTAAAGACTTTTCAGCGAAACAGATTCAATAATCAGGGTGTCTATCGTTCATCATTACATTCAGCCGGAGACCAAGGAACTGGTGGCATTGGAGTACTTATCAACAGTAGATACAATCAAGTTTTGATTGAAAATATTGTCTCCTTTACCCCAGATTTGGGTCAAGATCACACATTTGATTTTACCACTGTCCAAGCTTATGATCAGCAGATTAGTGAGTATTCACAATTAGATAAATCAGGATTCTTGAATGATGGTTTGAAGTATGATGGTCTAGCCACTGAATTACTCAGTAGTATTCGAAATGTATCCAGAAGAAGAATTCTGTCTTTTATGGGCAGGGCACGATACTCACTTAAGAATAAGTATCTTTTTGAAGCTACAATTAGGGCAGATGCTTCATCTGTTTTTGCTGAGGATAATAAATGGGGGTATTTTCCTGCCATTTCTGGGGCATGGAAAATTCATCGTGAATTTTTCAAAGATCACAGAAAAATTGATGAACTGAAATTACGGGTCAGCTATGGTGCAACAGGCAACCAAGGAATCAACCCTCTTGAGTCATTAGGTGTGGCGGATTTCACTCCATATGTTTTTGGATCTCAAGTTGTGGGAGGTGCGGTAGCTTCTTCTCGACTGCCAAACCCTCAATTGAAGTGGGAAACCACTATTACGGCGAATTTGGGTCTCGACTTTTCTTTTTTGAATCGTTCCTTTAGTGGTACTGCAGAAGTCTATCAAGCCAATACCATTGACTTGTTATTGGACCGGTCCATTGCAGCTTCTACGGGATTTAGTGTAACCCGGTTTAATGTGGGTGAATTGCAAAATACAGGTGCAGAACTAACCCTTAACGCACGATTATATGATAGATCTGATCTATATATTGATCTGGGCACAGTACTTTCCACCAATAGAAATAAAATAATTGCCCTTACCGGAGAGGTTGATAGTGAGGGAAATTTTATTGATATCCCCTCAACAGCTGGACGGTTATCTATTGGTCAATCTATTAACAGCATTTGGCTACCTCAATATGCTGGTATTTTTCAAGAAGGAGATGATGTAGTAGCAGCTGGTATTCCAACTGCCCAGCCTGGAGATGTTCGGGTTGTAGACCAAAATCAAGACGGACAAATTGATGATCGTGATAATGTCTTTGTAGCAACAGATCCCGATTGGTATGGATCATTTACTGGCACTATTCGCTATAAGGGGTTCGATGTTTTTGCTGACTTCTATTCTGTCCAAGGTGCTACTCGAATCAACTCGGTCCTCGCAAATGGAGAAATGTGGAAAGGAGCGATTAACGGCATTGTAACCAGATATTATACTCCCGAATTCCCATCCTTAGAATTTCCAAGACCCAAGCCGATCACACATGCCCATCTTTATTCATTTGCTGTTAGGGATGCATCTTATTTTAGATTACGTACTCTAACTGTGGGTTATACCCTACCTAAGCAATGGAAATCATCTCTTGGGATAGAAAATTTACGAATTTATTTTACGGGCACAAATTTATTTACTATCACAGATTTTCCTTCTTATTCACCAGAGCAGGATTTGTTTAATGGGGTATTTCCTGAAACATTGAATATAACTATTGGTCTTAATGTTGATATTTAGTCATGAAAATTGTAAATAACATCATTCTCATACGATTGGTCTTGATTGGTTGCTGTTTCTTTTTCGCTTGTGATGAAGATTTCTTGAAAGACGAGCTTTTATCTGATACTTCTGTTGATTTTCTTTATTCAAGTGCTGATGGATTGGCCAATGCGGTAGTGGGGTTATATGTATTGCAGCGTCAGCCCTATGAGCAGTCTACTTTCCAAAATGCATCCTGGAACGGTATGATTCCTTTGGTATTGACTGCAAAGAGTGATATTGCGGTTGGGATTGATGGTGAAATTTCGCTATACAGCCGATTGACTTGGGGATCAACTCGTGGGGACTTTGGGGTTACTGCTGCTTATGATTTCTTTTGGTCATTAAATTATAAGATAATCGATAGGGCAAATTCCATAATCAAAGGTGGTGAAGAATTAATTGATGGGGGTAACACAGATGTCAAGATTATTCAGGCTTTAGCAGAAGCTAAAGTGATGCGAGCTCAAGCTTACTTCACTCTGTATAGGATGTTCAATAACATATATATCAAGACTGAACCGACAACGCCAGAATCAGCATTTGACCGCCCACAGGATAAATCAAACCCTCAGGAAATCTTCGCATTAATAAGGGAAGATTTGGGTTTTGCCAGTCAGAATCTATCCTATGAGACTTTGCAATTTGGAAGATGGACCAAAGGTGCTGTTGATCATCTTCGGGCTAAAGTCGAAATGTGGGACAATCAATACCAGAAAGCTGCAGATATCATTGATGAATTGATTTCATCATCTCCTCATGATTTGGTATCATTAGAAGAGGTGTTTGATGGAGAGCTTGATCATCAAGAAACGCTACTAGCGATTAACTTTGAAAAATCTGCAATTGGCGGAGGGGCACCTCACATCATGAATTGGAGTACGGTTTCGTATTATGCTGGGGCACCAGGTTTGGTTCAATCTATTGAAAATGGGGGCAACGGTGTAGGATTCATAAGTTTGAATGACTATACGATCGACCTATTGCTTGAAGATCCCAATGATAGACGAAAGGACAACATCTATTACATTTTTGAATACAAGTACAACGATCCTCAAACTCTTCCCCGGAATAAAAAAATTGGAGATCCTCTAGATCTTTACACGAATCATCCAACAGATCCAAACCAGTTTTTTTTATATTACCGCAGACAAAATCCTGGTATACTCAAATTTTTCGACCCAGGAGTTGATCCCACGGACAGAGATCATTATAAAAATGTGATGATTTATAGATTAGCCGAATCCTATCTAATAGGAGCAGAAGCACATAATCAGCTTGGCAACAAATCGAAGGCTTTGGAATATTTAAATGCTGTTCGGCAGCGGGCTGGGGCAGATCCTTTGAATAGAGTGGATATAGATATTATATTAGAAGAGAGGGCAAGAGAATTGGCATTTGAAGGACAACGATGGTATACCATTAAAAGAACAGGTAAAATGTATGATTACATGATGGATCATATGAATAATGATAATATCAACCGATATTATTACCCTGATGGTAACCCTAAGGAGTTATATCGTCAACATATGGAGCATTTGCCTATACCTCAGGGACAATTGGATTTGTTGGGTGACAACTATCCCCAAAATGATGGATATTGATATATGAATTTAATTTAGTCTTTAATTAAGATGATAATAAACAGTAAAAAACAATAAAATGAAAAGAGTTTCAGTTTTGAAGATCATCATGGGCATTATGACAGTAATGGCCTTGATTTTTCTGCCGGTTTCTTGTGGTAATGAACCTGTGGAGCCACCGCCAATTCAAATGCCAGAACCTCCACCACCGCCACCACAAACCAACAATGGTAATGAAGAGGAGGAAGAAGAAGAGGATACTGAAGAGGAAGGAAAATGTGAATTTGAGGCGGTTACTCCGAATCTCAATGATGGGACATTTGATTTTGAATGTAAGGGCAATCCATTTCTAGTTTCTGAGAAAATTGGACCTGATTCTGATGGAGGTAATTGGGGAGTTTTCGGAAATGGTTCTCAGGAGGCTGATAGCGAATTCTTAAAAGTTGAGTATGCTGATAATCCCAGCAAAACGGGAATTAATGAATCCGACAGAGTTTTGAAGATTACTGAGCAGCCGAATGTTGAATCTTGGTCTGGTTTCTTTTTTGATTTAGCCGAGGTGGTTGATTTCCCTGATGGTATGAATGCCATTTCCCTTCAGGTCTGGTCTGCAGCTCCGGATCAGAATGTCTTGTTGAAATTGGAGGACGCTACTGATAACACAAAGTTCACTGAGTCCACGGTCCTTACAACCCAGACGGAAGCTTGGGAGGAGCTTGTATATAATTTTCCGCCATCTGATAGCGGTAAGTATGATCGCATGACAATGATCATGAATCAGGGGACAATAAATGAAGCTGAGGTGGTTTATTATCTAGATAATGTTGCTTTTGCTACTCCGAACGAGGAGGCTGAAGAGGAGGTTGAAGAAGCCACTGCACCTGATGTTGCTTCACCAGCGCCCACATTAGATGCTGAAGGTGTAATTTCCATATTTAGTGATGCTTATACTGGTGTGGAGGGAACAGAATTCAATCCAAATTGGGGTCAAGGTACTGTTGCGACAATTGAGGAATTAGTCGAAGGAGATTCAGTTTTGAAATATGCAAATTTGAACTTTCAGGGTACTTCTTTTGAATCTCCAATTGATCTTTCTTCAAAGGCTTCACTACATCTGGACTACTGGGTTTCAAATTCTACTAGTTTAGATATTTACTTAATAAATTCTGGATTGGTAACGGGTGGGGAACCTGATGAAAAATCATATCAACTAGACTTAAGCAAAAAGAGTCAATGGGTATCTGTTGATATTCCTTTATCTCATTTTGCTGATATGGTAGATCTTTCAAGGGTGGATCAATTGAAAGTTGATGGGGATGGCACCGTTTATTTTGACAACATTTATTTCCATGGTCAAGGCGAAAATTCTCAAGATTCAGACGATGATAACCAGGGGGATAGTACATCTAATTTTAATGAAGCTGCTCCTAAACCCAAGCATACTTCAGATATGGTCATTTCAATTTTCAGCGATGCTTATGAAAATGTAGAAGGCGTAGATACCAATCCATCTTGGGACCAATCAACTGTTGCTGAGATATTACCTCTATCAGAAACAGAGAGCGTATTACACTATTCAAACCTCAATTATCAAGGTATTCAGTATGCCAATGAAAATGAAGGTTTGGATGTTTCGGAGATGACTCATTTACATATTGATTACTATCTTGTAGAAGCAACGGATTTGAAATTTTATTTAATTAGTACTGATCCTACGCGTGAAATTCATTATTCATTGCCTGTGGACAAGAAAGAAGAGTGGCTGAGTGTTGATATTGATTTATCAGAATTCACCAAAGGGGACAATCCGGTTGATTTGACCAAAGTATGGCAATTTAAAATTGATGAAGAAGGGGGTGATGGAAGTGCTGAAGTCTATTTTGACAACATTTATTTCCACAAGGGCATGGATTCTGGGGATGATATGAGTACCATTGGTGAACCCCAAGATGCAGCTCCAAAGCCAGAGCATGATTCCAAGCAGGTGATTTCGATATTTAGTGATGCATATACTGATGCGGAGGGAACAGAATTTAATCCTAATTGGGGCCAACAAACCGTCGTTACAATTGAGGAATTAGTCGAAGGAGATTCAGTTTTAAAATATGCTAATTTGAATTATCAGGGCACCCAATTTTCCGATCCTGTTGATGTTTCTTCCTCAACGCATTTACATATTGATTATTGGGTTTTAGAATCTACGGCACTAAACTTTTTTCTGATCAATTCGGCTAATACTACTGGTGGAGATGCTGCTGAAAAGGCTTTCTCTTTGAAATTGGATGGTAAAAAGCAGTGGCTATCTGTTGATATTCCTTTATCTCATTTTTCTGATGTGGTAGATCTTACGAAGGTGGATCAATTAAAAGTTGATGGGGACGGCACTGTTTATTTTGACAATATTTATTTCTACATGGGTAAGGATTCTGGGGATGATAAGAGTGCTATTAGTGAACCCCAGGAGGCGGTTTCTGAGCCTGTGCATGATTCAGATAAGGTCATTTCAATTTTCAGCGATACATATACTGATGTGCAGGGAACAGAATTTAATCCTAATTGGGGGCAACAAACCGTCGCAACAATTGAGGAATTAGTCGAAGGAGGTTCAGTCTTGAAATATGCTAATTTGAATTACCAGGGCACCCTATTTTCCGATCCTGTTGATGTTTCTTCCTTAACGCATTTACATATTGATTATTGGGTTTTAGAATCTACGGCACTAAACTTTTTTCTGATCAATTCGAGTGATATTACCGGTGGAGATCCTGCTGAAAAGGCTTTTGTCTTGGAGTTGGCTGGTCAGGAGCAATGGTTATCTGTTGATATTCCTTTATCTCATTTTTCTGATGTGGTAGATCTTACGAAGGTGGATCAATTAAAAGTTGATGGGGACGGCACTGTTTATTTTGACAATATTTATTTCTACAAGGGTATGGATTCTGGGGTTGATAAGAGTGCTATTAGTGAACCCCAGGAGGCGGTTTCTGAGCCTGTGCATGCTTCAGATAGGGTCATTTCAATTTTCAGCGATACATATACTGATGTGCAGGGAACAGAATTTAATCCTAATTGGGGGCAACAAACCGTCGCAACAATTGAGGAATTAGTCGAAGGAGGTTCTGTTTTAAAATATGCTAATTTGAATTATCAGGGTACCCAATTTTCCGATCCTATTGATGTTTCTTCCTCAACGCATTTACATATTGATTATTGGGTTTTAGAATCTACGGCACTAAACTTTTTTCTGATCAATTCGGCTAATACTACTGGTGGAGATGCTGCTGAAAAGGCTTTCTCTTTGAAATTGGATGGTAAAAAGCAGTGGCTATCTGTTGATATTCCTTTATCTGATTTTTCTGATGTGGTAGATCTTTCAAAGGTGGATCAATTAAAAGTTGATGGGGATGGCACCGTTTATTTTGACAATATTTATTTCTACCAGAGAATGGATTCTGGGGATGACATGAATGCTATTAGTGAACCCGAGGAGGAGGCTTCTGAGCCTGTGCATGATTCTGAGCAAGTGATTTCGATATTTAGTGATGCATATACTGATGTGAAGGGAACAGAATTTAATCCGAGTTGGGGTCAACAAACCGTCGCGACAATTGAGGAATTAGTCAAAGGAGGTTCAGTTTTAAAATATGCTAATTTGAATTATCAGGGCACCCAATTTTCCGATCCTATTGATGCTTCTTCCTTAACACATTTACATATTGATTATTGGGTTTTAGAATCTACGGCACTAAACTTTTTTCTGATCAATTCGAGTAATATTACCGGTGCAGATCCTGCTGAAAAGGCTTTCTCTTTGAAATTGGATGGTAAAAAGCAGTGGCTATCTGTTGATATTCCTTTATCTGATTTTTCTGATGTGGTAGATCTTTCAAAGGTGGATCAATTAAAAGTTGATGGGAATGGCACCGTTTATTTTGACAATATTTATTTCTACCAGAGAATGGATTCTGGGGATGATATGAGTACTATCGGTGAACCCCAAGATGCGGCTCCAAAGCCTGAGCATGATTCTGAGCAAGTTATTTCGATATTTAGTGATGCATATACTGATTTGGAGGGAACAGAATTCACTCCAAATTGGGGTCAAAGTACTGTTGCGAAAATTGAGGAATTAGCCGAAGCAGGTTCAGTTTTAAAATATGCTAATTTGGATTATCAGGGTACCCAATTTTCCGATCCTGTTGATGCTTCTTCCTTAACACATTTACATATTGATTATTGGGTTTTAGAATCTACGGCACTAAATTTTTTCCTGATTAATTCGGGTAATATTACCGGCGGAGATCCTGCTGAAAAGGCTTTTGTCTTGGAGTTGGATAGTCAGAAGCAATGGTTATCTGTTGATATTCCTTTATCTGATTTTTCTGATGTGGTAGATCTCTCAATGGTGGATCAATTAAAAGTTGATGGGAATGGCACCGTTTATTTTGACAATATTTATTTCTTCGAAGAGGAGTAGGAAGGTAATGTCATTTAAATAGAGGCAGTCTAATAAGACAATCAACTTCAAAACCTCTCATAATATCCAGCATAGTGGTTGGATTTCAAATTCTGGCCATTTTCTGTTTGGTTGATTGGGTATAGATAGTCTTCGGAAAGGAACGTGGGGATCATTACAAGGATTTTGTCCATCCCCCATCTACTGCCAATGAGATTCCAGTAATGTATGAAGCTTTTTGGCTTGATAGGAAGGCTACTGCATAACCTATTTCGCATGGGTCGGCAAATCGGCCCATGGGAATTTCATTTTTCGCCATATTAAAAGAAGGATTTGCTTCGATTAGTTCCTGTAGCCTTTCGGTATCCGTATAACCAGGCATCACATTATTGACCGTGATATTATATTGAGCCACTTCATTAGAAAGGGACTTAACTAGTCCAACAACAGAAACTCTTACTGAATTGGAAAGTATCAGATTTTTCACTGGTTGTTTTACAGCCATTGAAGTTATTGTGATGATTCGTCCCCAGTTCTGTTCTTTCATACCTGGTAAGAAACCTCTAATAATTGATGTGGGGTTTCCCAATAATAATTCATAGGCATTTCTCCAATTTTCGGAATCAAAATCATCGAATTTTCCCGCAGGTGGACCACCAGAATTGGTGATTACTATATCTACCTTGTTATATTCGTTCAATGCGGAATTGACAATTCGAATTCTGTCTTTTTCTATGGATAAATCACCTCGAATAATATAAGGGGTAATTCCTGTCTCCTTATGAATTTCATTTTGAGTATCTGTTAATGAATTTAGATTCCGTCCTGTTATAATTGGTTGCACACCCTCTTTGGAGAGTTCCATGGCAATAGATTTGCCAATTCCCTGGCTTGATCCGCCAATAAAAGCGACCTTATCATTTATACCTAAATCCATTATTGTTTTGATCTTAAATATCGGTCAGTTCCATCAATCCAATCTTGTCTCGGAGGTGACCAGGTATCTATTGCCTCTACTTGACCAATCATTTCAGCTTTATGGGGGTGGAATGCCGGAATCACAAGTACATCTCCAGGACCTAGATCAATAATTTGGGATAAATCATCTCCCAACCAAAACCGAATGGTTCCAGATATAACCTGAGTGATTTGTTCGTTATGATGGCTGTGTTTGGGTACCACAAATCCGTCTTTAAATTTCATTCTAGCGATCATGATTTTATCGCCAGTGACGATTTTTCGATGCATCGAAGGAGCGACTTCTTGTATGGGTATTTCTTCCCAATTGATTTTCTTTACCATTGAATTACATTTTCATTGAAGTTATAATAATTGTTACTATGCTCATTGCATCTAATTTCAAAATTGATTGCGAAATTCATTCACGATGATAGCAACAATGCAAAATTATTTTTATTTCATTAGGCAAGGTTAAATGCATAATACAAGTTTTGGCATTCTTTTTTCTTTTCGGTGTGTTTTCCTATATAGGCAACTATGTTGGTTTGAAGCACACCGGTACGGGAGACTGCCCAATTTCAGAATTTCGTAAATTAATCTCTTAATTTGGTGTGTTTAGATTTGACAGATCTTACATATAATTCATACTATTTTGAAATGTTTTATCCGCCGCCGTTTAATTTTCATCAAGAGTAAAATAGTAAAAGAATTCTGCTTTGACAATCAATTGAATACGAAATTTAAACCACGATGAAAAGTAACCGGTATTTTAGGGATTTGTATGTATGCGATAACCTCCCTGTATTACGGAGTTTACCCGACAATACAATAGACCTGATCTATCTTGATCCTCCATTTAACTCAAAAAAAGAGTATTCTGCTCCAACAGCAACAAAAGCTGAAGGTCAAAAATTTGATGATACCTGGAGATGGGATTCATTAAATACGAGGTGGCTAGGAGAAATAGACCGGAAAAACGTGGCTCTTTCTCATGTCATTCAGGCCGGAAGGGCAACACAAGGAGATGGAACTGCAGCCTACCTCACCATGATGGGAATACGTTTGATCGAGATGGAAAGAATACTAAAACCAACAGGATCTATTTATCTTCATTGTGATGATGCAGCAAATTCCTATTTAAAAGCCTGTATGGATGCTGTGTTCGGACATGAAAATTTCAAGAATGAAATCATATGGCGAAGATTCACAGCCCATAGTGATGCCAAGAGGTTCGGAAGGATAACCGATACGATTCTCTTTTATACGAAAAGTAGTAAATATACCTGGAACCCTGAAACGATATCTACGCCACTATCATCAATACAACTTAAGAAGAAGTTCACCCAAAAAGATAGTTCAAGAGGTCTTTACCGAAGTGGTGATCTCACAGGAAGAGGTGCTTCAAAGGGAGAATCTGGAAAACCCTGGCGAGGGTTTGATCCCACCAAAAACCAGAGACATTGGTCGATTCCACTTACTGGGACTTATGCCAAGTGGATTGAGGAAAATATCATTCCCAACTATCGTAAGATAAAGTCCTTACATAAGCGACTAGAAGCTCTATACAATGCCGATATGATCATACTTCCAGAAAAAGGAAAAAGAAAATTGCCAGGACTCAAGCGCTATGCAGCATCGGACCTAGGAATAAGGCCTCAGAATTTAATCCTGGATCCCATAGGATTTACCAATTTCAATAAAAGAGGAAGAGCAAAAGGAGATGAATATACAGGCTGGGCAACCCAAAAGCCTTTGGAACTAATACGTCCTTTAATTAAAGTATCCTCCAACCCCGGAGATTTAGTTCTAGACCCATTTTGCGGATGTGCTACAGCATGTGTAGCTGCAGAACTGGAACAACGACAATGGATAGGTATTGATCTCTGTGTACAAGCAGAAACGATCACAAAATATAGACTAGATGAGTCTGTCAGTACTGATCTTGAAGCAAGAACTAAAGGAGTGAAAATAAATGTCATCAAACAAGAGCCCAAGCCTTATGTACCTACAGAAAAAGGAGGGTTGATTACTCTCCCAGGCACCTATCCTACCCAAGAAAACATCAATAAATTATATGGAAATCAACGAGGTGATTGTCCCGGTTGTGGAAACCACTATAGAGTTAAGGATATGCATATAGACCTTATCACCTCGAAAAGTAAAGGTGGAGGCGATGAAATTGAAAATTCGCAGCTCCTCTGCGGTCACTGCAACTCAACAAAAGGAACAAGAACAATGGATAACTTGTGGACGATATTGGTTTCTAAAAATGTCATCAATTCTGAAGACGCTGAACGATTAAAGAAAAAATGGTCAAGCAAGACCTAAATGATTGGGATTATGCCAAAAACACTCGAATCATTTTAATAATATCACAACCCATTCTGTAATGTTATTTTTCTAAAAAGTTGCTCAGACCGGGTTTAGTCAAAACCTACGAATACAGACGGCTCAATTTGGAGGACTATTTTTTTCTTTATCAAACCAGGAAGCATAAGTAATATAGTTCTGGGCTATTCTTTTGATTTCTCCATCAAGAAGATCCTGATCAACCATTTTAATCAGTTTAGCTGGTATGCCTCCATAGACAGAACCTGGTGGAACGATAGTGTTTCTAGGAAGCACAGCGCCTGCACCAATAATAGAATTGGTCCCAATATGACAATGGTCCATAATAATGCTACCCATGCCAATGAGTACTTTTTCTTCAATAGTACACCCATGTACTATTGCATTGTGTCCAATAGATACATCATGACCAATCAATGTATGAGCTGTTTTATATGTACCATGAATGACTGCACCGTCTTGAATATTTACCCTATGACCTATTCTGATATAATTTACATCACCACGAACCACAGCAGAAAACCACACGGAACAATTGTTTCCTAATACAACATCACCAATTAAAGTAGCATTAGGTGCAAAAAAGCAACTATTACCAAAAATAGGGGTGCTCCCTCTAACGGATATTAGAATCATAAAATGTGACAATTAATTCAAAGTTATTATTTATCTACGACCTAATTCCATGAATTTCCCCAAAGTCCCCCTATGTTTGACTCATAGGTATTTTTGAACTGTTGGGTTCAAATAACTTTGTTGTGGATTGGGATAAAATCTACGGATAATGAGTTAGAGTATTAAACCCCAATCTTGTGCCTAAATTTGATCTTTGTTCAAAGTTATTGTCCCGGATACACATAGTAGATTTTTTGACTTTTTTTAACTAATCTAACCACAATAGATCTGGACATTCTTACTTAACAACCCCGAAGAGAAAATGAAGTTAGGTTTTCCATATTACCATACAATGGTAACCTCCTATGGAGTTAGTCGTTCCTAACAATAAAAGACAATTATAGATTTCCAATGCGTTCCAACAAAGGACAAGGAATTAACTATCGCAAATAAATAGGCGTCCGTTCCGGGTACAATCAATTATACTTAACTAACCTTGACAGTAGCTAGACGTTCTATACTTAAATACAATACGTTATACCTAGTCAAACATAGTTAATGATTAATCTAACCAATGAATTTAAAATCGTGGATAAGAATTTCTGCCAGTTTCAGTTTGTTTGAATTGATGGTGATTGAATTTGTAATTTTGCGGTTATGAATAAGTATAAAATCACATCCAAAGTTGAAAAGGATAACCCATGGGCAATTTTTGTTTCTAACCAATCCATTGGGCCCCCGAAAATGCAAACTTTCGAAAATATAGATTACACGAAAGATGCTCCGCTAGCAGCTCAATTATTTTATCTGCCCTTCGTAAAAACTGTAAAAATCGGACATAATGAAATTCATGTCGAACGATTTGATATTCTAGAATGGGATGAAGTAGATTCAGAAGTGGCACAACAGATTCAAGATTATCTAAATGATGGAGGGATGGTATTTAAAAATGCGGTAAAATCTAAGGATCCAGTTAGTGTTTATGCAGAAAGTACACCAAACCCAAAGGCAATGAAATTTGTAGCCAATATACCTTTGGTGGAACAGATGCTTGAATTCAAATCAGCAGAACAGACCACAAATGTACCATTGGCAGAAAAGTTATTTGAATTCGACTTCGTCCAAGAGGTTTTCTTTGATTCAAACTACATATCTGTTCATGCCAACATAGACTGGAATCTTCATTTTATTGAGGTAAGAGAATTTATTAAAGACTACCTTGATTCTGGAAACCCTGTCGTCACAGGACCTATCAATCCCCAACAAATTGTATCCCTGAGACACCAAACCCAACTAACCGAAATTGAAAAAGAAATTGTAGATATTCTTGACAACTATGTCCGTCCAGCAGTAGCCGCCGATGGAGGTAATATAGCTTTTGATACATACAACAAAAAAAATAAAACGCTCAGTTTAATACTACAAGGTGCTTGTAGTGGTTGTCCCTCTTCTACCTATACTCTGAAAATGGGAATTGAAAATATGATGAAACAGATGTTGCCTGGAAAAGTCAAAGAGGTAGTAGCCATCAATGGTTAATCAGATATCTAAAGTCTGGGTTTAGTGGGAATGAATTCACTCAGATATAAAGGCTCAAAATCATTGATGTCCTCGAATTCTTTAGCATTGTATTTCTTCCAAGCCAATTCGACCATGTCTATGGAACTTGGACAGCGATTTTCTGGGTGAAAACTAGCTTCCAAATCAGGTAAAAAATGCTTCAATTTTTCCTGTCCATTTCCCACCACAAAAAGTTTTTTTTCTCCAGTTATTTTATGAAAACTCGGTTTGTCCAAGTGTTCTATCCAAGTATTACCAACAACTTGATGTTTGTGATCCAACAAAAGAGCATAAACCTTTGACCCCCGAGCATCCAATAAAGACAAAACTATTTCATCAGGCTTGAGAAAAACCTTTTGAGTCATTATCTGGAGGGTATTGATTCCAATAAGAGGTATGCCAAGAGCATAACAGATACCCTTTGCTGCTGAAACTCCAATCCTAAGACCTGTGAAAGATCCTGGTCCTTTACTTATAGCGATAGCTTTTAAGGACTTGGGATGCACTTTAGTATGATCTAGAACCTCATTGATAAAAGGGTGTAATTTTTCGCTATGACAATAGGATTCAGAATACTCTTCTCTGAAGTAGATCAATACTCCCGTTTCAGCTAAGGACACTGAACAATTTTTTGTGGCTGAGTCAATATGTAGGATCAAACCAAGAAGAAAATAATCTAAGGATTATCTACAATGATATCATCAATATTCAAGGGTAGTCCAAAATAAAGTTCGAGGACCTTAAGTTTAAAAATATAGTCGTACTTAGATCTAATCACATCCGAAGTAGCAATTTCATATCGCTGTTGTGCCTGAACCAACTCAAAGGCATTCATGACACCTGCTTGGTATCTATTTTGGGCTACTTGGTAGGCATTTTCTCTAAAAGCCTCTGTTTTTAGACTAGCTTCATAAAGCCGATAAGCTCCAAGAGCAGAATTATAAGATTCATTTATAGTAGTCTCAAAATTTAATCTGTCTTGCTGGTATTGTTCTTCAGCCTTTTGAAGGTTTATCAGATTACGTTTGATATTAGAACGAGCTGTTTTGCCATTCAAAATCGGTACCGACAGCCTCAAACCAAAATTGTGACCATCATTTAAACCCCACTGCTCAAAAAAAGGTTTTGGGCCGGCAACTCCAGTCTCATTGACTCTGGTCACAACAGCTTGACCAGTTTCTTTGACTATACCTATTGGCTGTTCCACTTGGGATGGCAAACTGACTCGGCGGTCACTATATGAAATTCTGGAATTATAACCATAAAAGGCACCGAGGGTTGGTAATAAAGAGGTTTTACTGATAGCTAATTCTGAGGCTGCTAAGTCCACATTTGATTTCGATATTTTTATCGTTGCACGCGTATCAACAGCTTTTTCAAATATTTCTTTGGGATTCTGCTCAAGGATTATAGAAAAGGGAACATTAAACTGCTCATCACCAATATCAAAATTTTCGTAATCAGTAATCAATAATAATTGGGCAAGTGAAATTTTAGACAACCTCAAGTTATTTTCAGCCACGATTGTTGATTGTTCCTGAGAGGCAATATTGGCTTCAAGTTCGTACACTTCACTAGCCACAACTACACCGGCTTCTATAAGTGCTCTAGTACGATCAAGTTCTTTTTTTGATAACTCAACTTGAATTTGATTTACCTGATAAAGTTCTTTGTTGAGCATTACCTGCAAGTATGCATTAGCTACTAGAATACTGATGTTGTCTTTTATTTCTTCAAGATTGAGTTCTTTTGATAGAATATTTAGATTGCTTCGATAAAGCTCAAGAAATTTTCTTCCTCCATTGTAAATATCGTTGCTCATGGAAACACCAGCAGAAGAAAATTGAGTAGTAATATTTTCCAAAATACCTGTTGTGATATTTTGATTTAGTCCAATATTCCATGAGTGGTTTAACTGTGCATTTATATTTGGGAAAAAACTTGATTTTGCCAGTGTATTGGATACATATGCATTGTCTAAATCCAAAAGAGCTTGCTTGATGGCAATACTATTTTCATTAGCCAAAGCCAAACATTCCAACAAGTTAAATTGTGTTTTCTGACTATATAGGTTAACTGTACTAATCAGTAAAATTCCAAGTATGAGGATTCTTTTGATAATCATGAATTATAAAATGCGATGGTTCAGTTAGACTCTTGATCTTCTTGATCTCCGATTTTACTCGTTTCAGTCTTGTTCCAAATCTTTATATCGTCTTCAATCTCAATCCCCTCCAAAATTTCAACCATTAAACCATCAGATATACCTAATTCGACATCTTGCCTTTCGAATTTTTGATCTCCAACTTGAATTTCAACATAAGGTTGTTCGGTTTCTCTATCAAAGAGCAATAAGGCTTCAGAAATAGCCAATATACTATCTTTTCGTTCTAGAATTAATGAGGCATTTGCACTATAACCAGCACGAACAAAAAGACTGTCATTTAAAAACACATCCCCCTCAATTTTAAACTGAACGGCTCCTTGCTCCTCAGTACCCTTTGGTGCGATAAATTTGAGTATTGCATCAAATGAGTGGTCTTCTATAGCACCTAAACTGACGGAGAGATCCATACCCACTTCTAGCTTTCCGACTTCTGATTCGTCTACTTGACCCTCAAAAATCATTTTATTCAAATCAGCAATAGTTGCAATTGTAGTTCCATCGTTGAAAGTATTGCTTTCAATGACTTGGTCTCCTTCTTTAATGGGAATTTCAAGAACAGTTCCGGTAATGGTAGACCTTATATTGGTATTTGCTGACTGGTAGCCCCCAGCAGTTCCAAGCTGAATAATTCGTAAATCACTAGATGCATTGTTCAAGTCATTTTGAGCCCTTTGAAAATTTAATTCAGAATTTTCAAATTCTTGGCGTGAAATAATCTCCTTTTCAAATAGGTCTTTGTTTCTATTGAAATCAATTTCGGCATTGCGCAATACAATACGAGCATTATTGACACGACCTCGGGCAGAATTCAAACTTTGTTCGTTTGGCACGACCTTTACCCTGGCCAATAGCTGTCCAGATTCTACCAAATCGCCCTCTTCAACAAAGAGTTCGTCAATAATTCCAGAAATCTGGGGTTTGATTTCAACCTCGTCTTGAGGAATTACTTTTCCAGTTACTACTGTTTTTGTTTCAATAGAGGTAATTTCTGGATTATCTGTTTCATAGACAATCGAGGACTTACTGTTGGTCTTGACAAAATATGCCACTGCTAGCATGACCAAAACGACTAGCACACCTAGTCCGATTTTATAAATTAATTTCATTGTGAAACTATATGTATATGATTTGTTTTCATTCTTCTCTTAGGGCATCAATGGGACGGATGCTTACGGCTCTCTGTGCCGGTATTAACCCAATCAAGGTGCTTAGTAACACCATTAAAACGACAACGCCTCCAAGATATATCAAGGGTACAGTCGGATTGGTGTATGGAAAATTTTCCATATTTTGTGTTGCTAAATTCACGACAAATAGAAGACCCGCACCAAGTACAATACCTATAATACCCGCAAGGAGAGTTAGAAAGACATTTTCAATTACTACTTGAACCTTAACCTCACCTGGAGTGGCACCGATGGCTCTTCTGATACCGATTTCTTTTGTTCTCTCTTTGACTGAAATCAAGGAGATGTTTCCGATTCCAATCACCCCAGCTATCAAGGTAGCTATACCAACGATAAGTGAAATAAAAGTCATTCCACGGGCAAATCCCATGATTCGATTAAACTGTTCACCAAGGTTAAAGGACCCAAAAGCTCTGTTGTCCTGTGGTGAAACCCTATGTCTTCGTCTTAGGGCAGTTAATATCTCTTCTTCTACCTTTATAACGTCCACATCATCATATGCAGCTATAGAAAACCATCCAACGGTATCTCCAGTGTTGTAAATTTTTCGAAAAGTTTGAAAGGGAATAAAAATATCTCCATCTTCTTCGAAGCCACCACCAGGCACATATTTATGCACTCCTATCACCTGAAAATAGATATTATCAATTTGAATGTATTCACCTACGGGCTCTTCACCTTTTTCAAATAATTCTTCGACAGTCCGCTCACCAATAACGGCAACCTTTCTTGCATATTTATTGTCCTCGTTGTTGATGAATCGGCCATTTTCATAGATTCTTTTGGTGGCTATTTTTGTGAATTCAGGATAATCACCATAGACATTGTAGTTATTTGACTGGTTTTTTCGTTTCACACGTCCGGCAGACCCGCCAAAGGCACCTCTTGTATGCCTGGGTGCAATAAATTCAATTTCTGGCACTTGCTTTCTTAGAAATTCAACATCAGAAATTTTCAGATCAATCGGCCTCCCTATCTTAAAACCTTCATATGGGATGCTTGTCCTTTGTGCCCAAACAAACATCGAATTCATGGCGATGTCCTGAAAAATACTTTCAAAACCATTATCTAGCCCCTTTGCGGACCCGGAAAGGGCGATGTAAATAAATACTCCCCAGAGGACTCCAATAATAGTAATGACTGTTCTAGTCTTATTGTTTCCAATAGAACCAAATATTTCTTGCCAGGTATCTCGGTCGAAAATTACTCTCAGGCTACTCATCACGCAGGGCTACAATGGGTTTAATTGATGCTGCTCTTTTGGCCGGGATGTATCCGGCAATTCCTCCACAGATAATCAATACAACAGTAGCAAAAATGGCTGTGTTTAGATTGATATAAGGGTTTTTCACAAAATACTGTTCTAGGCTATCTCCAAATCCTGAAAGGGTCAAAATACCAAGGAAAAGTCCTACATAACCAGAAAATGTGGTGATCAAAATGGATTCCTGAAGCACCATATTGATTACACTTCTTGGAGATGCTCCTAGGGCTTTACGTATTCCTAATTCTTTTGTACGTTCTTTCACAACGAAAACCATAATATTGGAAATACCGATTATGCCAGCAATTAGAGTACCGATACCAACAATACTTACGATAGTTTGGAGAACACCTGCAAATTGTTGGGTTTGTTTAAGTTCATCGGCTAAATTCGACAAGTAGACTCCTCTCGGATCTTTTGGTGAAATGGCCTTTTTTTCTTTCAGAAATTTTCGCAGCTCATTTTCAAATATCAGAGATCCCGCATGCCCAAGATTTTTCTTGAATGTCACTGCGAAGGTGCTGATTTCATCGGTGTTCTTATTGATTAACTGTTCGGTAGTATAGGGGGTATAAATTATCCGTTCTATACGATCTCCACCACTATCTTGAAAAACGCCAATTACTTTATATGCTATACCATTTAAATCAATATAGTTGCCTACTGCATCTTGTTTTTCAAATAAATCCAGTGCCACAAGTCTTCCAATGACCGCATATTTTTTTCGATCATTCAAATCTTGTTCATTGAGGTATCTACCATACATTATGACGGTTTTCTCAATATATTGATGATCAGGACCAACGCTCAATTTTCTGTAATTGTCGCTTTCATTTTGATAAGTAGCAGTTACCCGAGAAAATATTCTTGGAGAAATGTATTCAAGGTAATAACTGAAATTATTTTTGATATCGGCAATATCTGAATTGTCAAATTCTATTACTCGGCCTGATTTGAATCCCTTGTATGGAATTGAAGTTCGTCCTGGATAGACAAAGATGACATTTTCTGCATCATCTAAGAAAAATTCTTGAAATGTATTTTTCAGTCCGTTACCTAGACCAAAGAGGATAATAAAGATGTAGATTCCCAGCGCCACAGTAAACCCTGATAATACTGTTCTTAGTTTATTCTTACGAATTGTCTCAAAGATTTCTATCCAGCGATCTCTGTCGAACATGGCTTATTTATTTAAGGCCCCGTTGGCAGTGAGGCTATCTTCTGCAATTTCTCCATCTTTAAGTTTGATTATTCGATTACACATTTGTGATATGTCTCTTTCATGGGTAACTACAAGAATGGTTTTTCCTTCAGCGTTTATCTCTTTAATGAGGTTCATCACTTCATAGGAGGTCGTGCTATCAAGGGCTCCGGTTGGTTCATCAGCAAGCACGACTTTTGGTTTAGAGACCAAAGCTCTAGCTATGGCTACTCGTTGCTTTTGTCCTCCCGATAGTTCATTCGGTAAATGTGTAGCCCATGGTTTGAGACCTACACGTTCTAGAAGTCCCATAGCAACTTTCTGCCTTTCCTTTCGACTGATTCCTTTGTAATACAAGGGTAAAGCTACATTTTCAAGAGCGCTTTTGTAATTGATTAGATTAAAAGACTGAAAAACAAAACCCAACAAATTATTTCTGTAACGAGCAGCTCTTTTTTCGTTTAAATTTTTAATGGTTATTCCGTCGAGCTCATAGTGCCCCCTATCGGCCACATCAAGCATCCCCAATATATTTAAAAGGGTTGACTTACCAGAACCCGAAGATCCCATAATAGCCACTAGCTCACCCGGATTAACTTCGACATTTATTCCTTTGAGAACATGAAGGGAAGATTTTCCCATTTTGTACGATTTGTGGATATCCTCAAGTCTAATCATAAAAAGCTTAATTGGTCACTGAAATGTACTATCCTGCAGATAGATGATTTTGTTTCGTTAGAATTTAATTAACTAAACTCTTATTAGGGGCATTTTGTTACAATTTGTTATAAACTATTTAAATCGGGATAGGGACTAAGGTTATTTTATCTTCGATTTAAATCCTTAAAACTCAGATTTTCAATTGAAGCGCAAAATTAGATGAATAACAATACAAAAAGAACTTTGTTTGTAATTTCATAAATACTAACCCCATTACCAATTTTTATCTGTATGAAATGATTTTCAATTGTTGGAAATCTACTCTTCAAAATTGGTCTCCGGTTTCTATATAGTTAAGAATAGAATTAAAAGAGTTTTCCGACAATTAGGCATTTGTTCCTCAAAAAATCTTATTAACTTTGCTCCCCAGTCACAAATTCAAGGTTTCAGTGGGAATAGGGAATATTTTTGTCGCTTGCGTATTGATATGTCTTTTGATAGGATTGGTTATAGAAATCAAAGAACGGCATTTGAAATAAACATTTAATGGGCTTTATTCAATTTATATTGCTCTATGTTGCTCTTGCAGTTCTTGCCTATTTAGCCTATAGTGCTATAAAAGGGTTTCTCAAAAAGTGACTTTCGTTGATTGTACGGTTCTGCTTGGAAAGAACGCCTAGCTTGAGAACTCGGTTGTTTGTTGGGAATACGATTCGAATAACCAGAAGTAAACTAACATTGATTTACTGCTGCTTGAAATTGTGGAGAAGATGGGACTCGAACCCACGACCTCTTGACTGCCAGTCAAACGCTCTAGCCAGCTGAGCTACATCCCCGGTTGAGAAACAGAAAATTTTGCAATACTATTTCTCCGATGACGAAAGTAAAAAAATTGACCATTGAATTACCTAAAATATTTTGTTAATCCCAAGCTGAGGTAATGATGTCTAGAATGAAATTGGTTGATAACCTGCTTTGAAGTAATAATTGAATTTATGAAAAACTTCCATAATTTATGCTTCAACACAAAACCATATTCGAAAGTAAAGTATCCCGGCACCAATTCCCAGTAATCGTTATCTGAGGAAGGCATTAGTTTTCCTGTTATCCCGTATTCGTGTATTCGAAAATCTAATTTTCCAATAGTGAAGAAAGCAAATCCTGAACGATTCTCAACCGGCTGAAAAATATGATGTGCAAATTTTCTAAGAGTACCATATTGAAATCCGATTTGGTTTTCTATGCCAATTCGGTAAGTCCCTAAGTTTATTGTCGAATTACCCTGAACAGACCATTTTCCTCTTAGTTCAAATGCCTTATACCAAGATTTAGATAGATTGATGTGCAATGCTTCTGGTATCGGATTAAACCAAACGTGTTTATCTATGCCTTTGATCTGTTGGTGATAGAAATTGTGTAATGGGCGTGCTAACGAATAATCAGCCCCAGTAATCCCTAACAAGACAGTCCAACTGGTTCCCGATTGGTCATTTTTAAAATATAGTTCGCTTCGTTCAAGGAAAAGCACCCCATTGTAAGGATAATCTCCTTTTGCTGATTTGTATCTAGGCCAATATGGTGTTGAAATTTCTTGTCCAATTGTCCAGTTTACAATTTCATAACTGCCAGAATCATTTGAACTTTTAGCCCCATTTCCAAAGTACAAAAAAACACCACTACTATAATAGTGGTCTCGATTGAAAAAATAGTCATTGTCAACTTGAATCCCCCAATATCTATAGTCATGCTCTTGACTTATGGTTTCAATCGGACATAAAAAACACACCAAACCGGCTATAGGGCATAGAAATTGACCAATAAACCTCATAAATGAAGGTGTTTCGCCATTGAATTTTCCGAATTCCAAATTATTAACTTTGAGCCCTTGTGGTAATAGAATTAGGACTTATTTCGGATCTTCCAGAAATTGATCGAATCATGGTGGCTTGCCGTGAAAGTATGATTTCAAGAGGAATATATCAATGGAACGAATTTTATCCCAACCAAAATGTCTATATCCGGGATATACAACGTAAAGAACTGTGGGTACTAAAATCCAATTCAAAAATCATCGGAGTTGTTGCTTGCTCCAGCCTTAAAGATAAGGAATACAAAGACATCGAATGGATTATTTCTGATTCATCACATTATTACGTCCACAGATTGATGGTTGACCCGGTGGTTCAAAAAAAGGGATATGGAAGAAAATTAATGCACTTTATCGAAGATATGGCTATTAAAAATGGCGTAGCATCCATTCGGTTGGATACTTTTAGTCAGAACAAATCGAATCAGAAATTCTATCAGGACCTGGGATATGTGCAATTACCCTATGATGTGTACTATCCTCAACAATCGGATGATCCATGTCATTGTTTTGAGCGTATATTAACCCATCCATAAGAGTTTTATTACTGATCGACATGTCAGAATCTGTAACAACCCGAATTGAAGGTAGAGTTGGTTTTTTGGAATTTGGATCTTCAAAAGCAAACTCATTAACTAGTTCATTGATCAATTCAATATCTGAAGCATTATTGAGCTTGGACAGTAATCCTCAGGTAAAGTCAATTCTGATAAAGAGTCAAGGAAACAAAGTTTTTTCTGCTGGGGCCTCACTTGTGGAAATGAGTCAGTTGAAAAATATAGCACAGACCACTGTTTTTTTTGATAATGTTGCCCAATTGCTCCTTAGATTCCGTAATCTCACAAAGTTTGTGGTGATGCAAGTGCAAGGAAAAGTAGTCGGAGGGGGATTAGGTCTCGTTGCTGTTGCTGATTATGTGGTGGCTTACCAGCATGCCGATATTAAACTTTCTGAGCTATCCATTGGACTTGGTCCATATGTGATAGCACCAGCAATTCAGAGAAAAATTGGAATTGCTGCCTTTAATGAACTATCGATTGAAGCTCATCAGTTTAAACCAGCTCCATGGGTTTTAAACAAGGGGCTTTATAATAAATTAGTATTCGACAAAACTAATTTGGAGTTTGAGTCTTTTGAAATGGCATTGCGATTGTCAAAATATTCATCTAATGCGCTCAAGACATTGCGCAATTTACATTGGAAAGATACTGAACACTGGGACATCCTTTTGAAACAAAACGCTGAAATCACCGCCCAGCTTGCGCTTCAACAACCTACGCAAGACATTTTAAAGCAATGGAAAAAGTCCGATTGACCAGAGTATTTCGCTTTGAAGCCGGTCATGCTCTTTATGGACATGACCAAAAGTGTCAATACCTACATGGTCATAGTTATAAATTATCAGTTACCGTAATCGGTATCCCAATCAAAGACAAATCAAGTCCAAAATTGGGAATGGTAATTGATTTTGGGGACTTAAAAGAAGTCATATACCAACAGATAATCGAAGAATTCGATCATTCGATGATGTTAAACGTTGATTCCCCTCATAAAAAAACAGCTCATTATCTTGAAAAAGAGGGACACAAAATTCAAAAACTCAATTATAACCCCACATGTGAATTATTGGTCATTGATTTTGCAAATCGAATCCAAAAGTCCTTGCCTTCAGGGGTTGAATTACATAGCCTAACCCTTTGGGAAACCAAAACCTCAAAGGCACATTGGTATAAGCAGGACAATCTTTAGAGGGGGAAAAGTGTTGTTTTTATTCATTCTCCGACTCGAAAAAGAAATTATCAAGGGACGATGTCAGCTCAATTTTTAGTTATTTTTTTGATTTATAACATAATTTAACATCCTAATCGTTGTCCTCATCTTTGGCGAATAATACACCTGATTAAATCACTATGGGATAGAAATTAAGAAGATATAGTATCCCTATATCGGTTCAATTCAACTATTTTAACGAAGTTCATAATAATGGAATTTTGAATTTACCTAAGAGTGGAAAGCATCGGGTGTGCAGGTTCTATAAGATACAGAAGACTTCAATGAATCATTTATGGTTCCTTATGTTTTTGTTTTTCTTGGGAGTTGAAGTTCTGGCTCAAAACGAATCAAGAAATCCAATACCTACGGCTATTCCTTTTTTAAGGATTACTCCAGATGCGATTGCAGCTGGTGTTGGTGAACAAGGTATTGCCACTCCAGCTGATGTATTTTCTCAGCAGTGGAACCCTGCAAAATATATTTATAGCGAGTATTCCTCAGGGATTGGTATTAGCTACACTCCTTATCTGAGCAAGTTGGTTGATGATATTTTTTTAGGAAACGCAACTTTTTTTGGTCGAATCAATGACAGAAGTATTTGGGCTGGTTCACTGAGGTATTTTAGTTTGGGTGAAATAGAAAAAACAGCACTCATTGGAGGTGGTATTGTGCAACAAGGTGTTGAGCGTCCCAATGAGCTGTCAATAGATATTACTTATGCTTTGGAGTTGGGCACTCAGTTTTCATTAGCCGTTACTGGACGCTATATTAGATCTGATCTAAGACTAAATCTTTATGGCTACCCAAGAGGAGCACAGACAGTTGGGGCAGATGTTTCAGGTTTTCATCAGGGAAAATGGATTCAGCAGAGATTGATACGTACCATGTGGCGATATGGCTTTAGGGTATCTAATTTGGGTCCCAAGCTGAACTATGAAGGAAGAAATAGTAGGAGTTATTTTATTCCAACAAATCTTGGAGTCGGTGGTGGATTAGATTTGGGATTTGACACAGAAAATGTATTGGGTATCTATGTTGAACTGAATAAACTATTGGTGCCTACTCCAAGTGAATGGACAAGTGAGGGATATGTTCAGCCTGAAATAGGATTTTTAGAGGGGCTATTTACTTCCTTTACCGATGCTCCAGGTGGGTTGAGAGAAGAAATCAATGAGGTCACTATATCTTTTGGAATATCTTATCAATTTATGGAAAAGTTCATTATTAGAGGGGGTTATTTTGGCGAGAGTAAAATCAAAGGTCCAAGAAGATACCTAACCTTAGGTACTGGAATTAAAAGTAAGAGTCTTGGTTTAGATCTGTCTTATTTATTTTCAACTTCATCTATTGCAACACCTTTAGACAATACTTTGAGAATCTCAGCTTCATGGCATTGGAATCAGTAATTTTCCATTGTAAACAGATTACACAGTATACCGATATCTATGTAAATTCTTCTGGCTTTCCAATGAGAAGAAATAGGCTGAGTCTCCAAATCTTTCTTCATTATTCACAAACTTTTTTAATGAACTCAGGGTTTTATAAGGTAACAGAACTCAAAAACTGAATTCGGCTTTTTTTTAGTACATTCTAGTCTTCTATTAAATCATAAGGCTCTAATCACTTTGTTGTGGAATGAAACAAAAAGGTTTAACTAAACATTTTAGAAAATAAATAAAAAAGTCATTTCTTTTAACTATTTTTGTATCAAGATTTTTAAAAGAGAGTAATAATATTTT
>Ga0209022_1000655_pt1 | contig 42284 bp, 38 predicted proteins | sample PinacodermPK_FD_187300 | JGI IMG/M metagenome (GOLD analysis project Ga0209022, IMG submission 187300) | Host-associated microbial community of the marine sponge Aplysina aerophoba from Gulf of Piran - sponge pinacoderm, lysed by proteinase... | ecosystem: Host-associated > Porifera > Sponge >...
TGGCCAGGCGATCAGCAGCTCGGCGATGCCGCGCTCGTCGTCTTCGTCGGCGCCGATGCCCAACTCGGCGACGTCGAGCTCGTCGGCGAAGTGCTCGAGGAGGCGGGCAGCGTCGACCACGGTGATCATCGAGTCGATGCGGGCCCGGTCGAGCAGGCTGAGCTCGTCGCGGCAGGCCGCCGACAAGCAGGCGACAACGACTTCGATGAGGTTGTCGAGACCTCGCAAGTCATCCGATGACGGTGGTCACCGAGGTCGGCAAGATCATCGATCCCACTACCGAGAAGCCCTAGAGAGAGGCCCTAGCCGCGACCGCCATGGCAGGCATCGACTTCCCCGACGGCGAGGGCCTCGAGCGTATCCGGATGTGGAGTCTCCAGCCCGACGGCGTCGCCGCTGGGCTCGACCGCGTCGAGGTGCCGGACTGCCGGCAGGAGGTTCGACTCGACGTCGGCGGGGGAGGAGGAGAGCAGCTCGGCGAAAAGAAGCGGCAGTTCGCGGACAACAAGTAGGAGTATGAGCGACGATCCGTCGGACCAGCCGCCTAGCCCCGACCGGGAGTGGTTCCGCTCCCTCTTCCACGAGAATTATCGCCCCCTGCTCGCCTACGCGCGCCGGCGGGTGGACGCCGGAACCGCGGACGACGTTGTAGCTGAGACGCTCCTGGTGGCTTGGCGGCGCCGTGATGCCGCTCCCTCGGGCCACGAGAGGCCGTGGCTCTACGGCATCGCCCGCAACGTGATCCGCAACTCGGCTCGGTCGGCACGACGCCAGCATGCCTTCCATGAGGCGCTTCGCAGCCTGCACCAACCGAAACCCTCCGAATCGGAGGCGGTCGATGAGCAGGCCGACGTCATGCGGTCGGCGCTGTGCGAACTCTCCGAAGACGACCGTGAGATCCTGATGCTGGTCACGTGGGAGGAGCTGTCCTATACCGATGTCGGACGGGTGCTCGACATCTCCGCCAACGCCGTGGCCATCCGGGTTCACCGGGCTCGCAAGCGGCTGACGGGACAGGTCGCGAAGTACCTGGAGAAAGATCCGAGTGATGAAGGACACAAGAGTTGACAACCGTACTTGAACTGTAGGTACAAAAAGGGGGCAACATGATCTGTGAAATATCAAAACTTGGTGAGGAGGTGCTTGACGGGTTACGTCAGGCGAACCCCGTGGACGCCGACGCGCTTCCTTCCTCCCAAGGCCCGGAACCAGCGGCGCAACTGCAGGTGATCCTCAAGTCGATCGACGGGCCGCAGCCATCAGGCAGAACCAGGCCCGCATAGAGCGAGCGCGATCCTCACAGTCGCTCACCCGTGGCATCCTTATACCTGATGCAGTATCTTGGTTCGGCAAGGGCAGGCATCCCGCCGGGCTCAACTACGGCGACACGTTCTCCTACGCGCTGGCCCGCCGCATGGGTGTCCCGCTGCTGTTCGTCGGCGACGACTTCGCTCAGACCGACGTGCTCGTCGCCTGACGGTGCCGACGCCGCTGACCGAGCCTCGTCAGAAGTCGAAGCCGTTGGCGGCGACGGGCGTGGTCATGCCCATGTCGGGCGGGCCGTCGAGCAGGGCCATCATCGCGGGCATGGCCGCCTGCATGGCCTCGTTGCCGGCGTGCTGCTGGGCCGCCTCCATGCTCGACATGAGGGCGAAGAACCAGTAGGTGCCGTCCTCGCCCCGGTGGTAGGAGTACGACTCCACGCCGTCCACCGACTCGCTGGCGGCGACGACGGCCCGCAGCGCCGCGTCCATCTCCTCGCCCTTGCCCTCCTGGCAGGAGAACTTCGCGAACACCGAAACCTTCGACATGGCCCTAATCCCTTGTTGCTTGCCTGAGACGCGGGACCTTCCGGATCGGTGCCGCGCTGAAACGCTACCGGGTCGCAGGATTAGAGTCGTTCGCCGGCGTAGGGCCGGCAGCGACCAAGACGATGCCGTCGGGAGACGAGACGGCGAGAGGAGCCGGAGTGGGAAGGAACCAGCGCTCGCAGATCAAGATGAGCGAGGGCGAGGTCGCTGCGTTCCTCGACCAGTCGCGCACCTGCACCATGGCGACCGTCGGTCCCGGCGGGATGCCCCATCTGGTGGCCATGTGGTACGCCTGGCTCGACGGGCAGGTGTGGCTGGAGTCCAAGGCCAAGGCCCAGAAGATCGTCAACCTGCGCCGTGACGACGGCCTCGTGGTCATGGTCGAGGCGGGCAACACCTATGAGACGCTGCGGGGCGTGTCGTTGGAGGGTCGCGGCGTCATCGTGGAGGATCCCGACCAGATCTGGCGGGTCGGGGTCAACGTGTGGGAGCGCTACACCGGCCCCTACACCGAGGAGTGCCGGCCCTTCGTGGAGGCCATGCTGCGCAAGCGGGTGGCGGTCCGCCTCGATGTAGCGCGGACCCGAACCTGGGACCATCGCAAGCTGGGCATGGGCTCGACGGAGCTCGGCGGCACGACCGGCCCCCACATCGACGGCCCCGGCCTTCCGGGACCCGGCTGAGCGCTGCGCCCGCCGGCCCGCTAGGAAGGCGGGCATGGAACTGTCACAGGCAATCCAATGGGCGGCCGACCGCAAGCTCGCAGTGCTGATCACCATCCGCGCCGACGGCCGGCCCCAGTCCTCCGACATCGTCTACGCGCTCGACGACGGCGCCTTCGTGATCTCGGTCACCGCGGGCCGGGCCAAGACCGTCAACTTGCGGCGCGACCCGAGGGCGGTACTGCACCTGTCCGATGAGGACCAGTGGTCGTACGTGTCGCTCGACGGGACCGTCGAGCTCTCGCCCGCCACCACCAGTCCCGGCGACGCCACCAGCGACGCCCTGGTCGACTACTACGAGCGGGTCGCCGGCGGCCCCCACCCGGACTGGGACGAGTACCGCCGGGCCATGATCGACGAGCGCCGCCTGATCGCCCGCTTCACCCCGACCAGCGCAACCGGCCACATCCACGGCTAGACCGCGTCGCGGCTCAACGAGCGGCCATGACGGCCCCGTCTACCGGCAGGCAGGCGCCACTGACATAGCGGGACTCGTCAGAGGCGAAGAACAGGGCCGCGACGCTGTTGAACAGCGCTGGCGAAGATCATCCTGTCGGACCCCTGCGGTTCAGCTCGAGAGGCTGTTGACGAAGGCGCCCATTCCGGGGACCGTGAAGGCCACGAGACCGCGCCCGGGCGCATAGATCAACCCCTTGCGAATCAGTTGGTCACGGCACGGTCCGAGGCCGCTGTGACTCTTGCCGAGGCGCGCCGCGATCCGTCCAGTCGACACGGCCCCATCGGCGTCACCGGTCTCAGCCGCCATCGTTGACAGGTAGGCGCGCTGCGCGGGCGTGGCCCGCTGCCAGCGAGTGCCGTAGAAGTTGGCGTTTAGGTCTCGCCGCGCCCAGAGCACACCGACCGCGGCGTCCTCGGCACCGATGGTGTTCGGGCCTGGGGCGAAGTCCCAGGCCGCCTTGCCAAAGAGCTGAAGGAAATAGGGATAGCCCCCGGAGTCCCCGACCACTCGTTCCACAGCCGCTGGCTGCCAGGCAACCCCGAGCTTCTCAGCTGGCCGCCCCAATGCCCCGGCGGCGTCGCCGGGACCGAGCGTGCCTACCTGCCGGTAGGAGAACAGCCGCTCGGAGTAGGTCTTGACCTCCATTAGCAGGGCCGGCAGGTTCGGAAGCCCAGCCCCAGCTATCGCCACCGGGAGACGCTGCCTGCTCGCCTGATGGGCGGCGGCGAGTATGGCTGCTATGTCCGAGCGCGCCAGAGCCTGCAGCTCGTCAACGGCGAGCAACACACCCGTACCCAGCTCCGCAGCCGCCTCGCCCAAGTCGGTCATCAGCTCACACAGGTCCAGCTCGAGGTTGCCCGAATCGGCCCGGCCAAAAACGCGGTCAACCTCGATGCCGACCGCGATCGCCCCGTCGGGCGACCCCTGCAACGAGAACGACTTGAACACTCCGAGAGCCCGGCGGAGCCGAGCCGACGAGCGATGCCGCCACGAGGCCACCCTCAGCGATGCGGTAAGGGCACCCGCAGCCAGTGTCCGGAAGGGGCGGGCATCGCCCGCCTCCACGAAGGCGGCCACCCAACGACGCTGTTCGGCCATGGAGCGGAGGTCCTCCAACAGCACCGTCTTTCCGACACCGCGCAAGCCCGTGAGGACGATTCCCCGCTCAGCTCGCCCCGCGCTGAGCCGGTCAAGCATGATCCCGAAGTCGGACAACTCCTCGTCCCGGCCCGCCAGTTCGGGAGGCCGCTGCCCGGCCCCGGGGGCGTACGGATTGGCAACGGGGTCCACGAGTGCCGACTATAGCAGTTCCTAAATCCCTCTATAGATTTTTTGTAGCCTCGGTTAGGAACTTCTAGGGCAAGTGTCAAGGCCGCAAGCATCGCGTCGCTGAGCGAGTCTTGGTGTTCGGCCTGCTCTTCGCTCGGTCCTACTCGACCGCTTGGCTGACCGCTGCGGTCGGGAGCCTCCTCGGGGCGGCCCTGCTGACGGCGGGCGGCGACCTGGTGCGCCGCGGTGAAGCAGCCTGATCGGGGTAGGTTCGCGGTCTCATGAGCGTGCGGCCGATCAACGACGATCCATTCGCGGTGCAGGGCAGGGTCGCCATCGTCACCGGGGCCAGCGGGACGCTGGGGCAGCGTTACTGCCGGCTGCTGGCGTCGAGGGGCGCCACTGTTGTGGCCGCGGCCCGCCGCCTAGACCGGTTGGAGGCCATGGCCGCAGAGGTCGACGGGGTCGTGCCGGTGGGCTGCGACGTCACCGACGACTCCCAGCTCCAGCGGCTGGTCGAGGTGGCCGCCGACCACGGCGGACCCGACATCGTGGTGAACAACGCCGGCACCAGCGACGCCGTCGTCCGGGCCCACGAGCAGGACCCGGCCCAGTTCCGGCAGGTTCTCGAGGTCAACCTGACCTCGGCTTTCGTGCTGTCGTCGGCCGCGGCCCGCGAGATGATCGGCCACGGCCGGGGCGGCAGCATCGTCAACGTGGCCTCGATGCTGGGGATCGTCGCCTCCGGCGGCAACCACCAGGCTGGCTACGTGGCCTCCAAGACCGGCCTGATCGGTCTCACCCGGGAGCTGGCCAAGCAGTGGGCATCCGCCGGGATCAGGGTCAACGCCATCGGCCCGGGCTATTTTCGCAGCGAGCTGACCGAGGAGATGTTCGCCGCCGCCGACGCACCCGGCCTGCGCCACATCCAGCGCAACACCCTCATGCGCCGGGCCGGCGAGGTCGACGAGTTCGACGGGGCCCTGCTGCTGCTGGCCTCCGACGCCGGCAGCTACATCACCGGCCAGACCATCGTCATCGACGGCGGCTGGACCGCCCGCTAGCACCGCACGGACTCGCCGCCATTCCAAATTCCGGTCGTAGACGGGGATAGTTCCCCTCAACCGCCGGAAATTCGCTGGACGCGCAGCGACTCGATGTGGCCCTGCGAGCGGTCGCCGACGGCCAACCGGCCCACCTCGCGTTCACGGCCGAGATTCCCGGCGTGTTCGAAGTGGAGTTGGAGGGCTCCGGGCGCCTGCTGATGCAGCTGGAGATCTCCTGACCGACCGACGGTCGGTCCGCGGCTAGCGTCGGGGTCATGTTCGACCTGCTGATATCGGGCGGAGACGTGATCGACGGCCGGGGCGGGCCCCGGCAGCGGGCCGATGTGGGCATCGCTGGGGACCGGATCACTGCCATCGGGAACCTCGTCAACAGCGGCGCCCAAGCGGCGGCCACGATCGACGCCACGGGCCGGGCGGTGACCCCGGGGTTCATCGACGTGCACACCCATCTCGACGCCCAGGTGTTCTGGGACCCGGACCTGTCGCCGTCGCCGCTGCACGGCGTCACCACCGTCATCGGCGGCAACTGCGGGTTCACCATCGCCCCGCTCGGCGACGACCCCGCCCATGGCGACTACCTGATGCGGATGCTGGCCCGGGTGGAGGGCATCCCCCTGGAGGCACTGCAGCAGGGCGTGCCCTGGAGCTGGCGGACCACCGCAGAGTACTTCGACGCCATCGACGGCAACGTGGCGGTCAACGCCGGCTTCAAGGTGGGCCACTCGGCCCTGCGACGGGTGGTGATGGGCGACGACAGCGTGCGCCGGGCCAGCACCGACGAGGAACTGGAGGCCATGAAGGCGCTGCTGCGCGACGGCCTGGAGGCCGGCGCGCTGGGCTTCTCGTCGTCGTGGTCGCGCACCCACAACGACCCGATGGGCAACATGGTGCCCAGCCGCTGCGCGGAGCGCGACGAGCTGGTGGAGCTGTGCTCGGTGCTGGCCGACTTCGACGGCACTTCGGTCGAGTTCATCCCCGCGCTGGGCCCGTTCGAGGACTGGGCACTGGAACTGATGTCCGACATGTCGGTCGCGGCCCGCAGCCCCCTCAACTGGAACGTCATGACGGTCACGGCCCGGTCGATGGACATGAACCGGGCCAAGCTGGCCGCCGGCGACCACGCCGCAGAGCGTGGCGGCAAAGTCGTCGCCCTCACCGTGCCGCAGATGCTGTCGCTGCACCTGAACTTCAACAGCGGTTTCGTGCTCGATGCCCTGCCCGGCTGGGAGGAGGTGATGCTGCTGCCCAGGGAGGACAAACTCCGCGTCCTGGCCGACCCGGCCGAGCGCCGCCGCCTCAACGATCTGGCCCAGAGCGACCATCCACTGCGGGCGCTGGCCCACTGGGAGCGCAAGGTGGTGTTCCACTCCCCGTCGCCCGAGAACGACGGCTGCGCGGGCCGAACGATTGGGGAGATCGCGGAGGAACGGGGCCAGGACCCCTGGGACGCGCTGTGCGACATCGCCCTGGCCGACGACCTGGAGACGTCGTTCGGGAATCCGGCCATGCCCGAGCCCACCGCCGACTGGGAGGCCCGGGTCGAGATCTGGCGCGATCCGCGGGCCGTGATCGGCGCCTCCGACGCCGGCGCGCACCTGGATCTGTTCCTGACCGCCAACTACGCGACCACCATGCTGAACGAGGCCGTGGTCAAGCGAGGACTGATTCCCATGGAGGAGGCCGTGCATCTGCTCACCGGGGTGCAGGCCGACCTCTACGGACTGGTGGACAGGGGAGTGCTGTCCGAGGGCGCCTACGCCGACGTTGTGGTGCTCGATGAGGCGAGCGTCGGCTCCGGGCCGACGAGGTTCCGCTCCGACCTGCCAGCCGGAGCCTCGCGGCTCTACGCCGACGCCACCGGCATCGAGCACGTCGTGTGCAACGGCACCGAGATCGTGAGCGGCGGCCGATTCACCGGGGCCCGCCCGGGCACCCTGCTGCGCTCAGGCACCCACACCACCGGCCCCAGCCTCGATTAGCCGCGGGTACCGGTGTCGGCGATGTCGGCGACGAAGTGCCGGGCGTTCTCGTTTTGCTCGGCCACGGTGCCGATGGTCTTCGCCTTGGCCGTGCCGCCCGCAGGGCCGCCAGGGGGTCGGTCTGGTCGCCCACGTAGCCCAGGGCGAAGGCGCCCTGGGTGTAGCCCATCATGTGCAGTAAGTCGTCGTCGAGGGTGCGGGCGATCTCGGGCGGGCAGGCGGCGGCGCCGAGATCGAGGCCATCGAGCCGGCCAAGTTCCATGTCCGCACCGACGAGTACAAGCTGTTCGGCACAGTCCAGTGGAAGAAATGGCTCGAATCCCGGCCCTACACCCTCACCGGGATGCGCGAACTGAGAGACGACTGGCGCGCCACCAGCCGCTGATCTGCCAGACGGCTTGCGGAGGCGCCCCGGCCCCTGGCTAGAGTCAGCGGACTTGCATCGTCCTCTCGCTGACTGCGTTGGGATCTGCCGTCGGGTCGGAGCGCCCGGATGAAGCCTCGCTCCCGTCGCTGCTGTCAGCCCCGGCTGCAGCATTCCCCCGCAGAGCGAAAGGAGCTCGCGTATGAATTCGCCCGCCCCCATGGCCGGAGCGCTGCAGATAGCGGCCGCGCTGGTCTTCCACCTTCCAGGTGCCCGACTCGAACTGACCAGCCCGGACGGCCACCGCTGCTCCGTCGGCCCGATGACCGATCCCCGCTGCACATTGCACCCCGCCGAGTTCCGCGAGCTGGTCCTCGCCTCGGGAAACTGCGAGCTTCTGGGCACGCTGATGGGCCTGGCGCTGGCCGAGGAGACGACCATGACCCTGACATCCTCCGTCGTGGACATGAGCCATCTCGGCGCCGGCCTCTACCGGGTGGCGGGCTGCGAGTTCACGTCATACGCCTTCACCACCCCGCTGCCCGCCGGCCTGGTGGACCGCCTCATGGTGACCCTGCCCGACGCGCTGTCCGGCGAGCCGGGGCGGGACGACCCGGACGGGTACGGCGACGAGGGAGTGACGGTGTGCGTCAGCCTCGTGCGCGACGACGGCCTGGGAGTGACCCTGGTGGTGATCAGCCCCGGCCGCGTCGACGATTCCACCCGATGCGAGGCCATCGCGAGAGCCGCGGTCTCGGCGTGCCTGGTGGCGGAGATGGAGCACTTCAGCGCCCTGATGAACGAGGCGCCCTCCTGACGGCGTTCGTGCCGCCCATCCGCGCCCGGCCTCTGACAGTGGCGCTCAGCCGTTGGGGAGCAGGACGGTGCGGGCCTCGGCGCCGGTCCTGAGGGCGTCGAAGGCGCCCTGGAGGCCGTCGAGGCCCGCGGTGCGCGAGATCATCTCGTCGAGCTTGAGGCTGCCCCTCAGGTAGAGGTCGGCAAGCATCGGGAAGTCCTTGCGGGGACGGGCGCCCCCGGCCCGGATGCCGAGCAGGCTCTTGTTCTGGTGCAGGTCGAGGAACGGGTAGGTGACCTTGGCCCCCAGATCCGGCACCCCGACCGCGCAAACGTTGCCGCCGGGACGGGTCATGGATATGGCCTGGGCCAGCAGCGCGGTGCTGCCCACCACCTCGAAGGCGTGATGCACCCCGGAGGGGCAAAGGGACTTGACCGCGGCCACCGGGTCGAAGTCGTCTCCTTCGGCCAGCACGAAGTCGGTGGCCCCGAACTCGCGGGCCAGCGCCTCCTTGGCCGCGACCCGGTCGATGGCGATGACGGCGGACGCCCCGACCAGCTTGGCGGCCTGGATCACGTTGAGCCCGACCCCGCCGGCGCCGATGACGGCCACGGTGTCTCCGATCTGCACCCTGGCCCGGTTGAACACCGCGCCGGTGCCGGTCGCCACCCCGCAGCCGATCAGGGCCGCAGCAGCCAGAGGCATCGCCGCGGGGATCGGGATGCACTGGTTCTCGCCAACCACGGTCTGCTGGGTGAACGCCCCGATGTTGGCGAAGTTGTAGACGGGCCGCCCGTGCTCCGCGTAGGGCTGGCTGAGAGATCCCAGCGCCACGTTGGTGCAGTTGCCCGGATCGCCGCCCTCGCAGTCACCGCAGTGACCGCAGTTGCCGAAGGTGGACAGGACCACGTGGTCGCCGACCGAGCAGTAGGTGACGGCCGACCCGACCTCGAGCACCACCCCGGCGGCCTCGTGTCCAGGCACCAAGGGGGTGGGCATGTAGTACTTGCCCAGCACGCAGCTCAGGTCGCTGCCGCACACCCCGGCGGCCCGGACCTCCACCCGCACCTGGCGGGGCGCCAGCGACCCGACCAGCTCCAGGTCGTGGGACAGCCGGACGGTGTCCTCTCCGGTGCCCTCCAAGATCAGTCCCTGCACGGCGGTGCCTCCTGGGTCTCGATTCGGATGTGCAAGCTGCGGGTTGCCCGAAGGCTAGATGTGAGCCCTCATTCGCTCCACGGCACTCCACCGTTGGGCCGCGGCAACGCTGCCGGACATCATGGCCTCGAAGCGCTTGATCTGGCGGCCCTGCTCGCCGGCGTCGACCGCGAGCAGCCACGCCACGAACACCGTAGACACCCGGTAGAAGGCGGCCCAGGCCAGATCCTCGAACAGATCCTCCTCACTCCAGTCGGGTCCACCGGAGGCAGCCAGTCGGCCGCGGTAGTGGTCCAGCAGATCAGGCTCGCGCTCCAGGGTCTCGTCGTTGTGGCCCGAGAGGAGCAGCCACCCCAGATCGTCGCTGGGGAAGGATCGCATCGGGGTCTGCCAGTCCACGATCACCGGACCGGCGTCGGAGAACAGGACGTTGTCGAGTTCGTAGTCCTGGTGGAGGAACGTCCACGGCCGCTGGTTGAAGCGTTCGAGCCACCCCTCGACGTCGGCCATGAAGACGTCCACCAGCGCGGCGATGTCGTCCGGGTGGTGCTCCGGGAACCTCGTGCGCATGTCGCTCCAGGCATCGCGGACGAACGGGAGCGCCAGCAGGAACGACGGGGCGTGCCAGTCCAGCAGCCACTCATGCTCGAGCAGCGTCTCGTCCATCCAGAAAGCGCCGTGCAGCCGGGCCAGATCGCCGACCAGGGTCTCCATCCGCTCGAAGGTCGTGCCCGCCAGGTTGTCGCCCTTCTCCGCGGGATGGATCCGCTGCAGCAGCAGGGTGGCCGCGTGGGTCTCGGGGTCGAACAGGTTCACGAAGCACTTGGGGATGTGCATGCCGCTGACGGCGGAGACCGTCTCGGCCATGTCCAGGTAGAAGCCGGCCTCGCGCTGGTACGAGAGCTTCACCGAGTTGTACAAGCGGGCCAAGTCGTCGTCGAGCGGGCACTTGGCCACGAACTCCGACGGCAGGTCGGTCTCGGCACCATAGACCACACGAGCGATCCCGACTTCGCCCATGGCACCGGAGAAGTCGTCCATCGGACACACCTGCACCGAGGCGACCGGCGGCGGAGCGTGCCCGGCCTCGGCGAGAGCCTCTTCCAGCCAACGCGGAGTCATCGCCGACAATGAACTCAGGATCTCAACCATCTTCACTTCCCTCCGGGCCCGCGCCCGCGGTCTAGGCGTGGGCCCTCATACGCTCGGCCGCTCCCCAGCGCTCGGCCGCGGCGATGGTGCCCTGGAACATCGCCTTGAACCGACGGTGGATACGGAGCTGCTCGCCGTACTGCACCGTTTCCATGAATGGGATGTGCGACACCGAGACCCAGAAGAAGACGGCCCAGGCCAGATCCTCCTCCAAGTCCTCCGCGCTCCACTGGGGCCCGCCGGCCGACGCCAGCTGGCGGCGGTAGTGGTCGAGCAGCTCGGGCTCGCGGGCCAGGGTCTCGTCGCTGTGGCTGGCCATGAGCAGCCAGGCAAGGTCCATGCCGGGGAACGAGCGCATCGGCGACTGCCAGTCCACGATCACCGGCCCGTCATCCCGGAACAGCACGTTGTCGAGTTCGTAGTCCTGATGGATGAGCGTCCAGGGACGCTGCGCGAAACACCCGAGCCACTGCGGGACGTCGGCCAGGAACACGTCCACCATGGCCGCGAGCTCGTCGGAGTGGTACTGGGGGAACTGCTCGCGAAGGTTGCTCCAGCTCTCCCGGGCCCGCGGGATGCCCGCCAGCAGCGTCGGAGCACTCCAGTCGAGCAGCCAGTCCTCGTCGCTCAGCGCGGCGTCCATCCAGTAGACGCCGTGCATCCGGGCCAGGCCGCCGACCAGCGTCCGCATCCTCTCGAAGCTGGTGCCGTCGAGGATGTCGCCCTTGGTGGCCGGATGGATCCGCTCGATGACCAGGGTGGCCGCGTGGGTCTCGGGGTCGAACAGGTTCACATAGCACCTGGGGATGCTCATGCCGGCGCGCGCCGCGACCTGTGTGGATAGATGGCCGTAGAAGCCGTGCTCTCGCTGGTACGACACCATCACCTGGGCATTGAGGCGGGCGAAGTCGTCGTCCAAGGGGCACTTGGCCACGAACTCGGCAGGCAGGTCGGTGTCGCCTCCGTAGGTCACCGACACGATCCCCACCTCGCCCATGGCTCCCATGAAGTCGTCCATCGGCCGCACCTCGACCGCCGAGACCGGCGGCGGGGCGTGCCCGGCTTCGGCGAGCGCCCCCTCGATCCACTGCGGAGTCATCGCCGACAGTGAGTTGAGGATCTCGGTCATCGGTTCTCCCCGGTGTCCGGCACCCATTCGGGGGTGCGCTTGTTGAGAAATGCGTCCATGCCCTCGGCCGCCTCCTCGCTCGCGAAGAGCTCGGAGGAGAGCCGTTGCGCCCAGGCGAGGGCATCGTCGAAGGACATCTCGGGGACTCGATCCACAAGCTGCTTGGTCGCGGCCAGCGCCGACGGGCCTCCCTCGAGCAGATCGGCCACCACCGCCTCCACCTCATCGTCGAGGCTCTCGGCGGGGAGGGCCGTATTGATGAGGCCCAGGCGGGCGGCCTCAGCGGCATCGAAGCGGTTGCCGCGCAGGAACGCGGCGGCGGCCTCGGCCCTGCGCATCCTGGGCAGGCACAGAACCGAGATCATCGCGGGCGCGACCCCCACCCGCACCTCGGTGAAGCCGAACTTGGCGTCGTCACGGGCGATGGAGATGTCCATGGCCGCGGCCAGGCCGATCCCGCCGGCAACGCAGTGGCCGGCGATGCGGCCCACGTAGGGCTTTGGGGACCGCCGGAACCGCCCGAAGAGGCCGCTGGCGTTGGCCTTCGCGGGGTTGTCGCCGGTCCTCCCGCTGGAGCTCTCACGCAGATCGGCCCCCGCGCAGAACACCCGCCCGGAGTTGGTGAGCACGACCACCCGCACCGCCGGGTCGGCGTCGGCATCATCGAGCGCGGCGGCGAGCTCTGCGAGCAGCCGGCGGCTCATTGCGTTGCGATTGGCCTCGTCGGCCAGCGTGACCGTGACCACGCCGCGGCCGTCGCGGGACGTCTCGACCAGGCTCACCACTCGCTCCGGTCCCGGTTCATGGCCGGCCCGTCCGTGGGCGGGCCGGCGTAGGCCTGAGCCTTCGACATCCAGTCGACGGCGTGCACGCCGGCAACTTCCAGGCCGGTATCGGCGACATGGCGGCGCTGGGTCACCACCAGGCAGAAGTCGAGGGCCGGTCCCGCGACCGTGTTGTCTCCGGCGGCGCCGGCGTCGCCCCAGGTCCACGTCTCGCCCGCAGGGGCGCCGAGCTCCACCCGCACATCCCCCTCGGGAGCGGGCTCGCCCCGGTTGATGTAGGTCCAGGCCCGGGTGATGTAGCCGAGTTGGGCCACATGGCGAAGCCTGTGGGTGGGCTCGCGTTGCGCGCCCACGGTGTCACAGACATCGGTGCCGTGGGCCCACGCCTCCATAAGGCGCGCGGTGACGAACGACTTGGCCCCCATCGAGGGCCCGTACCATTTCACCCGGTCCCGCTCGCCGAGCGTGCCGGCCGCCTCAGCCAGTTCGGCCCGCCCCTGCCGCCAGGCTTCCAGGCGTTCCGCCGGGGCCAGTCGGCGAAACTCGCCGAGGGTGAAGTCGTCGCCTGAGGTCTCGCTCACCTGCGACGCCTCCGTCAGCTTGCGTGCCTCCATCGAGAATGCCTCGGGGTCGCGGATCGCGAGCGCGGCTGCCCGGTCGAAGTGACGCAGGTGGCCGATCTGGTCGCTCACCGACCAGCGGGGGCTGGGGGTGGGAAGGTCCCAGTCCCGGTCGTCGAGAGGCGCCACGATCTCGTCGAGGCTCTGCTGCTCGTCGAGCAGGTCCTCCAGCAGGTCGGCGAGGTTCACAGCTGGCGAGTCCCTTCCCAGGAAGATAGCTTCCTAGGAAGATACCTCATTGAGGGCGTGGGCGCGCCGAACCCGGCCGCCGACTCGCGGGCGCCCGGTGCGCTCAGCCTCCGAGCAAGGCCTCGGGAACATCCACAACCCGAGCCCGCAGCCATTCGCCCAGGCTCTTGGCCTGCGGGTCCTGACGGTCCGAGGCAGCCACGCCGTCGCCGAGCAGGCCGTGAATGACGAAGTTGAGCGACCAGATGTTGGGGAGCCGATGCCGGTCGACCCGCAGCGGGGCGGCTTCGGGGAGCAGGGCACGGAGCCGCTCGGTGCTCAGGAACCCGTCGAGCCAGTCGAACGCGTCCGCGGAGCGGGTGAACACCCCGAGGTTGGCGTTGCCGCCCTTGTCCCCGGAGCGGGCGCCCGCGACCCGGCCCAGCGGCGAAGGCACGGTCGGACCCCAGTCGCGGCCGTCAGCGGGCGCAGCGGGGGAGAGGATCGGCGTCACGGGCTCAGCCGCGGCCGGCACCGGATCGACGACGGTTCGCTCGCCGTCGAGGAACGTGACGTACTGGGGAACCGCCGATGAGGGCACCGTGGCGGGCCGGTAGACGCCGAAGGCCCGGGGCCGGGCCGCCGACCCGGGCGAGAACATGCCCGGGATGGTGGCCAGGGCCAGCTCGTTCATGGCGTCCGACAGGGTTCGGCCGAGGCGATCCTCGTCGTGGTCGAACACCCTGAGGCGCCACACCGCGGTGGCCTCCTCGTTGGTGGCCGGGTCGATCTTGTCGGTTCGCACGAGCTGCTCGGTGACCTTGGCGTAGTCGCCCCGGTCATGCGGGCAGGCCCGCCAGAACGCCTCGTGCACCAGGGCGGCCTTGGCCTCGATGTCGAGCCCGGTGAGCCCGACATTGATCTCGCTGCGGTAGCCGCCCGTCTCGTTGGTGGCCACCTTGAGGGTGGGCGGGGGCGGCTCGCCGCGCACCGAGTCCATGAGCACCCGGTCCTCACCGGACTGGGTGAGCCGGATGGTGTCGAAACGGGTGGTCACGTCGGGCCCGAGGTAGCCGGGGGCGTCGATCTCGTAGAGCAGCTGGGCGGTGACCGTGCCTACGGTCACCGCGCCCCCGGTGCCGGCGTGCTTGCCGATCACCGAGGAGCCGTCGGCCGCGATCTCGGCCCACGGGAAGCCGGTGCGGGCCATGCCCTCGACCTCCGTGAAGAACGAGTAGTTCCCGCCGGTGGCCTGGGTTCCGCACTCGATCACGTGCCCGGCCGCGACCGCGCCGGCCAGCGCATCCCAGTCGTCCACGGACCAGCCGTGGTGCCAGGTCGCCGGGCCGCATGCCACCGCGGCGTCGGTGACCCGGCCGGTCACCACGATGTCGGCGCCGCGGCGCAGTGCCTCGGCGATGCCCCAGCCGCCCAGGTAGGCGTTGGCGGTGATCAGCCCGGTCGTGTCCGTCATCGGCTCACCGGTGGCGAAGGACCGCAGCGTCACTGCGTCGGCTGCGCCGGGATCCAGCCGCGACATGAGATCGTCCCCGTCCACGAAGGCGATCCTCGGTTCCAGGCCCAGGCGGTCGGCGACCTCGGCGACCGCCCCGGCACAGCCGCGGGGATCGAGCCCGCCGGCGTTGGACACCACCTTGATGCCGGCGTCGAGGCAGGCGCCCATCACCTGCTCCATCTGCTTGACGAAGCTGCGTGCGTAACCGCCCCCCGGCCGCTTCTGGCGGGTGCGGGCCAGGATCAGCATGGTCAGCTCGGCCAGCCAGTCGCCGGTCAGGACGTCGATGGGCCCGTCGTTCACCATCTCGGCCGCAGCCGAGAGGCGATCCCCGTAGAAGCCGGAGCAGTTGGCGATCCGGATCGGTTCAGCCATCGGGCGTCTCGGCCGCCTCGAACACCAGCAGCGGGGTGCCGTTGTCGATCTGGTCTCCCGGAGCGACCAGCACCTCGGCCACGGTGCCGTCGCAGGGAGCGCTCACGTGGTGCTCCATCTTCATTCCCTCCATCACCACCAGGGTGCGGCCCGCGGCGACCTGCTCGCCGGGCTCAACCCGCACCTCGACGATCACCCCCGGCATCGGCGCTGCGAAGCCCCCGGTCGCCTGGCCGCTCTCGGGAGCACCGAAGCGGGGCAGCACCGCCACCGTCACGGTCTCAGAGTCGCCGGTCAGGTGAAGCCGGTCGCCCTCCGCGGTGACCGCGTACCCGAAGACGGAGTCGGCCGCGTGAGCCGAGGGGTGCGCCTGGCCGCCCTCCGCGGTGACCGCGTACCGGACCCGGCGGCCGTCCCACTCGATGTCGAGCAACTCCGGCGACCAGGCCGCGATCCTCGCCGGAGCCTCGGTCGCGCCGTCGCCGCATTCGGCTCGGACCGCAAACGTGCCGTCCCGCTGCGGCCGGTAGGAGACGATGACGCCGACGGGTCCCGCGGCTGTCGCGACGGCCAACTCGGCTCGCTCGGGCGGCAGGCGACCGTGGCGCCACCCGCTGGGCATCCACCCCAGCGTCGGGGCCTCGCTCCTCTCCGCGGCCTGGAGCCACATGGCGGCCGCCACCGCAGCCTGCTGGCACCCGGTGTCCGGCAGCGCCGCGGCCCGGCTCGGATCGGCCTGCTCTATGAAGTCCGTGGTGGTGTCGCCGGCCAGGAAGGCCTCCGAGCGCAGCGCGGAGACCAGGAAGTGGCGGTTGGTGGTCACCCCGCCTATATGGAGCCGCTCCAGCGCCAGGGCCAAGCGCCCGGCTGCCTCGGCCCGGGTGGGGGCGTGGGCTATGACCTTGGCGAGCATCGGATCGAAGTCGAGCCCCACAGTGCTGCCGGCCTCGACGCCGCTGTCCCACCGCACAGGCGGCTCGGACGCCGGAGCGAAGGCGGCCAGGGTGCCCACCGCGGGCAGGAACCCGGCCGCGGCGTCCTCGGCGTAGAGCCGGGCCTCGACGGCATGGCCCGCGAAGGGGACGTCGGACTGGGTGTAGCCGAGAGGCTCGCCCGCGGCCACCCGCAGCTGCTCGCGCACCAGGTCGATACCGGTGACCTCCTCGGTGACCGGGTGCTCCACCTGGAGGCGGGTGTTGACCTCCAGGAAGAAGAACTCGCCGGTGTCGTCGTCGAGCAGCAGCTCCACCGTGCCCGACGAGCTGTAGCCGATCGACCTCGCCAACACCACGGCGGCCTCGCCCATCGCAGCCCGCAGTTCGTCGTCGACCGCGGTGGACGGCGACTCCTCGATGATCTTCTGGTGACGGCGTTGGATCGAGCACTCCCGCTCGCCGAGGTGGACCACGTTGCCGTGAGTGTCACCCAGGATCTGCACCTCGATGTGGCGGCACCTGCGCAGGTAGCGCTCGAGGAACACGGTGTCGTCGCCGAAGCCGCCCAGCGCCTCGCGCTTCGCCGCCGCCACCGCCGCCTCCAGATCCGCAGGGTCCGACACCAGGCGCATGCCCTTGCCGCCGCCGCCCGCGGCCGCCTTGACCATGAGCGGGAAGCCGACCTCGCCGGAGTCGGCAGGATCCTCCGACGAAGGCAGGGTGGGCACGCCCGCGGCGGCGGCTGCGGCCTTGGCGGCCAGCTTGTCGCCCATCGTCTCGATGGCGTCCGGAGCCGGTCCGACCCACACCAAGTCGGCCCCGGTCACTGCCCGGGCGAAGCCGGCGTTCTCGGCCAGAAATCCGTAGCCGGGATGGACGGCGTCCGCTCCGGCCGCGCGCGCGGCAGCCACCACCGCCTCGGCGTCGAGGTATCCGCCGGGCAGACGCACGGCGACATCGGCCTCCGCCACGAACGGCGCGCCCGCGTCGGCGTCGGAGAACACGGCCACACAGCGCATGCCCATGGCCCTCGCGGTGCGGAACACCCGGCGGGCGATCTCGCCCCGGTTGGCCACCAGAAGCGTGCCGATCGCGCTCACAGCCGAACCCCCAGACCCGAACTGGCAGCAAAATGCACGCCATACGAGCAAAACGCTGCCAATTCCCGACACAGCCGAACCCCCAGACCCGAACTGGCAGCAAAATGCGCGCCATACGAGCAAAACGCTGACAATTCGCGGCGCCGGGCCGTCGCCGAGCCGCTCACAGCCGGAACACCCCGTAACCGTCCGCTCCCTTGATGGGGGTGTTCCCGACTACCGACAGGCACATGCCGAGAACGGCCCGGGTGTCGCGAGGATCGATGATCCCGTCGTCGCTGATGGCTCCCGTGGCCCGCAGCGCCAGCGAGCCCCGCTCCTGGATGGCCTCGGCCTGGGCCACGATGCGGGCGTCCTCATCCTCGTCGAAGGGCTCGCCCTTGCGGGCCGCCCGGGCCCGGCGCACCTGCGACATGACCCCGGCGATCTGCTTGGGGCCCATCACCGCGATCTTGGCCGTCGGCCACAGCCAGGTGAAGCGGTTGCCGAAGGCCCGGCCCGACATGCCGTAGGTGCCCGCACCGTAGGAGGACCCGATGATCACGGTCAGATGAGGCACCGTGGAGTTGGTGACCGCGTTGATCATCTGCGAACCCTTCTTGACCATGCCGTCGGCCTCGTAGTCGCGCCCGACCATGAAGCCGGTGATGTTCTGCAGGAACACCAGCGGGACGTCGACCTGGTTGCAGAGCTGGATGAAGGTGGCCCCCTTCTGGGAGGAGTCCGGGTAGAGGACGCCGTTGTTGGCCAGGATCCCGACGGGGTAGCCGCAGACCGACGCCCAGCCGCACACCAGGGTGGCGCCGTAGCGGGCCTTGTACTCCTCGAACCGCGAGCCGTCCGCCACCCGGGCGATCACCTCGCGCATGTCGAAGGGCTGGCGCAGGTCCCGGCTGACCAGCCCGAGCAGTTCCTCGGGGTCATGCACGGGCGGATCAGCGGCCATGGTCGGCCCCGGATGGGGCTTCTGCCGGTTGAGGTGCGACACCACCTCGCGGCACATGCGGATGGCATCCATCTCGTCGGTCGCGAAGTAGTCGCCCAGCCCCGAGACCTCGGCGTGCAGCCGGGCGCCGCCCAAGGTCTCGTCGTCGGACTCCTCGCCGGTGGCCATCTTCACCAGCGGGGGGCCGGCCAGGAAGATCTTCGACTGGTCGGCCACCACGATGTTGTAGTCGGACAGGCCCGGCTGGTAGGCGCCTCCGGCGGTGGACGACCCGAACACCACGCACACCGTGGGGATGCCCATCTTGGACAGCTCGATCATCTCGTAGAAGAACCGGCCCGACTCGGCGAAGTGGACGGTCTGGGATCGGCTGGCGCCCCCGCCGGTGAACTCCGAGCCGCCGCCGTCGCTGCCGCCCAGACGCAGGTCGGCGCCGGCCGACTCCACGAAGCTCACATAGGGGATGTGATTGTCACGGGCGATCTCCAGGGCCCGCATCCACTTCTTGCTGGCATACGGGGTGAGGGCCCCGGCCAGCACGCTGGGGTCGTTGCCCATGATCACGCACTCGGTGCCGCCGATCACTCCGATGCCGACCACCATCCCGCCGCCCATGGTGTAGTCGGACCGGAAGGCGGCCAGCGCGCTGATCTCCAGGAACGGGCTGTTGGGGTCGATCACGTTGGCGATGCGCTCCCTGATGGGCAGCTTGCCCCGGCCCCGCAGGCGCTCCATCGCGGCGGGCCCGCCTCCGGCCTCAGCCTCGTCGAGCAGCTCCTCGATCGCCGCGAGCTGCTCCAACAGGTCGTCGCGGTTCTGGCCGAACGCCTCGCTGCCCGCGTTCACCGCGGTCGGCAGCGCAGTCGCCAGCAGCCTCGGAAGGCCAGCGGATCCGCCCCCGTCGATCTTCACCGGCGCGACACTACCGCCGCCCGCCTCTCGCAGCGGCCCCGCGTCCGCGGGCATCGACTCCGCGCCACTTCCGACGGCGCCCCCGGCCGAGCGGACCGGGGGCGTCAGTCTCTGAGCTGTTGGAGGATGTCCTTCATCATCAGCACGAGGTGGAGCGGATCGGTGGGAGACTGCTCGAACTCGGGCACCAGGTGCAGATAGAAGTCCCGAGCGAGGTCTGTCTCAGAATGAACCAACAGGCCCCGACACCCGATCGCGTGCCCCGCCGCGGCCGTGCGACGCATGACGTCCGCGAGAAGCCCAGCACCGATGCCGCGGCCCTCGTGGTGCACCGACACGCCGAGTCGAGCGAGCAGAGCTACAGGCTGCGGATATCGGCCCGCGCCCTTGCGCAACCTTGCCGGGGCCTCCGCAGCGGCGATGCTCGCCATGCACCATGCGTAGTAGGCGACCACCTCGGCACTGTCGGCGGGTGTGACCACAAGCACCTTGCTGGCACCGGCTGCGTGGGATTGACGAGCGTGACGCCTCAACCATTCGGTCTGCTGCTCGGACCGGCACAAGAAGCCTGATAGTTCGTTGCCTGGCTCCAGCAGGCGTGGCGACCGGTACTGGGGCGTCACGCGTCAGCGAACGGCGAAGGGCGCGACATCAACTCTCGCAGCCCGGGAAGATCACGGACGGGTCGCTCGTTCATCTCCTCCCAAGCGCGCTGGGCCTCAGCATCGAGGACGAAGCCGGTGCGGTCGGCGAGCGCCTCATGCGCGGCTATCCGGAGGTTGGACACCACGAAGTCCGTGAGGCCGGTCCCGCATGCCGCCACGGCGTCGTCGATCAGCTTGCGATCCTCTGGAGTCATGCGCACCTCGAGCCTCGCGCTCCTAGTGCGATTGTCGGTGAAAGCCATGGCACCCACCCACCCTTCCGTCGTCGTCTCTCCCCCTGCTGGTACGAGTGTACGGCGGCTGTACGGCCAGCACATGTTGGCGCTCGCCGTGGGGCAGCGCGGAACCCGTGCCATGATGGGCGCCATGACCGACTCCGTCGACACCAGCGTGGTGGACTTCCACTTCGACGTGCTGTGCCCATGGGCCTACCAGACGTCGAAGTGGATCCGGGACGTCCGGGCCCAGAACGGGCTGGAGATCAACTGGCGGTTCTTCAGCCTGGAGGAGATCAACCGCTTCGAGGGCAAGAAGCACCCGTGGGAGCGGCCCTGGTCCTACGGCTGGTCGCTGATGCGCATCGGGGCGGTTCTGCGCCGCGACAGCATGGACCGCCTCGACGCCTGGTACGAGCGCTCGGGCCGGGCCCTGCACGAGGAGGGGCTGCGGGTGCACGATCCCGACGTTGCCCGGGAGCTGCTCGGCGGGATCGGCCTGGACCCGGCCACGGTGGACGTCGCCCTGGACGATCCCAGCACCCACGACGAGGTCAAGGCCGAGCATGACCGGGTGGTGGCCGCGGGCGGCTTCGGCGTGCCGACGCTGTTCTTCGATGAGCAGGCCCTGTTCGGGCCGGTGCTGATCGACCCGCCGGCGGGGGCCGAGGCCATGCGCCTGTGGGACGCGGTGACGGCATGGCTGGAGTTCCCCCGCCTCTATGAGATCCAGAGGCCCAAGTCCCACCGCGACGAGCAGGTCATCGCCGAGGTCTTCCGCCCCTACATCGAGGCTCGCGACTGGGTGAGCATCAACCGGGGCGAGGTCATCGACTTCGACCGCTCCTGACGCCGGCACGGACCGCCACAGTGGACTCCGATCAGATCGAGCAGCAGATCGCGGCCTCTGATCTGCCCAGCCTGCTGGCCGCGCTGGCCCACGCCACCGGAGACCCCGGCCTGGTCCCCGGGAGTCTCTGGCTCGACCCGGACCTGGCCCTGCAGCCCGAGGGAGGCTGGGACCAGGAGCAACTCGGGCGAGCCCGCGAGCTGGCCGTTTCGGGCCTCCGGAAGCTGACAGCGCCTGAAGGCGGGTCCGACGCGCCCAACGACGCTCTGGTGCCCGAGCTCATCGACTGGCTGACCGGCGCCGACCTCGACGACGGCTACCGCAGGATGCTGGCCGAGGAGCTGGCGGTGACGGGAGACATGCGGATCCCGGAGCCGATCACGGCGGGGGACTGGCCCGCGGCGAACACGAGCGACCATGCGGTGGCAGTGATCGGGGCGGGCATGTCGGGCATCCTGGCCGCCCACCGGCTCGAGCAGGCCGGGATCGACTGCGTGGTGCTCGACAAGAACGGCGATGTGGGCGGAACCTGGCTGGAGAACACCTACCCGGGCTGCCGGGTCGACGTGTTCAACCACGTGTACAGCTACTCCGGCGAGCAGCGCCCGGACTGGCCCGAGTACCACTCGAGCCAGCCGGTGCTCCTCGACTACTTCCGCGACTGCGCCCGAAGGTGGGGGATACGGGACCGGATCCGCTTCGACGTGCGGGTCGACTCGCTGGCCTGGGACGACGACGCCTGCCGCTGGGTGATCCGGCTCGAGACGAGCAGCGGGCCCGAGGAGATCACCGCCGGCGCGGTGGTGTCCGCGGTCGGTCAGCTCAACCGGCCCCTGATGCCCGACATCGAAGGCGTCGACAGCTTCGCCGGCGAGCAGTTCCACAGCTCGGCCTGGCGCCACGACATCGACTGGCAGGACCTGAGGGTGGCCGTGATCGGCACCGGCGCGAGCGCGCTGCAGTTCATTCCCCACCTGGCCGAGGCCGCGGCGCACGTGACCGTGTTCCAGCGAACACCGCCGTGGCTGATCCCGCGCCCCGTGTACCACGAGCCGCTGGCCGAGGGGCTCCTGCGACTGTTCGAGCTGGTGCCCGGCTACGCCCACTGGTTCCGGCTGCGGCTGTTCTGGTGCACCCACGAGGGCACGGTCGGTGCCCTGCGCCGCGACCCCGCCTGGGACGGACCGCTGGATCAGGCCGTGAGCCGCCGCAACGAGGAGACCCGCCGGCTGCTGACCCTGTACCTGAGGTCGGAGTTCGGCGACCGCCCCGACCTGCTGGCCAAGGTCGTGCCCGACTACCCGGTGGGCGCCAAGCGGGTGGTGCTCGACAACGGGATCTGGGCCCGCACGCTCAAACGGGCCAACGTCGAGCTGGTCAGCGGCGGCATCGAGCGGGTCGAGCCGGACGGCGTGCGCGGGTCCGACGGGCGCCTGCACCGAGCCGACGTGATCGTGTACGGAACCGGGTTCCGGGCCTCGGAGTTCCTGATGCCCATGCGGGTGACCGGGCGGGACGGCGACGATCTCCACGAGACCTGGAACGGAGACGCCCGGGCCTACAACGGCGTGTGCGTGCCCGGCTTCCCCAACCTCTTCTGCATCTACGGCCCCAACACCAACATCGTGATCAACGGCAGCATCATCTACTTCGCGGAGTGCGGCGCCCACTACGTGGTGGAGTGCCTGCGCCTGCTGGCCGAGCGAGGCGTCACGGCCATGGACTGCCGGCCCGACGCCTACCAGTGCTACGCCGCCCGCATGGACGAGCACAACTCCCAGATGGCCTGGGGCATATCACCGGTCAACAGCTGGTACAAGAGTCCCAGCGGGGGAGTGGCCCAGAACTGGCCCCTGCCGCTCATCGACTACTGGCGCCAGACCCGCCGCCCCGACCCCGCCGACTTCGAGCTGATCGCGGAAGGGCCGGCAGATTGACGTAGTTGTCACCAACATGTGTGCACGACTACGTCAATCTCGCTGAGGGCAGTGCGCTGCCCCTAGGCCGCGGCCCGGGTGCGGCGCAGTAGGGGATCGGCGAGCTTGAGGCCCCGGTCGGCCACGCTCAGGACCCGCGACGCCAGGCCCTGGGTGTCTCCGTCGATGAGGTTGCCCATCACCTGCAGAGTGATGTTGGCCACCGCCTGGGTGCCCACGGCCAGGCGCAGGCCGTTGCGAAGGATCCGGGGATGGCCGATGAGGAAGCTGAACCGCCGGCCGGTGCGCAGGAACCCGTCGAAGCGCTCGCCTACCACCCGGTCGTAGGCGCCGGGCGCGGTCGCCGGATCCTCCAGGAACAGGTCGGCGAGCACCATCCCCGACTCCAGGCCGTAGTCGATCCCCTCGCCGTTCATCGGGTTGATCAGCCCGGCCGCGTCCCCGACCGCGGCCCACCCGGGCCCGTGGCGGCGGACGGCGCTCATCGGCAGCCTCCAGGCCCGGGGCCGCTCCAGGTAGTCGCCCAGCTCCCACTCATCGGCCACGAGGTCCCGGTAGTCGTCCAACAGCCGGTTGAGGTTGAGCTTCCGGAATCCCTTCATGGTTGACATGGATCCCGCCCCGATGTTGACGGTGCCGTCGCCGGCCGGGAACATCCATCCGTAGCCGGGAACCCATCCGCCCTCGGCTCCCCGCAGCGTGAGGCAGGCCTCCAGGTGCCGGTCGGCATGGCGGGGGCTGGGTGCATAGGTGCGGATGGCCAGGCCGAAGGGCTCGGACTCGACCCTCTCAGCGCCCAGCATGCGGGCCGCGGCGCCGGGCGCGCCGGCAGCCAGCACCACCATGTCGGCCAGGAACCGCCCGCCCCCCGCGGCGCTCTCGACGCCGACGACGGTGCCGTCGTCGGAGAGGACCGGCATGACCTCCGTGTTCCACGCGATCTCGGCTCCTGCGGCCTCGGCCGCCTCGACAAGGTGTTTGTCCAGCGCGCGGCGGGGCCACACCGCGCCATGGGGGCCGAACCGGTTGTTGGCGGGCCACAACAGCTCGCGCCGGGTGTTGCCCGCGATCATGCGCAGGCCGTCGATGCGGTGGGCGCCGTCCAGTTCTATGCCGAGCTCGTCGAGAGCGGCCACTGCCCTCGGGGTGAGCCCGTCGCCGCACACCTTGTCCCGGCCGGGCGAGGCCTTCTCGAAGACAGTCACACGGGCCCCGCCCCGGGCGGCCCGTATGGCCGTGGCCGCTCCAGCCGGCCCGGCCCCGATCACAGCGATGTCACATCGAGGCGGCGTCATGGCGTCTCGGGGCGCCGGAAGCGACCGCCTGCTGCGTCGGTCCCGGGACGGGCCCGGCCCAGCGGCACCACCTGCGCTGCCGGACTGCTAGTGGGGGCCGGGACCGCGACCGTGAAGGCCGTGGTCGTGGCTGTGGCTGTGGCTGTGCAAGCCGTGGCTCTGGCCGTGGCCATGCTGATCGTGGCCGTGGCCGTGGTCGTCGAGCACGATCATGTCCTGGCCGTGATCGTGGTCGGCGTGGTCGCCTAACAGCCGGTCCCCGAATGCCTCCCGCAGTCGGTCCTCGGTCAGCAACTCGTCGGGGGGGCCGGAGGCCACCAGGCGGTTGGCCAACAGCATCACCGAGTCGCAGTGCCTGGCCTCGTCGAGATGGTGGGTGGTGATTATCACGACGGCGCCCCGCGACGTGTACTCGTCGATCACGTCCAGGATTCGCTCCTGGCTGGGGATGTCCAGACCGGTCACGGGCTCGTCGAGCAGGGCGACATCGGGCTGGCCTGCCAGTGCCTGGGCGATCCTCACCCGCTGCTGCTGCCCGCCGCTGAGGTCGCCGAAGCTCTGGTTCGAGAGCTGGTTCACCTGCAGCTGCTCGCCTGCGGTTCGCATCGCAGCCCGGTCCTCGGCCCTCAGCCGTCCGAGCAAGCCCCGCTTGCCGTAGCGGCCCATGGCCAGCACCTCGCCGGCGGTTATCGGCATCCAGTTAGCGGGAGGGTGCTGGCACACGTAGGCCAGGCTCTGGGACGTCCCGCTGACGCGGCCGGAAGTCGGCTGCTGCAGACCGGCCAAGCACTCCAGCATGGTTGTCTTGCCCGACCCGTTGACACCCATCACCGCGGTGGCCGTGCCAGGCTCGAAAGTGTGGGTCACCCTGTCGAGAGCGGTGACATCGTCGAACCTGACGGTGAGATCCTCCACCTCGACGGCGTTCACCATCGGAGGGTGCTCTTCACGGATCGTCTCCCTATTCGCTCGGCCTCGGACCCCAACGGTATATTCCCCCCATGGCATCCCCCACCACCCGTGCGGCAGCGAATGGGGGTTCAGCCGCTGCCTCCGGCCCGATCGCGACGAGAGGCTCGGATGCGCATGCACCGGGCTCGGAGCAGGCCGGCACGTCCGACCCGGCTTCCCGGATAGCGCCCGGAAGGGTGCGTATCGACCGCTACGAACTGGATCTCGGGCCGTGGCTCCACCTGGCCGACGAGCGGGCGCGGTTGGCCAGCCCCTCGTTCCGCCACATCGAGGTGACTCCCCAGGGCGCCACCCTCGGCGCTGAGGTTGCGGGAGTGAACTTGGGCACCGGCTTGCCCGACGAGGTTGTCGCCGAGATACGCAAGGCGCTGCTCGACTACAAGATCCTGGTGTTCCGGGACCAACCCATCACGCCGGCTCAGCATGTCGCCTTCGCCCGCCGTTTCGGGGAGTTGGAGATCCATCCGTTCATCACCGGCAACTCCGATCATCCCGAGCTGGTGCGCTTCGAGAAGGGGGTCGACACCGGCGGCTTCGAGAACGGCTGGCACCACGACGTGACCTGGCGGGAGGTGCCCTCGATGGGGGCCATCCTCCATGCAGTCCAGGTCCCGGCCACCGGCGGCGACACCCTGTTCAGCGACATGGGCGCGGCCTACGACGGTTTGGGCGAGGCCGTCAAGGAGCAGATCGACGGCCTCTTCGCCATTCACGACTTCATGCTCGCCTTCAGGCACCAGGTGCCCGAGGGCAAGCAGGCCGAGTTCCGGGCCCGCTACCCGCCGGCCCGCCACCCGGTTGTGTGCACCCACCCGGAGACGGGCCGCAGGCTGATCTTCGTGAACTGCTACTTCACCTCGCACATCGACGGGATGGACGAGTCCGAGGGCGTGGACCTCATCAGGCATCTGGCCGGGCAGGCCAGTGTGGTCGAGTACCAGTTCCGGGTTCGCTGGGAGCCCGGCACCGTCGTCTTCTGGGACAACCGCTCGGTCCAGCACTACGCGGCCAGCGACTACTACCCGGATGTGCGGATCATGGAGCGAGCCAGCATCGTCGGCACCCGCCCCGCCTGAGCAGGCCCCCGATCACGGGCACCCGGCCCGGCTGGAACCTACTGTGGCGCCGATGGCGCCCAAGACCGACTGGAACCCGCTGCTGCGGGGAGAGTTCGACAAGCCCTACTGGCGGGATTTGCAGGACTTCGTGAGAGCCGAACGGGCCCGCGCCCAGGTGTTCCCGCCCCACGACGAGGTGTTCGCGGCCCTTCATCTCACCTCGTACGCCTCGGTGAAGGTGCTCATACTGGGCCAGGACCCCTACCACGGCCCCCGGCAGGCGCACGGGCTGTGCTTCTCGGTCCGCCCCGGTGTGGCCAAGCCGCCGTCGCTGGTCAACATCCTCACCGAGTTGCACGACGACATCGGCGCGCCCATGCCCAGCCACGGCTCGCTCGAGCACTGGGCCCGCCAGGGCGTGCTGCTGCTCAACGCCACGCTCACGGTCCGGGCCCGGCAGGCCGCCAGCCACCAGCGCAAGGGCTGGGAGACGTTCACCGACGAGGTGATCCGGGTGGTCGACGGCAAGGACGAGCGGGTGGTGTTCATCCTTTGGGGCGGCTCGGCCCGCCGCAAGCGAGCCCTGGTGGACACCAGCCGCCACGTCGTGCTCGAGTCGGCCCACCCGTCGCCGCTGTCGGCCTCAGGCGGGTTCTTCGGCAGCCGGCCCTTCAGCCGTGCCAACGAGGCCCTCGTCGCCGCCGGCCGAGATCCCGTCGACTGGGCCATTCCAGAAGTGAGGACATTCGAGCAACCGGACGAGTCTCCCGCTACTTCCGTGCATCGACGCGTTCGCGAAATGGGCGACTCCCGATGCAAGTGGTGTGGAGGGCCCCCCGGACCGCATCAGTGCCATGGAGGGCGTTAGGGGCACACCCGCAACTCCGGACAGGCGCTTGCGCTCGGAGGGCGTTGCCGTTACGGTCCGAGCCGAACCTTCATCGATGTAATTCGATCAGGCTGGAACCGAGGAGGTGCCCCATGATCACAGACACCAAGAGCGCAGAGAACGCAGGTGCCGGCCTCCGCGAGCCCGCTGCGGACCGGGGGGAGGAGGTGCCCGAGCGGGCCGGCCTGATCCACCTGTGGTTCACGGCCGACAGCCCTGCCGGGCCGGTGTTCGTGGCCCACTCGAACGGGTGGGTGTCGGGCCTGCAGATCACGCCGGACGGCCGCGAACCCGATCCGGGCCGTTTCGTCGACTACATGCGGGACGAGGTCGGAACCGACGTCGAGCCTGACCCCGATCCCGATCCCAAGCTGGTGGCCCGGGTGAGCGAGGCCCTGGCCACCGGCCGCACCGACGTTCCCGTCGACCTGTCGTCGCGCTCGGAGTTCCACCAGGAGGTCCTGAGGGCCACTGCTCGCATCCCCTGCGGCGAGGTTCGCACCTACGGGGAACTGGCCGAGGCCGTGGGGCGGCCCCGGGCGGCCCGGGCGGTGGGCACGGCCATGGCCCGCAACCCCGTGCCCCTGCTGGTTCCCTGCCACCGGGTGGTGCCCAGCAGCGGGGGCGTGGGCAAGTTCGGCTTCGGCAGCGGCCTCAAGGCCAAGCTGCTCGCGGGCGAGGGCGTCGTCCTCTAGCCCGCCAGGAGCCCCGAACCCGCGGCCACCGTCGCGGGAGCCAGCGTCGGGGCAAACTCGTCGGCCAGCGAGTCGCAGTCGAGGGAGACGACGATCCGGTCGGCCCGATGGCGGCTGGGCTGCACGTAGGCGTCGTGCATGGGCGCCACGGTCGCCGCGAACTGCCTGCGCACATGGTCCTCGGGCCGGCCGCGCTCGGACATGTCCCGATGGATGCGGCGCCGTAGGCGCACATCCTCGGGCACGTCCATGAAGATCGAGTAGTCGAGCTGAGCCGCGACCTCCTCGAAGGCCAGAAGCAGGATGCCCTCCACCAGCAGCAGGGGCGCGGCCGCCACCCGCTCGAAACAGCCGCTGAGGGTGTGGGTCGAGAAGTCGTACACGGGCACCTCCACGTCGATGCCCCGCTTCAGGGCGTCGAGGTGCCGCAGGAACAGATCACTGTCGAGCGAGTCGGGATGGTCGTAGTTGCGCCGGCGCCGCTCGGCGAACGGCAGGTGCGACATGTCGCGGTAGTAGGCGTCGAAGGCCAGCACACTCGCCTCGGTTGCGTCCAAGCGCTCGATCAGGCACCTGGTGAGGGTCGTCTTGCCCGCCCCGGAGCCGCCACAGATCCCGAACACGAACACGCCCACGGGCCGACACCATACCCGCCCGCACCGTCGGCCTCGCTCGCCGGAACGGCCGCACGAGCAGCGCCGCTGGCCCCGGACCGGTCCACGAGTGGCATCATTGCCTGCGTGGCACTGCCGCAGTCCCGGCGATCGGGGATCAGCCCGTTCTACGTGATGGAGGTGATGCGCGCCGCTGAGGAGCGGGAGACGGCCGGCGGAGACGTGCTGCACCTGGAGGTGGGCCAGCCTTCCACGCCCGCGCCCTCAGGGGTGATCCGGGCCGCCCACGCGGCCCTGGACTCGGACGTGCTGGGATACACCACCGCGGCCGGATTGGAAGCGCTCAGGACACGGATCGCCGAGCACTACCGGTCGTGGTACGGCGCAGACGTCGGCCCCGAACGCGTCATCGTGACCTTCGGCGCCTCCGGGGCCTTCGTGCTGGCCTTCCTGGCCGCGTTCGACGCCGGCGACCGGGTGGTGGTGACCACCCCGGGCTACCCGTGCTACCGCAACGCCCTGCAGGCACTCAACGCCGAGGTGGTGACCCTGCCCACTTCGGCCGAGACCCGCTTCCAGCCCTCGCCCGCACTGCTCGAGGACCTGTGCCGGCGCACCGGCTCTGTCGACGGGCTGGTGCTGGCCTCGCCCTCCAACCCGTCGGGGACGATGCTCGACGGACCCTCGCTGGCCGCGGTGTCGGACTGGTGCGCGGACCACGGCGTCCGCCTGGTCGCCGACGAGATCTACCACGGCATCACCTTCGACGAACCGGCCCCCACGGCGCTGAGCCTCAACTCCGACACTCTGGTGGTCAACAGCTTCTCGAAGTACTTCTCGATGACGGGCTGGCGCCTCGGCTGGCTGGTCGCCCCGCCCGACCTCGTCGAGCCGGTCCGCCGGCTGGCCCAGAACTTCTTCATCTCGGCGCCCACCGTGTCGCAGATCGCCGCGGTGGCCGCCTTCGACTGTCACGACGAGCTGCAGGCCAACGTGGCCCGCTACGCCACCAGCCGGTCCGTGCTGCTCGACGGGCTGCCTGCGGCCGGCATCGACAGTCTGGCTCCCAGCGACGGCGCCTTCTACGTGTACGCGGCCGTCGACCATCTCGGCCCCGACAGCCAGGCGCTGTGCCGCCGCTGGCTCGACGAACTCGGCGTGGCCGTCACGCCGGGCATCGACTTCGACCCGGCTGAAGGCCACCGCTACGCCCGCTTCTCCTACGCGGGCGCCACCGACGACATGGCCGAGGCGATGCGACGCCTGAAGGCGTGGGACGGGTAGGCCAAGAGTCCCGCCTCGGCGTCGATCGCGCGAACTCACCAATAGCCAGTATCAATGTATATCAGCACGCAAGATGTATGCTCACGGCTCGCCAGAGTCGTCCGTCCGAGAGCAACTCTGACCACTGAGCCAGACGGGCGGCTCCGGTTCGCCAACCCTGACTGTAACACGGCTTGACAACGGCCCGTCGGGACCCCAAGAAAGAAACGTCAGGCGCCGAGGCGGGTGCGGGCGTCGGCTGAGCGCTGCAGCAGGTATGCGGGGACCGCCACGCCGTTGACCACCGCCTCATCGGATTCACCGCCGGCCGCGACCTCGGCTCCTGCGCCGACGGACGGGTCGGCCGCGGCCTCCGCCGCCCGCTGGGCGGCCTCTTCGGCCTCCACCGCCTCGCGGTCACGCGCCACGAGAAAGCGCTCGTAGTCCCTGGTCCGGACCAGGTCGCCGTGGTCGATGTGGCCGACCACGCGTCCGTCCACGAGACGGACCCAGTAGCGGTTCCAGGTGAAGCCGTTGGCCATGGCCACCTTGCCCTCAGTGCCCTCGGGCACTCCCGGCAACCCGGCGACGAGCCGTACTCTCTCCCCGCGCTTGAGGGTGCGGGCCTGCAGCTGGGCCGTGGAGAAGGTCTTGGGCGGCATCGGCCCACACGGTAGCGTGACGCCGTGGCACCCGACGACCCATCCGGCCCCCAGCCCGGCGCCGTCGCGCTGACCGCCGAGGATCTCGGCTACCGGCCCTTCGACGCCGACAACCACTACTACGAGGCTCTCGACGCGTTCACCCGCCACGTCGATCCCCGCATGCAGCCCCGGGTCGTGCAATGGGTGGACATGGGAGGCCGCAAGCACCACCTCGTGGGAGGCAGGCTGGCCAGGGCGGTGGCCAACCCCACCTGGAACCCGATCGCCAAGCCCGGGGCGCTGCGCGACTACTTCAAGGGGAACCCCGAGGGGCGCAATCCGGCCGAGATGCTGCGCGACCGGGAACCGCTGCCCGACCACTACATGAGACCCCAGGCCCGGCTCGAGGCGATGGACGCCCAAGGGCTGCAGGCCGTCTGGCTGTTCCCGACCCTGGGCGTGCTCTACGAGGAGCTGCTCCGCCACGACGTCGACGCGGTGGTGGCCATGATGTGCGGCTTCAACCGCTGGCTGCACGACGACTGGGGCTACAACTTCGGCGAGCGGATATTCGGCGCTCCCTACATCGCTCTCGGCGACCCCGCGGCGGCCGCGGAGGAGGTGGGCCGGGTGCTGGGGCTCGGAGCCCGCATCCTGGTCATGCGTCCCGCGGCGGCGACCACCCGCACCGGCCGGCTCTCGCCCTTCCACACGACGTTCGACCCGGTATGGCAGCTCATCAACGACGCCGGCGTGACGGTGGTGATCCACGCCGGGGACTCGGGCTACTCGTCCCAGGGATACGCCGACGACGAGTTCTCGACGGCCGGACTGGGCGCCGGAGCGGGCGGCGGGCCCGACCTGCGGGCCTTCGCCATCGAGCGGGCCGCGCAGGACTGGCTGATGCAGTCGGTGTTCGAGAAGGTCTACGACCGGTTCCCGAACCTGAGGGTGGCGTCGGTGGAGAACGGCTCCGACTTCCTGGCCCCGATGTTCCGCAAGTTCTCCCAGATCGCCAAGAAGAACTACTGGTGGTTCGACGACCACCCCATCGACACGTTCAAGGCCCACGTGTGGGTGAACCCGTTCTGGGAGGACGACGTCAACGAGGTGACCGAGATCATGGGCGCCGACCGGGTGATCTTCGGCTCGGACTGGCCCCACATCGAGGGAATGCCCGAGCCCCTCGACTACCTGGCCGAGCTCAAGGGCTTCTCCGACGCCGACCGCCGCGCCGTCATGCTCGACAACGTCTCCTACCTGAACGAACCCAGGCCCACCTGAGCCCGATGACCGCCACCGCCACCGCCCCTCCCGGCTCCGACATCGATGCCGGCGCGGTGCGCGCCCAAGTCGAGGCCTTCTGCGACCGGAACTGGGACCCGGACCTCGCTGTGGGGCAGTGGTGGCGGCTCCTGGCCGGCGCCGGCTACTCCCACCCGATGCTGCCGGTGCCCGCGGGGGGCCTCGGCTACGGCCAGGACCAGACCGCGCTGGTGTCGCTGGTACTGGCCGAGCGGGGCGTGCTGGGACCTCCCGGCGGCCTGGGACGCATGCTGGCCGCGCCCACCATCGCGTTCCACGGCACACCCGAGCAGGTCGACCGGTTCGTGCCGGAGATCCTCGACGGCCGGGTGGGGTGGTGCCAGCTGTTCAGCGAGCCCAACGCCGGCTCGGACCTGGCCAGCCTCCAGTGCCGGGCCGAGCGCGACGGCGACGAGTGGGTGATCACCGGCCAGAAGGTGTGGACCTCCGGAGGCCAGGTCGCCGACATGGGCATGCTGTTGGCCCGCACCGACCCCGACCAGCCCAAACACGCCGGCATCTCATGGTTCGCCTTCGACATGGACCAACCGGGGGTGGAGGTCCGGCCCCTGACCGAGATGACCGGCCGGGCCCTGTTCAACGAGGTGTTCATCGAAGAGGCCCGGGTGGCCGGCAGCGCCCTCATCGGGGGCCTCAACAACGGCTGGAAGGTGGGCAACACCACGCTGATGGTGGAGAGGGCCTCGCTGGGCTCGTCGGGCCGCAAGCCCCCCGAGCTCATACCCGGACCGAAGGGCGGCGTCCTGGACCATCGGGTGGGGGACTTCGTCGACCGGACGGGAGCAGCCGCCATGTCGGGGGTGCCGCCGCTCGGCATCGACATGTGGTGGTGGCTGGTCGACATGGCCCGCAAGAACGGCAGCATCGCCGGCAAGGTGCTGCGCGACGACCTGATGCGCCTCTACGGGCTGATCGAGATCAACCGGCTCTCGATCCAGCGGGCCAAGGGCGGAGCCAGCAGCGCAGCCGCGCCCAACATCGCCAAGCTCACGATGAGCGAACTGAACCGCTCGTTCCGCGACATCGGCATGAGGGTCGTCGGCCCCGACGGGATGCTGACGGGCGAATCCGACGACCAGAGCGGCGGCCACATCGCCGAGATGGCGCTGTTCTCGCCCGCACCGTCCATCTACGGCGGCACCGACCAGGTGCAGCGCAACATCATCGGCGAGCGGGTGCTCGGCCTGCCCCGAGAGCCCGGCCCGGCCCGCGACACCCCGTTCAGCCAACTCCCCAAGAACTAAACGCCTGGCGATTCCCGTCTTGGGAACACGCACTGTGGTCGGCGACAACGCGGCACCGGCATCCATATCCATTGTATTGTCAGTGGCAGGCATTTTGTATTCCAGGTAACAGGCAAATTGTATTCTGGCGCCACCTCCACTGGTTGCGACGAGAGATCGGCGACGACCTGCTCGATGCCGCAGTCATCACCACCGGCCCGCAGGCATACCGCCGGCGCGACGGCATCGCGGTCATCCCCGCCGCCCTGCTCGGCCCCTGAGCAACGGTCTCACTGCCCGCGTCGCATGCGTTGGAGACCCGGCAGGATGGGTGTCAACCCTTTCTGGGCCACGAAGCGAGCCATCCGGTTGGCTCGCCATTGCTATAGCGCAGAGCTAGCGTTCCGGGCACGCTTGCGGGCGCGACTGGACGTCCGAGCCCACAATCAGCAGGAGCATCAATGAGCCAGCCCGTCGTCGAGTCGATCCTCAGGATGGACGCCGGGAGCGGGGCGGGGTCGGGCGTCCGGGCAGCCTCGTGACCGACCGGGTCCGGCTCGACATCGACGGCGCCGTCGCCACCATCACCAACAACAACCCGGCCAAGCACAACGCCTTCGACGACGAGATGGACGTGCGGCTCTTCGAGATCCTCGAAGAGCTGGCCGGCCGACCGGAGGTGCGAGCGGTGGTGTGGCGGGCCGAGGGGCCGAGCTGGTCGTCGGGGCGCGACGTCTCGGTGGTGGGCACCAACCTCAGCGACCTCACCCACCACGAGCTGATGGTGCGGGGCCACAAGGGCATCCAGCGGCTGTGGGAGCTGGACGCTCCGGTGATCGCCGCCATCGGTGGATGGGCAATCGGCGGGTCGTTCCAGCGGGCCCTGCTGTGCGACATCCGCATCGCGGCCGACGACGCCCGCTTCCGGCTGCCCGAGGTGGGCCACGGCGTGATCCCCGACACCGGCGGGGTGAGCGTGCTGTACGAGATGTGCGGCCACGGGCTGGTGAGCGACATGGTGCTGACCGGGCGCACGCTGAGCGCCCAGGAGGCGCTGGCCCACGGCATCGTGTCGCGGGTGGTGCCGCCCCACGACCTCTACGCCGAGGCCCGGTCCATGGCCGAGGCCGTCGCGGCCGCGCCGAAGGTCGCGGTCAAGCTGGCCCGGCGGGTCATCTCGCAGCTGGCCCGACCCCAGCAGCGGGCCGCCATGGCCGACGAGCTGATCTACCAGACGTTCCTCAACCGCAGCGACGACTTCGCCGAGATGAAGGCGGCCAGAGCCGAGGGCCGGCCGCCGCGCTACACCGGGAGCTGACCGCGATGCGCCCGCACCCCCGCCGAATCGATGCCGATTCCGTGCATCTGATGCCGACTCCGTCGCCGATCTCGCCCGGTAGCGATGACCGCTGAGCACAGGGGGCTGCCCTCTCCGCCGCCGGTGGGGGAGACCGCGCTGAGGCCGGGCACCTTCGACGGCTCGACGGTGCTCGTAACGGGAGGCGGAACCGGCCTGGGCAAGGCCATCGCGTCGGAGTTCGCCCGGCTCGGGGCCGCGATAGTGATCGCCAGCCGCTCCACAGGCCATCTGGAGGCGGGCCGCGCCGCCATGGAGCAGCTCGGAGCCCCGGTGACGACCGCAGCCTGCGACATTCGGGATGCGGCCGCGGTGGCGGCCGCCTTCGACGCAGCCGAGGAAGCGTTCGGGCTGCCCGACGTGCTGGTCAACAACGCCGCAGCCAACTTCCCGGTCCCGGCCGAGGACATGTCGCCCAACGCGTGGCGGTCGGTGGTGGACATCACCCTCAACGGCACGTTCAACTGTACCCGTGAGCTGGGCCGCCGGCACCTGGCCGCAGGCACGCCGGCGTCGGTCATCAACATCGGCGCCTCGTACGCCTGGACGGGCGGACCGGGATTCGCCCACTCGGCCGCGGCCAAGGCGGGCGTCAAGAGCCTCACCGAGTCGCTGGCCGTGGAGTGGGGTCCCTACGGGATCCAGGTCAACTGCCTGGTGCCGGGCCTGTTCCCCCACGAGGACATGACCACCGACATCCGCTCGAGCCTGGACCGGACCAGCGACAAGGACGCCTGCCAGCCCGCTCTGCGGGTGGGGGAGCGCCAAGAGCTCGGATGGGCCGCCACGTTCCTGGCATCGCCCTACGGGCGGTTCATCTCGGGGCACACGCTGGTGGTGGACGGGGCCAACTGGCTGCGCCGAACCATGACCAGCCCGCCGGTGGCAACGGTGAGAGACCAGATGGGACGCGGCCCCTTCGGGCCCTGACACGCCGACGGTTTCGACTGGTGCCAGCGCGCCCGTAACGTCGGCGCTTATGCTTCGGTCCAGCCCGACCCGCAGCTGCCGTCAAGGTCGACGGCCTCGCACCGCACTCGGGATTCCCCACGGAGGTTCGTCATGAACGCAACTCGGTCTCGCAGGTCAGCGCGCGCGCTGGCCACCGCTGCCACGCTGGTGGCCATGATCGCCGGGGCGTTGGCTCTAGCAGGAGCGAGCACCGCTCTGGGCCAGGACGCCGAGGACTGCGATGTCGTCGACCTGGGCGCTCTGGGCAACGAGGCGGGCAGCGTGCTGGAGGCGGAGGGACGCTGGACGACCGAGGACTGCGACTCGCGCTTCCGGCCCGGCAGCGACGCCCACACCTACCGCTTCGACGTCGCGGAAGCAGGGCGCATCAGGATCGGCCTGTCGTCGGCGGACGCCGACTCCTACCTCTATCTGCTGGCCGAGGACGGCAGCCGCATCACCGGCAACGACGACAACGGGGAACGCCTCGATGCCCGCGTCGAGCGCGACCTCGCGCCGGGCACCTACCTGGTCGAGGCCACCACGGTCGGAGGGCGCGGCCGGGGCCCGGCCGACTTCACGCTCACCGTCAGCCGGGTCGAGGGTTGCGACTTCGTCCATCTCGGCACGCTGCAGGCGGGCGCCGACCTGACCGCAACGGGAACCTGGTCGCTCGACACGTGCGGCTCCCGCTTCGTGTCCAGACATCCCGCCCACGCCTACACCTTCAACCTGCCCGAAGCCGGCCGGGTGCGCATCGACCTCGAGTCCGAGAACGGCGACCCGGTCCTGTCGCTGGCGTCGCTGGCGGGCGGGATCGTCTCAGCCGACGACGACAGCGGGGACCGTCGCAACTCCCTCATCCGGGAGTACCTGCCGGCCGGCGTCTACTTCATCGAGGCGACGACCTACTACGCGCGCGACTTCCAGCCGTTGCAGGCCGAGTTCACCCTCACCGTCCACCTCGTCGACGAGCTGGGCAAGCAGCAGGACGCCACGCTGAAGGTCGAGGAAGTCCAGACTCCCGCGGAGGTGGTGGCCGGCGATCCGTTCACCGTCCACTACCGCGTCGGCAACGTCGGCGGAGGCGCACTGCCCGATGACGGCAGCCACGCCCGGATCTGGTTGGGCGGGTACGGCGGATTCGATCGGATCAGCAGGCTCACGGGAATCTGGGATGCGGGCGTCGCGTACCACACCGGCGACGGGACCGCGAGCGCAACCAGCACCACGATCGACGAGATAGCGGCCTTCGAGGCCACCGTGGACGATCACGGCCCCTCGTGGGTCTTCGTCGGGGTCGTCGCCGACGACGCCGACGGCAACGAGATCGGCTGGCACGGGCTCTGGCACAACCTGCTGGTGCTGAGCGGACCGACCTTCGGTCCCGTCACCGTCAGCGTCGACGGCGCCGCCTACACAGTGACGGCGGAAGCCGATGCCGAGGGGAAGGTGACGACGACGGTCAGCGAGGCCGCGGACCCGGAGGCCGAAGTACATCAGGATGTGGAGGCGAAGGCGGTCTACGCAGCGGGCGTGCGCACGCAACTGCTCGACGGCATCTTCGAACGGCCCGGGATCGTTGAACTGTCCACGATGGCTCAGCCGGACCCGGTCAGCGTGTCAGACCCCTCGTCGAGCACGCTTCTGAAGGCGCTCGGGGAGCGGTTCGCGCATGCGGGCGGCGTGGCGGAGCTACAGGCGGCCCGCGCCCGCGGCGAGGCGGTCAACCCCGTCACCGTCGAGGAGTCAGTGCTGGCGACGTCTCAAGCAGCGCAGTCGCAGTACGCCACGATGGCCGCCTCCTGGACTTCGTTGCTAGATCGGTTGGATGCCGGCGAGCCCTTGTCGTTCGATGAGGCGCTGACGACCCACGCGCAGCTCGCCTACGCGGAGCGTCTCATCTCGCCGGCGGTGACCGCAGGAGAGATCGTGGTCGCCGCCCGGGCCGCCGATGAGGGCTGGGACGATGAGGCGGTGGAGGCAATGATGGAGGACCACCAGAACTGCAGTCCCGAACCGGGCGCGCTGCGCGGCGCGCTCAAGGCGGCCGGAGCATCGAACGTAGACGAGTTGGTGGCACTCGACGCAGATATGCGCGTCGCTCGCGGCGTCCACGGCCTGGCAATCGACGGCGCGCTCTGTGCGTCCGCGGCAGCCGACGACGCCAACTCCCGGTTCCTTCGGCGCCTGTCGATCAGCAGCAACATCGAGCTTCGCAGGCTGCTCGAGCCCGTCACAGCATCACTGGCGCCTGATTCGCACCAGCTGCGGATCATCGCACGGATCGGCGACGACGGACGGGTAGAGCACGGCGTGGAGCTTGACAGCGGCCGCCGAGTCCTTCCGCTGGAGCGGTTCCTGCCCGCCGACGCCCCGACGGGAAGGTGGCAGCTGAGCGCCGAGGTCAGGGTGTGGCCGGACCCGATCGGGAGGATCCGCTCCCGGCACCTGGCCGACGGCCGCATCGAGATGGGCTTCATCGGCGCGGACGGCGACAGGATCACGCCCGGGGTCGCCTACCTTTCGGCCGGCGCTCCCACGGGCGTCTGGTTCTACAGCAGCGAGATCACCGTGCCGGCTGCCTCCGTGATGGGACGATCCGGCTGACCGGGCAGGCCGGTTCCGAGGGCTCGGTCCCCGCCGGAGGCCGCGAACCGGCCTAGTTGGCGAAGTCTGAGAAGATCCAGCGGCGCTCGCGCCGGGTTCTCTCGCGCTCCAGCAGGTGGTCGACGTGGTGGTCCTCGGTGCAGCCCGTGACCGAGGTCTCCAGCTGGATCGTGGAGTGGGCGATGCCGTGATCCTCGCTGGCAATGCGGCGCAGCTCGCGCAGCATGGTGTCATAGTCGCCCCCGTACTCTGGGTCGGCCAGCACATGCGCGGTGAGCGACACGTACCCGGAGGTCACCGTCCACGCGTGGATGTCGTGGACGACGGTCACACCGGGAACCTCCTCGAAGTCATGGCAGAGGTCGTACACGTCGAGGTGCTTGGGAGTCCCCTCGATGAGAACGAGAAAGACCGCCGAGGCCAGCTGCCAGGAGCTGCCCAGGACCAGCAGCACCAGGATCAGGCTCAGGGCCGGGTCGACGAAGTCCACCCACGACGCCTCCTCGTACGCGACCACCACCACACCTGAGACGATCAGAGCAACCGAGGAGAGGACGTCCACGGCCGCGTGGCGCATCGCCCCCTCAACGTTGAGGCTCTGCTTGGACGACCGGCTCAGCACGTACACCACAGCCAGCTTCACGATGACGCCCACCACGCCGAGCACGGTCAGCGTGCCGCCTTCGAAACCGTGGTCGTGGCCGTGGGAGTGACCGTGGGAGTGGTCGTGGGCGTCGCCGCCGAGCCGACTCACCGCCTCCCACACGATGTAGGCCGCGAACAGCCACATCAACAGGACGTTGGCCGCGGCGGCGAGGATCTCCATCCGGTTGTACCCGTAGGTTCGCCGCACGGACGCGGGTCGCTTGGCCAACCGGATGGCGAACAGCGCTACTCCGAAGGCCGCCACGTGCATGAGCATGTGGCCGGCATGGGCCAGCAGCGACAAGCTGCCCGACAGGATGCCGCCAGCGAGTTCGGCAACCATGAGCAGCGCGGTCAACACCAACGCGGCGAGAAGGCTTCGCCGTGACGCCTCGCGCACTTCGTGATGGTCGTGATGGGAGTGCTGCATCGGTAGGGCCTCCCGCATGGTGTCGAAGAGCCACCTGCACTGCTTGCGGGCCGTCAGGCGCCAGTGGCCGATGTAGTCGTATTCAGCAGCGCAGCTTATGCGACAGGGCCTACCGGCAACGAGAACAGTAGCCGCGCAGGTCGAGGCTGTGGCGCAGGGGAGCAAAGCCCGCCCGGCTGGCGGCCTCGGCCAGGCTGCGATCGACGAGCGCTTCCACGTCATCGCCGAGCCGGACGTCCTCGATGGCTCCGCAGTCGATGCAGATCAGGTGGTGGTGATGGGACAGCAGGGGTTCGGCGAACTCGAAGTAGGCGTGGTCACCGCCGGACGCAATCCGGTCCACCACTCCTGAGCGCTCCAGCACGTCGAGGTTCCGGTAGACGGAACTCGGCGCCAACTCGGGCGCGGCCACCAGGATGTCGGGCAACGTGACCGGCTGGCCCGCGGCGGCAATGACATCGACGAGCCGGCGGCGGCCGTTGGTGTATCGGTAGTCGTGGCGGGCGAGGCGCATGCCGACGGCATCGTGCAGATCGGTGTTCTGGAGGTCCGGGGATGGGGACCGGCGTCTCGTCATGGGTCAGAACCTGTGCATGGAGTTGTTGGTGAGACTCACTCTCATTACCATCTGTGTGGATCGCAGCTATCAAGGAGCGTAGTCGTGCCGATGGTGACAGAAGTTGAAGTCCCTCCCTGCCGGGATCGTGCACGACCATCCCGCGCGGGGCTTCCCACCCTTGCCGTGGCTGTGCTGACCGTTGCCGCGTTCGCAGCATCGGCCTGCTCAGGAGACTCATCGATCGGGGAGTCCACCCCGACGGATGCTGCGGCTCCGACGATCCTGGCCACCACCGGCATCTGGGCTGATGTCGTGGCCAACGTGGCCTGCGACGGGCTGGCGGAGGTCGAGACCATCATCCCGATCGGCGGCGATCCGCACGGGTATGAGCCGTCGCTGCAGGACCGGGCCCGCATGGAGAGTGCTGCGCTCGTGGTCGTCAACGGCCTCGGACTGGAGGCGGCGCTCCAAGACACCCTCGACGCAGTCGCCGAGTCCGGCACTCCGGTGTTCGAGTTCGCGCACGAAATGGACACGATCCCCTTCTCATCGGAGAATGACGCCCACGCAGACGAAGACGACCACGCCGACGAAGACGAAGGCCACACCGAAGACGACGACCACACCGACGAAGACGAAGGCCACACCGAAGACGACGACCACGCAGACGAAGACGAGGCCCACACCGACGAAGACGAGGCCCACACCGACGACGACGACCACACCGACGAAGACGAGGCCCACACCGACGACGACGACCACGCAGACGAAGACGAGGCCCACACCGAAGACGACGACCACGCAGACGAAGACGAGGCCCACACCGACGACGACGACCACGCAGACGAAGACGAGGCCCACACCGACGACGACGACCACGCCGACGAAGACGACCACGCCGACGAAGGCCACGAAGACGAGGCCCACACCGACGAAGACGACGACCACGCCGACGAAGAAGACGCCCATGACCACAGCGGCGGTGACGATCCCCATGTGTGGTTCGATCCCCACCGGGTGTCGGAGGCACTGCCCAGCCTTGCCCAGGTGCTGACTGCGGAGGTAGGACTCGATGCTGCGGCGGTCGAGGCGTGCATGGCCGGCTACTCGGAGGAGCTAGAAGCCGTCGACGCCGAGATCGCGGCAGCGGTCGAGGGTCTCCCGACCGAGAGCCGCAAGCTGGTGACGAACCATGAGGCGCTCGGGTACTTCGCCGATCGCTACGGATTCACCGTGATCGGTACGGTGATCCCGAGTCCGTCCAGCATGGCGCAAACCAGCCCCGCCCAGCTTGAGGAACTGGCCGAGATCATCGAGCACGAGGGAATCGCAGCCATCTTTGCCGAGACCCAGCACTCCGTCGATGACATCGAGGCGCTGGCCGGCCGGGTCGGCGACGTAGATGTGGTCACGCTCTACACCGGGAGCCTCGGCCCGCCCGGCAGTGGGGCCGAGACCTACGTCGGCTACCTGCAGACCAACACCGAACTCATAGTCGATGCTCTGAGCTAGACCTCGCTAGAACATCCCGCCATGGCGTTCCTCACCGACCCGGTGGCGTGGTGGATCGACCCGTTCACATCCAACGTCTTCATGCAGCGAGCCCTCTGGGCCGGCCTGCTCGTGGTCCTCACCACCTCGGTCGTGGGCACCTGGGTGGTGCTGAGGGGAATGAGCTTCCTCAGCGACGCCCTGGCCCACGGCGTGCTGCCGGGCATCGCGCTGGCCTTCATCATCGGCGTGGACACCACCATCGGCGCCCTCGTAGCGGCTCTGGCAATGGTGTGGGGGATCAACCTGATTCGCAGCCACTCGCCACTTCCCGACGACACCTCCATCGGGGTGCTGTTCGTGGGGTTCCTAGCATTGGCGGTGGCCATCATGTCCAGCTCGTCGGGGGCCTACACCGGTGATCTCACCCGCTTCCTGTTCGGCTCCATTACTGGAGTCGACACCGGTGACCTCCGCCGCCAGGCGATCGCGGCTGCCGTATCGCTGGCTGGGGTGGCGGTGTTCTACCGGGCCTTCCTGGTCATGACCTTCGACCACGCCCAGGCCCAGGTCCTCGGCCTACGCCCCCGCCTGGCCCACGGCATGCTGCTGGCGCTCCTGGCCATCTCGATCGTTGCCTCCTTCGAGGCGGTGGGGAACCTGCTCGTCTTTGCTTTCCTGATCGCCCCGCCGGCCACCGCAGTGCTGCTGGTGCGGCGGGTGCCCCGGATCATGGCGGCCGCGGCCGCGGTCGGAGCCCTGTCGACGGTGTTCGGACTGCTGGTCAGCTACCACCACGACACCGCAGCCGGGGCCACCATGGCCCTAGCCACAGTGGTCGCCTTCTTCGTGGTGCTGGCTGCCAAGGCGATGCTGGCTGCAATAGGCGCTCGCAGCAGGCACTCTCCCGCAGCCGCGACGGTTTCATGACAGCGTCCGCAAATCGGTGCAAGCCTGTCGCGTCACAACGGTGTCATTCCCGCTCTTGTTCGCTGCGCTCACGGGCCGCTCGGGCCACGGCCGCGCCCGCATGTGTCCGATTCGCTCACCTACCGGCGCGGCCTCTGAGCAGTGCCTCCGCGGCCCGAGGGGGTTGATCCTGGCCGGCTAGCCCAGATATTTCAGTAGGGGGGTCTGTGTGGGGTGGCCTGTGACGCGGGAATGCCCTTCTGATGTGCCAGTCTTGGGGTTGCGGTACACGCAAGACGGGCACAAAGAAGGGCACTCTCATGGTGAAGCGTATCAGTACTCGTCCGCGGTTGGGGTTCTGTGGCGGGGGGCGGGGGCTGGCTGTTCATGCCGGTGCTCGGCTGTTGGCCGATCTGGCTGAC
>Ga0209022_1000677_pt1 | contig 41614 bp, 39 predicted proteins | sample PinacodermPK_FD_187300 | JGI IMG/M metagenome (GOLD analysis project Ga0209022, IMG submission 187300) | Host-associated microbial community of the marine sponge Aplysina aerophoba from Gulf of Piran - sponge pinacoderm, lysed by proteinase... | ecosystem: Host-associated > Porifera > Sponge >...
TTTATAGCATAACTATGAGCCGCAAATATAATGAATTAAATTAAAAATAGCACTCAAATCGTTTATATTCGTTGTCACTTAGCAATATCTATAGATTTGCAGGGACTATCCCTCCAACCTATTTTTTAGAGGAGTTGGTTATGTTTAGTTATTGTTCCTTCGGAACAACGGAAATTCCTATCTGCTATAGCAGGCTCAAAAACAAAAATGTCACCAAAACAGCTAAAGGAACCATAGATAATCCACGAAAAAATGTCAAACATAAGAGCGGTTTAAATTGAGTCTTTTTTAAAAACATCATGGTATAGGTTGCAATCATATGTATCAGAACAAGCTGTGGAAGTGGATCTGGCTTATACCTCTCAACAATGTAATGGTTATACGAACAAGAACAATAGAATATTGCAATCAAATGTTTAGATATTTAGACCTGACTTTCGGATCGAAATTACGCCAAACACTTACCAGGACTGGGAAAAGTGCCATTTCCATCCGTTACTTTACTGGGAACATCTTTTTTTGATCAACTCCAATGAGTTCGAACACCCTCTGTTGAATCTCCGTTGCCTCAGACATCACATGAATCACTCGGTCAGTATTTCCGGTTAGGCATACCTAATCTAACGTCAAGGTTTCCTGATCATTCCTCCGGGTGATAAGAAATGTACAAGATGACTATCTTCTGTATTTCTGCTATTCTGTTTCTTTATCGTACTATCTGATATCTATGCCTTGCTAATCGGTGTATTTATATATTTCGCTTTTGTTTACCTATATCCTCATCTGAAAGCAATAAAGGATCTGGTTCACCCTTGAGATGCCACTCAGTATAATACCTTAGTGTACATAGAAATACATGACTTTTGACAACTACTTTAATGCCTTTTACAACAGAGGGAGGAAAGTCGCTCAAATTAGCTATGGTTTTTTCTTGATTTTCTTTGTCTCCCTCCAAGCTTTACGAAGGAGAGTGGCTTGTCTATAATTTCTATTGGGTAAGACATCAATATGGTAAGACATGAAAACTACAAATTTGAGCATATATACTATAAATAGAAGGACATCAAAAAACATTCACTTGGAAACTTTTTAATATAATATTCAAAATATATCGTATATCTAACTGATATAAAGATATTTAAGTTATATAAAAAATAATCAAAAAAAGAGTGATAGCCGGGAATAGAATGTGGACTATTAGAAAATGCTGATATCAATGTATCCAAAAACATCCGGGACAATGGCACACGTTCTGTCAAAAGAGAAGATTTTACTATTGTTGATCCTGGTAATGGTAAACGATCTTATAGCGAAGACCTTTTATTGTTCGTGATAAAAGGTAACATAAAGGAATACATCAACATAAGTATCAATGAAAAGTACGATACAAGCACATATAGATGTCGTTAATCAACTTCTACTTCACAAACAATGCAGTAGAACCAAAGGGTAAAATATATCACACTTGATGAAATTTAAACTACATACGAACCCTAATTAAAAAACCTCCATTCATTTGAGAATCTATTCGAAAATATAACTCAGGGCATATCAATAGGTTGTTTTTTTGAGTCTTCTTTTGATTCGGTTACCATGCTAAAACCTAAACCATGTACATTTTTTATCTTTACACTACTATCTCGTTCAAATATTTTACGCAACCGAACAATGTAAACATCCATACTTCTCGAAGTGAAAAAATTGTTGTTTTTCCATACAGAATTTAAAGCAAGCTCTCTAGTTAAAAGCTCGTCCTTAAAAATGGCAAACAACCTTAAAAGATCATTTTCTTTGGGAGATAGTTCAATTTTTTCTCCATTGATATGCTCAATAACTCTGGTTCTAGAATTGTATAAATAGTTTCCAATTTCGTATTGTTCTTGGGAATGATTACTCTGATATAATAATTCATTGGTTCGAGCTCGTAAAATTCTGTTGATTTTCGCCAACAACACTTCTGAATCAAAAGGCTTAGTTAAATAATCATCAGCACCAGTTTTATAGCCATGAAGCATATCAGCCTTTAGATTTTTTGCCGTTAGAAAAAAAATCGGGACACTTTCATCCATCTGACGAATCTTCTCCGCAAGAGTAAAACCATCCATCTTAGGCATCATGATATCAAGAATACATAAATCGAATTTTTCTTTGGAATAAAAAGTCATTGCTTCTACTCCATTTTTTGCAAGAGTTACACTGTAATTATTGACTGTTAAGTAATCCTTCAGTATACTACCGAAATTGTAGTTGTCTTCGGCAATTAAAATTTTGGGTTTGAATTTTTTCAATGTATTTGAATTAAAGTTTTTGTATCCTTATGGGATTGGTATCACTCTGAAAGATCATTTGAAAAAGTTAATGTGAAAGTACAACCCTCTTTTAACTTGGTATCTATGGTTATTTTGGCTTTATGCAAATCTCCAATTTGTTTTACATATGATAGTCCTAGACCATATCCTTTAACATTATGGATGTTACCGGTATCTTTTCGGTAAAATTTTTCAAATATGTTCTTTTTGGTAGCTGAGGACATTCCTATTCCCTTATCTGATATTGATAAAAAAAACTGATTGTTCCGATTCCAAGTTTTGATACAAATATCAGGCGGTTCGTTCCCTTTTGTATACTTGGTTGAATTATCAATTATATTGGTCACTAGATTTTGCAACATAACCTCATTGCCATATATGTTGTCATTGGTTGCATCATAATTTGTTTGAATGCGACCACTTTTGTCCTTAATTATCAAACTTAAACCAGAAACAGCTTCCTTCAGCACAGAATGAAAATGAACGAGTTTCATATCCACCTTGCTCTTTTTTTCCATCTGGGAGATTCTCAGCACACTATCAACATGAGTCAACATACGAGAATTTTCTTCTCTAATGATTCCCAGATATGTCTTCAATTGTTTTGGATCATTCCTAAATACCGCACTGCCCAATAAATCAATGGCCAGATTGATGGTAGCGATAGGAGTTTTGAATTCGTGAGTTATATTATTCATAAAATCAGTCTTCATCTGGGAAATTTTCTTTTGCCTAATCAATTGAATCAATACCATAGAAGATAGAGAAATTATCAGAATACTCAATATCAAAGAAAGAATACTAATCCCGACAATTGAAGAAAACACGTACTGGTTCTTTTTGGGAAAATAAACCACCAACTGATACTGTGCATTTCGATTTTCATCAAAAAATATGGGATAAGCATAATTGGGACCAACAGGCCGCTCGTTGTATTGATTACTCCGAATTTTGGTTGCTAGACCATTATCATATATTCCAAACTCATAGGGAGTGTTTATGTTCTTACTGAAGAACTCTTCAGCAAGAACCATATCAAGCTCAGCAGTAGTCAGACGCTTATGTAAAGGACGAGTTTTGGCATATTCTAAAAAAGTAGATTCTCTGAACTGATCCGAAATTTGCTGAACATTGTTGATACGTTCAATATTCGATAAATATCTGTTCTCCCTATCAAAAATATCGCTTTTGTTAATCACTAAAGCTGTTGATTTGCTCTTATAATCAGTTACAGTGGAGCCAATTGAACCCAATTCGGGATCAATAAAGGGAACTAAATCATATTCTTCATACAATAATCCATAGGAGTAATAGGAAACAAAATTATCTGGAGAATCTTCATCCACAAAAAAATAGATGTCTGTGTATTCCGATTGTCCTTTTTCAGAAAGAGAATCAATCAATCGATTATAATTAGAAATATAATCAGCAAGTTCACGATACTGAATTTTTTGAGACACCATTTGAAGCGACTGAGTGACGGCTAAAGAAAATTCCTGTTCCCTGTCTTGCCATGTAGAATAAATCCAATATCCCTGAATTACCACAATTCCAGTTACTGTAGTTATGATAAGAAGAACAAACAGACTAAAATTTGATTTAATGAATAGCCTTGATTTGGTAGTTCCTATGCCTTTATACAAAGACGATAAATTGAACCGATTGTTTACATAAGAAACAAGATTTTTTAGATTTAGAATCATAACTCCTATGCTTTGAAGACCCGGGCTTGCTTAGTTAGTTGAACAAATAGCTGATTGAAATCTTTTTCGAGTTGTTGAATACTTGATGATTCAATGACAAAATCAGCATATGGTATCTTCTCCTTATCACCCCACTGATTATTCATCCTCTTTTCAACCATCGAAGAAGAAATTGAATCTCTTATGGCAATTCTTTTTTTTCGGATTTCTCTTGGTGCTGTCATCAGTACGACCATGTCGCACTCCTGATAAGAACCAGTTTCTATTAAAATGGCCGCTTCTTTAACGACCATTAAACTATTATGGAACTGCTTTTTAAATTCTTTAAATGCAAAACCAACTTTAGGATGTATCAAGGAATTTAACTTTTTTAGAGCATCTGAATTAGAAAAAACCAATTGTCCCATTTTTTTCTTGTTGATGGTCCCATCTTGATTGCCAATTGAATTGCCTAATTCGCTGATTATTTGTTCTTTTAATGCTGTATCTAATAAGTCTTTTGCAACTTGATCCGAATAAAAACAAGGAACCCCTTTGTCCTCAAACATCTTCATCAAGGTTGTTTTTCCAGCACCTATTCCACCAGTGACACCAACAATCAACATTCAAATAAAAAAAATTTATCCTGATTTATATTACTAAAAGTATAAAATAAGTACAAGAACCTTGATACGATGAATACCATCACTCTGTAGCCTATTCAAGAAATTTCGTGAGAATTTCTTCAGAAACTCCCACCATTGAAAATCCCCCATCATTGTAAAGATTTTGCAAAGTCACTTTTCTTGTATAATCTGAAAACAGCGAAACGATGTAATGGGCACAATCCAAAGCAGTTGCATTTCCTAGAGGAGAATTGGCTTGAGCAAAGTTCAAAAAAGCATCAAGACCTTTGACTCCTTTACCTGCAGTTGTGGGGGTTGGAGACTGTGAAATGGTATTAACCCTAACTTTCTTTTCCTTTCCAAAATAATAGCCAAAGCTTCTGGCAACAGATTCCAAATATGCTTTATTTTCTGCCATATCGCTATAATTGGGAAAGGTCCTCTGAGCCGCTATATACGAAAGAGCAACAATACTACCCCATTGATTCATTTTGTCTGATTTGTAAAGAGTTTGAAGCAACTTATGAAAAGAAACAGCTGAAATATCCCATCCCTTTGCCAGCCAGTCATACTTGAGATTGGTATAGTGTCTTTTCTTTCGGACATTAACTGACATCCCAATTGAATGCAACACAAAATCAAGCTTGGAGTTTAAGATTTCGGTTGACTTTTCGATCAGATGATTTAGATCTTCCAAGCTAGTTGCATCACAGGCAATCGTCTGAGAACCGGTCTGTTGAGCAAGCTCCTCAATTTTACCCATCCGAATAGCCAAAGGTGAATTCGTTAGTACAAATTCGCCTCCTGCTTGATTAACAGCTAATGCAGCTTTCCAAGCAATCGATTGATCATCGAGAGCACCAAAAATGATGCCTTTTTTTCCTTCTAGTATTTTATGATTCATCTTCATTGATGTTGTTGATTAATAGTACTTGTGCGTGATTTAGAGCAGAACTTGTGATTTGATGACTTGAGAGCATTGAAGCGATTTCTTGAACTCTTTGGCCTGAATCTAATTTTTTCAAAACCGTCTTGGTAGTTTCTCCTTTAATTTCCTTTAGGACTTTGAAATGATGTTTTCCAGCTGCTGCAACCTGAGGTAAATGGGTTACGGTGATTACCTGCATTTGAGATGATAAGGTACGCATTACCTGAGCAACAGCATCGGCAATTTTGCCTGAAATACCAGTATCAATTTCATCAAAAACAACTGTCGGAAGTTTTTTGTACCGAGAAACAACAGTTTTTAAAGCAAGCATTATACGAGATAATTCTCCGCCTGAGGCTACTTTTTTTAAAGGTTTAAAATCACTTCCAGGGTTTGTTTTAATCAAAAAATCGAGATTGTCTATTCCATTGATAGTGAATGTATCAGCAGGGGAAAATACCATTTTCATTTCCATATCAGGCATACCCATTTGACTAGTCAACTCTTCGATTTCTTTAATCAGTTGAATCGATTTTTCCTTTCTTTTTTTTGAAAGTTGATCACCTAATCGCTTTAATTCTGACTGGTATTTTTCTTCCTGCAACTCTATTTCAATCAATTGATTATTTAAAGTTTCCACATCGGTAAGAAACTTTCCTAGCTGATCTCTTTTTTCAATCAATTGTTCGATTGATTGAACTCTATGCTTTAATTCCAGCTGGTTCAGATGATTCAACTGCTGGGTTAGCTGTTCAATTTCTTGATCATTCACTTCAAGAGAATCAAATGCTGTGTTTAGTTCCAAAGATAAATCTTGCGTTTCTGCTCTCAACCCCGAAACTCGTTCTGATAAGTACTGGAAGCGGTTTGTATTTTGAATCAACTTATCAAAAAATCCCTGGAGTTTAAACATCAGTTGAATCAGCCCATAAGGCTCATCTTCCAATGTGTAAATTGCACTCTGGAGAGCGGTTTTAATATCTTCAAAATGAGTCAACTCCTGCAGTTCAGATTCTAAATCATTTTTTAGGCTATGAGTCAAATCAGCTTCTTGAAGCTCCTCAAACAAATACTGATTCAATTCTTTTGACTCTTCATCAAAAAAATTTTCTTTGGTCAGTCGTTCCTTCTTCTTTAGAATTTCTTTAAAACGAAAAAGAACCTCTTGGTACTTAGAAAGTAAGTTTGAATTTTTAGCAAAAGAATCCACTATAGATAATTGCTGGTCTTCCCTCATTAGAGTTTGTGTCTTACGTTGAGAATGAAGATCTATTAACCGTAGACCAATCTCTTCTAGAACAGACAACAATACGGGTGAATCATTGATAAATACCCTAGATTTTCCGTTGGGATAAATTTCTCTTCGGATGATTGTTTGAGAATCATATTGGAGATTTTTTTTCTCAAAATAGTCTTTTAATTCATCATCTTTTAATTCAAAAGTCGCTTCAACAATGCATTTTTTAGCCGGATCCTTAATCATCGTGCTATCTGCTCTTTTTCCGAGCACCAGGGATAATCCTCCCAAGAGTATAGATTTTCCGGCTCCAGTTTGGCCAGTGATACAAGTCATACCATCGGAAAAAAAAGCTTTCACCGAATCAATAAGCGCATAATTATCAATCTGAAGAGAGCTGAGCAAGGTGGAGAAAATTTAACATGATTCAAAGATAATAGTATAGACAATTTTCACAATTGAGACCACATATGGCTATACCTGGGGGCTATCTGTTTCAGGGAATTAATCACCGATTGAGGAGTCTTAGTGGGAGATCTGAAAAGAATATCGAATAATTCTTGTGCTTTAGCATCAAAAAATAATTGAAGAAGCATAGACCTTGGATGAGACCCATGAATTGAGTCAAATTCATTGATTACATCAAATAGTTTTTCTGTGGCATCCGATGTATTATGGACAAATTGATCCATAGAACTTCTGTGGTAATCATAAAGCGCGGAGTTCCTAAATAGTGGACCGATCGAAGAATCTAATTCACGTATTAGTTCATAACGATTTCTCGTATTGGCTTGCGGTGACCATCCTTGTTTACTATAAGAACGAGCATTTCGTTGTATCAAGCGTGCTTTTCTAAGATGAGGTTGTCCACCAAGAGGAGAAAAACTATCAGAATCATACGTCAAAATAAGATGGACATAAAAACCCAATATCGCCATCAATTCTGTAGTGTAGAAGTTATCATTATAATTCATCGATCTATTTTCTCTGAATTCAAATGCTATATCCTTATCAAGATAATTTAATACTGGTGATACATAATTGGATCCGTATATAGGTCGAAATGATTGAATTTGAAGTGTTCCAATAAATTGATTGTCAAAATACTGTTCGATGACGAAAATAAAATTGCAATGAACTTTTTCTTGAATTAGTACCTTTTGAGGACCAAAGACTTGATTATTCAGAAAATGGTTGACTCTGGATTGTAGTTCTCGAAATACTCTTTCACTGGGCTGGGCTACCTGATCAGAATTCACCACTACAGTGGCACGCAATTGTTGAGATGAAGTCTCTATACCAATAAAGAGAATCAGAGGAATTAAAAAAGGTGTGCTTTTAGTCAAATTTTCAAGAGAATTTGAGAGAAAATATCACCAGCGACTTCATTTTTGTCTTTTAATGGATACGCAATGGCACTTAAATCTTTGTGTACATAGGTAATCTTATTTTGGTTGCTCATGAATCCTGCTCCTTTGTCATTAAGTGAATTCATGACAATAGCATCTAGATTTTTATTTTTTAATTTCTTTTTTGCGTTTTCCAGCTCGTTGTCAGATTCAAGCGCAAATCCCACCAGATACTGATTTTTTTTATGTTCTCCGATATATTTGAGGATATCTATGGTAGGTTCGAGCTCCAAATGATTTAGTTTATTTTCTTTTTTGATTTTAGAGTTCCTACAGGTTTTAGCTTTAAAATCAGAAACCGCTGCTGCTGCTATTACGATATCCATAGAGTCCATATCAGCTTTAGAAGCCCGGAACATTTCGTCGGCAGTCTGGACCTTGACTATCTTTAGTTTGGGATGCTCTAAGGTCAAATTTGTTGGGCCGGAAATCAAGGTAACATCTGCTCCTAGTCCAATTGCTTTTTCGGCCAGACTATAACCCATTTTACCGGAAGAGTGATTGCCAATATAACGCACAGGATCAATAAGTTCGTAAGTAGGCCCAGCGGTAATCATCACCTTTTTATCCTTAAGGGGCAGGCTCTTGACAAAGTGACTTTCAACATATTGGGTAATTACTTTTGGCTCAAGCATTCGTCCTTTACCTGAAAGCCCACTAGCCAAATAGCCATCTCCAACATCAAGGACTTTAACACCTTGCTCGGCTAGTGACTTTAAATTTTTTTGAGTCGCCGGATGAAGATACATATCCAAATCCATAGCTGGAGCAATCATTACAGAACATCTTGCAGATAAATAAGTAGCTAGAACTAGATTGTTGGAACGGCCATGAACCATTGAAGATATGGTATTGGCAGTAGTGGGAGCAATCAAAAACAGATCTGCCCACATACCAAGTTCAACATGATTTATCCACTGAGGACTGTCCCTATTCATTGCTACAAACTTCCAATGAACAGGATATTTTGAAACAGTAGAAAGAGTCAAAGGAGTCACAAACTTTTTAGATGCTGGAGTCATGATGACTCGAACTTGTGCTCCTTTTTTGACGAGGCTACGTACTATAAAAGGTGTTTTATAAGCGGCAATCCCACCACTGATGCCGAGCAAAATCTTTTTGTTGCTCAGCGGACTCATTCCTCAATGGCCTCTGCTTTTCGAAAATAAATATTATCTTCTTGCCACTCTCGAATAGCAATCGCATGAGGTTTAGGGAGTGACTCATAATACTTTGATGTTTCAATTTGCTCTTTATTTTCAAAGACTTCTTCTAAGGAATCACTATAGTCATCATATTCTTTAAGCTTTTCTGACAATTCTTCTTTGATATCGGAGTTGATTTGAATTGCTCTTTTAGCTATTATTGAAACAGCTTTATAAATATTGCCCACTGGATCTTCGATTAAATCTCGGTTGTAGGTTTTGGTGGTAATCTCACCTTTTAAACGATTGTAACGCATTATAAAATATATTTATGGTTGTTATTTTGAAAGACTAGCTATTTCTATTTGATTATCAATGGAGAGTTCATCAGAAACAATCTCCATCTTGTCATTCAAATCATCCAAGAAAATTGATTCTGGGTAGTAACTGATGATAGAATTATACAAGGCAACCAAATCTTCTAAACGTTCCTTTTTTTTACTTTCCACACTATTTATAGCTATTTGGTATGAAGAAAGAAATTTATAATAAAGTGACTCTTCTCTAAAATTGTTTCCCGGGAAGGAAGAGATAAAATTCTCAAAAGAGGCAATTGCAGCTGCATAGTCTCTAATGGTGTAATAATTCCTGGCTATTTCAAATTCTTTTTTCTCCAATTTAATTTGAAGTTCCATGATTGCTTTATTGGCATCTTGGGCTTGCTGGGAATTTGGAAAATTATTGATGAAGATTTGCAATTTTTCCACCGCTTTATAAGTATCTTCTTGGTCTAGACTGAATTTTGGAGATAAATGGTAATAGCAAATAGCCTCTTTATAATATGCTTCGATTATTTTTTGACTCTGGGGATAGGATTTTATAAAATTTTCATACTGATGAGCAGCTAAGTAATAGTCTTTAGCATTAAAATAGGAATCGGCATACAAAAAAATCACCCTTTCAGCCTGAGGGGTTCCCCTGTATCTTGGTGCTGCCCGCTCAAAGAGTTTTGAAGCTTTTTTAAAGTCACCACTTTTATAGAGGACTTCGGCTTGTTTGTATTGATTAGCACTATCATTTGAACCCAATAGTTTTTGATAATCACTACAACTCATAAAGAAAACCGACACCAACAAGGCAATCAAAATCGACTCAAATGCTGATTTTTTCATGGTGCGAAAGTACAAAATCTCAAAGGTATTTTTCTCAAAACCCTTATTTGCATTAGAAAGATAAAATGAAGCATAAAACCTTTTTTTGTTTGCCTATTTATTTTTTGTCTACAAGACATTTGGATTTCACCCAGTATTGATCTAGCTGGACCTCTGAAAGCTCAGTTAGGTATTTATTGTCTTTGGCTACGAGTTTTTCAAGTTTATTAAACCTTTTGATAAACTTTTGATTGGCCAAATCAAGGGCTCTATCCGGTTCGACTCCGACAAAACGAGCATAATTAACCAATGAAAAAAGAAGGTCTCCAAATTCTTCTTCTACGGCCTCCATATTATTGTCCTGTATTTCTTTTTGTAATTCTTCAATTTCTTCATTGACCTTTTGTAAAACTTGATGTGTTTGTTTCCAATCGAATCCAATAGCAGACACTTTTTCCTGAATACGCATTGCTTTTGATAATGGTGGTAAAGACTTTGGGACTCCCTGTAAAACACTCTTTTGTCCTTGATTTAATTTGATTTTTTCCCAATTTTTCTTTACAGATTCTGAATTGGTTGGTTCATGCTTTTGATATATATGGGGATGACGTTGAATCAATTTAAGGCATATTGAGTTCAAGACATCATTTAGATCAAAATGTCCTAGCTCATCAGCAATTTTGCAATAAAATACCATATGCATCAGCAAATCACCAACTTCACTCTTCAATCCTTGATGATCTTTTCTGATGATAGCATCGGTAAGTTCGTACGTCTCTTCTATAGTCAACGCCCTCAAAGAATCAAAGGTTTGTTCGTTATCCCAAGGGCATTTTTCTCTAAGTTCATCAACAATCTTGACTAGTCTATCGAAAGAATCCATTAATTTGTCAAATCTAAAATGCTAGCAATTTATTGATATTCAATCTTATGATTTAAACTTCATGGGATAATCTACGTTGCATTTACCATTTGCGATATCTGAAAGTTTTCCCCTTATTAATCTTCTTTTAAAAGATGAAATCAAATCGGTAAACAGATTTCCTTCCAAATGATCATATTCGTGCTGAATTACCCTAGCTATTAATCCAGAATATGATTTGGTGTGTTGGGCGAAATCTTCGTCCACAAAACTAATCTTGATATTTGATTTACGCATTACTGTTTCCTGTATATCTGGAATACTTAGACATCCTTCTTTGTAACCCCAATAGTTTCCAGATTCTTCAATCATAATGGGATTGATAAATACTTGACGAAAACTCTTCAATTCGATTCGGTTATGCACTCCTGATTCATCTTCCAAAATATAACATGGAGAAGTATCCACAACAAATAGTCGAATTGATTTTCCTATTTGCGGAGCAGCAAGACCAACTCCTTGAGCTCTGTGCATTGTATTCCACATCGTAGCGATAAAGCCTTCCAAATTTGGATAATCTGCATTGATTGGCTCAGCTTTTTTTTTCAATATTGGATGACCATAGGCATAAATGGGGGTGCTCATTTTTTGTATTGTAAACTATCTAGATAGGATTCTAATAGTATTGATGCGCTTATCTTATCAATAAGCGATTTATCTCTCCTTTTTTTTTTACTAACGCCACTATTGATTAATACTCTTTTAGCCATTTTTGATGTATACCATTCTTGATGGTAGACCACGATTACCTTGGGAAATCTTTTCTTCAGTGTCTCAACAAAACGTTCTATTTGATCAACTATGATGGAGGGTTGTCCATTAGTTTGTTTAGGATATCCCACAATTATCTTAAGGACAAAGTATTTTTTCAAAAGTTGTTCAATCGAATGCAGAGCATTCTTTGTATCTAGTGTCATTAGCGGGCTTGCAATTTTTTGATTTGAATCTGTAATAGCAATTCCTATTCGTTTTGAACCGTAGTCTATAGCTAGCAAACTGGACATATTCGGTGGCAAAATTAGTGAGATTAGGATTGGTGAATCTATGGATTATTCAAATTTATGTCATCACATAGATGCTTGTTTTTTTATGAAATGTAATTTAATCTTTGAATGAAGTATATTGATAGTCAAAATTCTACGATGGTCTAACGGTCAGTTTAATTGGAAAGTGTTAACCATAAATCATTTGTTTTAGTTATTAGTGAATTACCCTATTATTTAAAAGGCTTTGAACCTATTGATTATTTAAATTTGCTGATTATGGATTTAAAGAAAGTAATTGAAAGTGCGTGGGAAGATAGATCCTTATTAGGTCATGATAAGGTACGTCTTGCAATTAGAAAAGTCATTGGTGAGTTGGATAATGGGCAACTGAGAGTTGCCTACAAAAGTGATTCGGGTTGGAAGGTCAACCAGTGGGTCAAGAAAGCAGTGATTCTTTATTTTCCAATTCAGAAAATGAAGACAATAGAGGCTGGTCCTTTAGAATTTCATGATAAGATTCCTTTGAAAAAGGGATATAAAAAAAAGGGTATAAGGGTTGTACCTCATGCGATTGCTCGCTATGGCTCTTACGTAGCATCGAATGTGATCATGATGCCTAGTTATATCAATATTGGTGCTTATGTTGACAGTGGTACTATGGTTGATACGTGGGCTACTGTGGGAAGCTGTGCTCAGATAGGTAAAAATGTTCATCTGAGTGGTGGGGTTGGAATTGGTGGAGTTTTAGAACCATTACAAGCTTCGCCAGTTATTATTGAAGATCATTGTTTTTTAGGTTCTCGTTCAATTGTTGTTGAGGGGGTACATATCCATTCAGATGCTGTCTTGGGGGCTAATGTGGTGTTGACCGGATCCACCAAGATAATAGATGTTAGCGGCATAGAAAAGAAAACATATCAGGGGGTAGTACCTCCTGGATCGGTTGTTATTCCGGGTAGTTATACCAAGAGATTTCCTGCTGGGGATTTCCAGGTTCCGTGTGCTCTAATTATTGGAAAGAGAAAAGAATCGACCGATAAAAAAACATCTCTGAACCTAGCCTTACGTACCCACGAAGTCCCGATTTGACCACCGGGCGTATCAACCCTTAAATCCACTTTTTTTGTATATACAAAAAGCAGTAAGCTATCTTAGAGAGGAAAAAATCATTCTATACCCTACGGATACCATATGGGGGATAGGTGGTGATGCGACATCTGAAAAGGCTGCTGAGAAAATCTTTAGACTGAAGCGACGCAAGACGAACCAATCATTTATCATTTTGGTTGATTCTATCCAAATGCTCAAGAGATACGTCTTTGAAATCCCACCTATGGTCAATAAACTGTTGGAGATTCCATATCCTACAACTATTATTTATCCCAAATCTCGATGTTTGGCTCCGAATATATTGGGTGAAGATGGCTCAATAGGCATCAGATTAATCCGCCATAAATTTTGCAATGATCTGATTCGGGAGTTTGGCAAGCCCATTATATCTACGTCGGCCAATATTTCTGGGGAAAAATCACCGGTGGAATTTAGGGATATAAGAAGAAAAATCCAAGCTGGTGTTGATTATATAATTCCTTTGTATGAGTGGGTAGGAAACAAAGTACCTTCCCGCATTATTCGGATTACTAAATCAGGTGAAATTGAAACTTTAAGACATTGAATCAAAACATTAATTTCCAATCACTTTTAACATTAGACGTAGTTGATGGGTTGCGTGAAACGACTCGGGAGCTTTCGGTCCAGGCATATTTGGTTGGCGGCTGTCTGCGGGATCACTTACTTGGAAGATTTCCCATAAGGGAGTTGGATATTGTCGTTGTGGGTAATGGCATTGAATTTGCAAGAAAGTTACATTCAAAATTAAATAGTCCATCGGAGTTCACAATTTATAAGAATTTCGGGACTGCTATGTTTAGATTTCAAGACTTAACCTTGGAATTTGTTGGTGCAAGAAAAGAATCTTATTCTCGTAACAGTAGAAATCCAAAAGTAGAATCGGGCACTTTGAGGGATGATTTATACCGCAGGGATTTTACCATTAATACACTTGCTTTGGATGTAACATCTGAAAATTTTGGCTTATTGGTTGATCCTTTTGCTGGTGTCCGGGACATAGGGTTGAGATTGATTCGCACACCATTGGATGCATCCAAAACTTTTTGTGACGACCCTTTGCGAATTCTCAGAGCACTTCGTTTTGCCACTACACTTGGTAGTTTTGAAATTGAAAAGAAAACTTTTGAAGGTATTAAGAGAAACAAACATCGTCTGGAAATCGTTTCTCGTGAGCGTGTGGTTCAGGAATTAAATAAAATCTTATTGACAGATAAACCTTCGGTAGGTTTATACTTATTGGACCGAGCTGGTGTACTTGAATTATTGCTACCTGAGATTACAAATCTCAAGGGGGTAGAAGAAATTGATGGCTATAGACACAAGGACAATTTTGATCACACTTTGCAGGTTGTTGATAACATTTCGAGGGTGACAAAAAATATTTGGCTACGCTGGGCTGCTTTATTGCACGATATTGGGAAACCGGTTACAAAAAAATTTATTCCACCTTCAAAATGGACTTTCTGGAATCATGAATTGGTTGGTTCTAAAATGGCAAAAAAAATATTCACTCGGCTGAAGATGCCATTAAATGAGCACTTGCGGTATGTTCAAAAATTGATTGCGATGAGTAGTCGTCCTATATCCATAGTTGAAGATTCGGTTACGGATTCGGCTGTTAGGCGGTTGATTTTCGAAGCTGGAGAACAAATTGAGGATTTGATCATGCTATGTCAAGCAGACATAACCACAAAAAATAAAAAGCGATTTGAGGACTTTTACAACAACTTCGAAATTGTTAAACAAAAAATAGTTGAAGTTGAAGAGCGTGATCGTCTTAGAAATTTTCGACCTCCAATCAGTGGTGATTTCATAATGGAGCATTTTAATATAAAACCATCAAGGGAGGTAGGAATAATCAAGGAGTCCATTACCGAAGCAATCCTTCGGGGAGACATTGATAACGATTTTGATCAAGCCTTTGATTTGATGAAAAAGGAGGGAAAGAGGTTAGGTTTACTTTCAGATGAAGATTGATTTTAGGTTCTTTATCAAGCTTAGTTTGGTATTGGTCTACTTGGTCATAATTGCTGGTTCAGTAGTTCGAATGACTGGAAGTGGAATGGGTTGTCCTGATTGGCCCAAGTGTTTTGGGTATCTCATACCTCCTACTGATCGGTCTCAATTGGATTGGAAATCATACCACCAGTACAAGAGGGGGCAAATCATCATTGAGAACGATGTTTTATTGGTTGCAAATAGTGATTTTATAACCTCAGAAGAATTCACAGAAAAAAACTGGTTTATTTATACAAAGCACGATTATGCAGAATTCAATGTGGGGAAAACCTATACCGAGTACATCAACAGACTATTGGGTGCTTTAGCAGGGCTTGTTACTCTTGTGATGTTGCTTATGTCTATCCGATACTTTAGATCTAGAAGCATCTTATTTCTATTGTCTTTGGTGGTAGTTTTATTGATGGGTTTTCAGGGATGGTTAGGAAAGGTAGTTGTAGATTCTAATTTACTTCCATGGAAGGTATCTATACACATGATTGTGGCATTAGTTATCGTCTTTTTTTTAGTAAATCTATTAGCCAAAACCTCAAGTTTAAAGGCATCATTTATACCATCTGGTAAACCTTGGATAAATAGATTGTTGTTGGTAGGATTTATTCTTCTTCTCATTCAGATTGGACTGGGATTACAGGTGCGTCAGGTCGTTGATGTTCAAATTAATGAAGGTTATTTATTGGGGGACATAACTTTAAAGCGAAATACTCCGAAAGCATATTTCCAGCATGCTGGGTTGGGATTTGCTTTTTTACTTCTGCATCTGATTCTGTTATATCAATTTCTGAAGGCGGGAAATATTCCAAGAATCATCAATATTATTATCCTCTTGATTGGTCTTGAGGTAATTTTGGGAATGATCCTTTATCATTTCAATTTTCCTTTTTCTAGTCAGCCTTTACATTTACTTATAGCGAGCCTCCTTTTTGGGTTTTATTCTTTCTTGTTACTAAATAAGTCTAATGAATGTCAAAGTGAGCAAAACGTCTCAAGGTAGGAAAAATTACATTTCTGTAATTTACTGAATGTGGATTGAATATTATAAATTGTAAATAAAAATCAAATATGAATTCAACTTATTTTGTTATTTCGACTTTACGGATCTTAAGAGAAAAGGAAAGTAAGAAAGATTGGGGCAGATATCTTGACGGACTTTTAGGTTCTAGTTTTCGAAAAAAATATTAAGAGCAGTGTTCAATAAATGGAATAAATTTCTTAAAATATCTAAATATTTAATCCGAAATAAAGATTATTTGGTTGGTTCTACTTATTTAAATAAACACAACTTATACAGCACCGTACATCATTCGGCTGCTATAGAGGGTTCTATATTAAATTTTAAGGAAAGTTGGGAATTACTGGAGAATAAATTGTTTCCTGTGGATAATTCTAAGCAGAATTCTCTATCAATGTTGATTGACCATTACAATGCTCTATTGTACACAATAAAGAAAGCCAATGAAAGGCATCCTATAAATTTAGATTTGATTAAGAAGATCAACTCCATTCTTAAGAAAAGAACTGGATTTGCAGGTATATGTCCTTTAACAGGAAATCCTTATAACACTTCCTCTGGAGAATTCAGAACGTACTTCATGTACGTGAATCAGACCGATAATAGCGAAAAAATATTTGTGAAACCCAGTGAAATTTCTACTCAAGTAGATATACTATTAAAAGATTTGGCTGCTCGTTTATCTGATACCAATGATATAAAATCAGTTAATTTATTGGCTTTTGAAGCCCATTATCGACTGGTGAATATACATCCCTTCGGAGACGGTAATGGCAGGACATCTAGATTACTCATGAATTACATACAGGCTTATCATTCTTGTCCCATAACTTTTATTCAAAAGAAAGATAGGTATGCATATTACAGAGCACTTGAAGAAACAGATAGGATAAATGAAGAGAAAAAAGGAGAAAAAGATTATCGCATATTTTATGATTTTATATTGAAAGCATCTATCAAGTCTATGCTCTTAACTAGGTCTTCAATACATTCAATAAAAAGAAAATCTAAGAAAGATAGTTTTATCCAGAATAACAAGGAATCAACAATAAAATAAAGTTTTTATGAAAAGTAAACTTCGCAAATCCTCTCAAATTAAACTTTGGGTGGACAAAATGACACCTATAATAAACAAGATAGACCAGGTGTTTTTAACTTATGGAGATCCCTATGACCACGTTGATTTTTCTATGTTGAGTCATCAAGATAGACATGACTTTCTTTGGTGGGACGAATTTTTCAAAAGATATCTAGACACTAAATCCAAAATCGTGAAATATCAAAGCAAAGCAAAAGTCTCTTTTGATATTTCCTTACGACCTGATGCATACGAAGATTTCGTAGTTGATTCAATTAAGAAATTCTTTCTTGAAAACAGGGATTTACAAATTCGCAAAAAATTCAATAAAATAAAGCCTTATGTTCATAGAGACTTTGGCGGATGATTCAAAAATTGAAATTATTAATATCTGCAGATAGTTTAGATATCCATAGGTATGGGATTATTGTGGGTATTTTCAAATAACAAAACCCTATTTTTTTCATAAGGGAGTATCCCAAAGACTGTGTAAACAGAAATCAGGTGGGTCTATGAAGACTCACCTAATTTCTAGTATTTTTTCAGTATGGTTTCTAGAATCACATTTATTGAAAAAATACATTTTGTGAATAAACTAAGACAAATTATTAAAACCAAAGGCATTCTTTTACTTTTTTCCAACTTTATTAGCAACACTTTACCAACCTAGATGACTTCCATTGTTTGACAGTTTGGGTTGATATATCAATCGAAAACATTCATTGTAGATGATTGCCGTAATTTGACTCATCTCATAAATAATTTTTGTTTCTTCCCTTTATCGGTGAGGCGATATTTCTGTTTCTTACTATTGGGTTTGTCCGGAATGGTGAGTTCTATAAAACCTTGTTCTATTGCTGGATGTAAATAATTTTTTCTGAATGTATGGTTATGAGATAATTTTAGTAGACTCATTAATTCTCTTCTGTAGTGTTCGTTTATCATAACGGATAATAAGGATGTAACTTGGCCGGTAACTTGGCCGGTAACTTGGCCGGTAACTTGGCCGGAAGTATTAACTGATTCAGCTGATGGAAAGACGATGCGCAAGAAATTATCGGAGAATTGAAAGCACTCCTTTCCATAGGTTTCTAGTATTCTTGGGATACCTGAACCTAATTGTTCTACCAAGCCTAAATCTTTAAAAACACGCATTAATTCCTTGTTGCGAGGAACGGAAAACCCTTCAAAAAACTCACTTTCGCTCAATCCTTCGGGTAATGTACTTGCTGAAGTAATTTCTATGCGATCTTGGAATATCTCAAACATAGGTGCTATTTCTCGGGTATAGTCGTTATGCACAAAGGCGTTGATAGTAGCCTCACGTAACGCAATGTCATTCCACAGACGTTTTTCCAATCGTTCTTTGGAAGTGATATGTGTAATGGTGCGGTTTACTAGTTCTAATTTATCCAATAAACTTTTAGTTGCTTTGATTAAGGATACATAGCCATACTCATTGTTTTCTGCAAGATCTACTCGTGTTCTGCTTTTGTATCTAGCTACTTTTACTGATACATTGTTTTCATCTGCTAACAAATAACCAGCATAGTTAATATATCCTCCTTGCGGAATAATAAGTTCTAAGCTTTTTTTAAAATGTTGGTTAAGTGGTCTGCGTTTTTCTTCGTAATAGATACGCAGTTGGGCAAAACTTAGGTCTTGTCTGTCGGCTTTTATTTTACCAATGGAATTACGGGTTCGTGAAGCAAACAATTCTTCAATCATTTTTTGAGGCATAGGTTCTGTGGCTGTACCTAAACGAAGGAAACATCCTTTTTCCGTCATTCCATACTTCTTCTTAAAGTAAGGTTTTTCACTACCACTGGCAACTATGATTTTAATAATGATCTTGCTATCCTTTTCTTCTAACACCACATCAAACAAACCCATAGCCGAAGGGGAGATGCTGTTTTTAATGCGGTCTTTTATTCTTAGCATATCGGCATCTGGTTCTGCTATGCCCAAGGTGTTGCCATTTTTGTCAATACCAATATAAACCAAACCGCCAAGGTGGTAGTTTAAAAAGGCTACTACCTCTTTTTCCAAATCTAAATTTTTGGTTAGCTGTGCTTTGTACTCTATGCGGTTGGTTTCAGTCATTTAGAACTTATAATCTTGTTCTTTCGGTTAAAAACATCGTAATTCTTTTCCCACATTTGTTTGATGGGAATGTACCTAAAACTGTATAAATATAAATCAGGCTGGTCCAAAAGATTCTCCTAAATTTTTTTTGTCTTATGAGGGTGGGTTCCGAATCACATTTGTTAAAACTTCAAGACTTACAATCTTTTATTGATAAATGGAAGATATTTAGCGATATGTTTAAGTCATAGAATTTCTATAAATACCCCAAAATTATTTTATTGTAAATGGAGAGTACAAATTATTTTTTTATTACTTTTGACGTTATCGCAGTGGTGAATACTTTAGATAAAATTTTCATAAAAAAGGGGGGGGGTATTTCATACCTCGTTTTATCTCTGTTTTAAACTATCACCTGACACTTCTTTTCATTTTCTCTCTAATTCCAGTATAGGGATTGTTTGCAATTTGATTACTCTTTCTTCTCATTTATTGTACTCAAAGACAGTAATGGGCTATTTATTACCTGTCTTTAATGGGTATCTCCACAATCGATTTTTTAGGATAATTGAGTGAAATTATACCGTTGATTGCACAGTGTATAATAAAAAATGAAAAATGAAACATATTAGATTTTGTCCAAGACGTGCAAATAAGATTTATAGTCTTTTCAAACTATAGGGACATTAATTATGATTCAGTGTGATGGATTAATAATAAATGGATTGAAAATAATTAAGAAATAAATGGATAGAGGTAGAGATATAGATAATAATAGAACTAACATATTGGATTTTATTGGAGAGGAAAAATACATTTTTGAAATCCCTCTTTTTCAAAGAGATTATAGTTGGGAAAAAGGTAATATTTCAAGGCTTCTCCAAGACATTAAAAATGTCATTAAACATAAAGAAAAGAAGCGCCATCATTTTCTTGGTTCTATAGTATATGAAAAAACACCTGGAAAAACCAATGATCCTGACAAAATCTATATTATAGATGGGCAACAACGAATAACCACTATTTTCTTGTTGTTGTTCTGTATGAAAAAAAATCAAAAAGGAGAAGTGATTTCTGATGACTATTTCTATTCCAAAAAAGATGAGAACATATTAAAAATCAAATTAAAAAAAACAGACAATGAATTATTATTAGAAATAATAAACCATAAAAAAGTTCGCTCAAAAACAAATCATCTTACTAAATGTTATTATTATTTAAATAAAAAAATTGAAGAATTAGAAAATAATGAGGGAGAATGCGATGCAATAAATATTCCAACAATATATGATGCACTTAATAAATTTTGGATAATAGAAAACCCTTTGGACGCTCCTGGAGATGATATACATGCTGTTTTTGATTCTATTAATGCAACAGGGAAGTCCATAAATTTATACGATAAAATACGAAACTATCTTCATTTAAAACAAGATTCTGGAAGAAGAAGTTATTTATTTACAAGCAAGTGGGAACCAATAGAAAACAGATATAAAATAAAAGATGCACAATCGAAATTACAGACTTTTTGCGAGCATTTTATTGCTTTAAAAATCAATTCAAGTTTTTATGATTGTACAGATAATCAAAAAAAACTTAATGATATAAGTTCTTTTGACAAATTTGAACAATTCAAAGAATGGTTTGAAGAAGAAATTAAAAATGGAAAAACTTCTGAGGGGATTTTTGATGATTTCCTTGATAACAAAGAAGATTATTATGATTTATTTATTGACCAAGAGTACAAAGTAATAAGCGAAAACAAAAACACAGCAACAGCATTAAAGAAATTGAATGCAATCAGCAAATTAAATTCTCATCATCCTTTTTTATTAGGCATATATAATTATTTTAAACCAAAGGAAACATATTTTGAAAAAGGAAAAGAAAAAGATTTTATAGAATTGATAGAAATCATCATCTCTTATTATGTCCGACTGAAATTATGTGAAAAGATATCAATAGGCAGAATTTTACCTAAATTTTATGCTGCTTTATGTAGTCAAATAAATAAAAAAACAAAAGGAACATTTTCTGATTTGTTGAAAACTAAAATATATAATGCATCTTGGGCAAAATCTATATCTAATTTTCCAAAAAAAATACCAAATTTTCCCAAGGACACTATGCTCAAAAAAGCATTCCAAAATGTTATTTATAGGGAGGATTTTTTTGTTAGATACATACTATATTATATAAGCATTAAAATGGGTGATGAGTGGGAAATAAAGAATACAACCCTAGAACATATAATGCCTGAAAGTTTATTAGATGAAAAGTATAATGAAGTAGAAAGTTCTTCCATAGAAGAGTGGAAAAAAGATTTAAAAGAATATTTAATGGATCTTGACAAAGACAAAAAAGTTAACCAGAAAAAACATTCAGATGATATTGACAAAGACATAGAAGTTAAATTGAAAAAAATTACGGAAGAAAATATGTACAAAATAGGTAATACAACCCTTCTATCATTAAAAAAAAATAGTAAAGCATCTAATAAACCTTTTGCTGAGAAAAAAAATATATATAAAAATTCGAATTTTAAATTAAATACTGATATTACAGAATATAGTAAATGGGATCCCAATACGATAAAAATAAGAGGCAAAAAACTTTCTGAATTTGCAATAAATATATGGAAAGATTATCCCCCGAGTAATATAAAAGAATACTGTTTGAAAAAAATTGAAAAAGAAAAAATTAATGTTACTGGTTCAAAAATTAAATCTTATAGTATTTATGATGAAAAATACAATAAAGAAAAAGAGAATAAAGATTCAATTCCTTGTAAAAATTGGACTGATGCGTATTTAGGAATAATCAATGAATTACATAAAATAAAAGAGTATCAATTTAAGATAAATTCATTAGAAAAAGAATTGTGGATTTCAAAAAAAGAAAATAATTTATATTTTAAAGACAAATCTAAATCTATTAATGCCCAGAAAACAATCAAGCAACTATGCTTTTTATGTGAAAAATTAGAGATAGGACTTGATAATATAGAGTTAGAACTAATATTAGATGAAGGAAAAAATGACCACCTACCTAAAACTTTTGAACAATGAATAATAACACAGCATTATCAGGTTTGTCGCTAAAAACACGGAATATTATTAAAGAAATAACAGAACAATACACTGATGATCCATCTCCCCGTCCATGGATAATAGGCTTTAGTGGGGGCAAGGATTCCACTGTCCTTCTGACTTTAGTATGGTTGGCAATGAATAATCTGAGAAAAAAAGAAATGTTTCTCCACCGAAAAATATATGTGGTTTGTAACGATACATTGGTGGAAAATCCCATCATCACCGATTATGTCGAAGATGTACTATCAGTCATTGAAAAAGAAGCAATCAAACAAGCCCTGCCCATATTCGTTAAACAAACCAAACCGAAACTTGATGAAACATTTTGGATCAATGTTATAGGTAGAGGATATCCCGTACCTAATAATATCTTTCGGTGGTGTACAGATAGATTGAAAATCAGACCAACAGCAAACTTCTTAAGAGACCAAATTAATGAACAAGGACAAGCAATAGTACTACTAGGGACAAGGTACGCAGAAAGTTCTTCGAGAGAGAAATCTATTCGAAAACACGAAACAAAAGGGCAAAAACTTTCACCCCATCCCAATTCGCCCAATACGATGACCTATGCTCCCATCAAAACACTGGCTCTGGAGGAAATATGGTACATCATCAATGCTATTCCATCCCCCTGGGGATACGATAATTCTATTCTGTACAAAATTTATGCAGATGCCTCAGCTGATGATTACGAATGTCCCACAGTAGTTACTTCAAAAGAACATAAAAGCTGCGGCCAGAGTCGATTTGGATGTTGGACTTGCACAGTAGTCAGTAAAGATAAGTCAATGAGTGCCTTAATAGAAAATGGACAATCCTGGCTTACTCCCCTACTGAAATTCCGAAACCAATTACAAGAGGAAAGAAACAAAAGCGAGTTTCGCAACCCAACTAGAAGAGGTGGGCAATATGCCATATCAGATGACGGAAGAAACCAAGGTAATTACACGATGGAATATCGCCAAATTCTATTAAAAGAATTGCTCAAAGTTCAACAAATCGTTCGAAAAATGAAACCCGGCATAACCCTAATTTCTAGCCAAGAATTAGCTGCGATTCAAACCCTATGGAATATGGATTTATTTCACTCAACAAAAGTATCTGATATCTATGGTGAAGTTACAGGCACAAAACTAAAATTTGACTATACCAGAGGAGTGAATTCAAAAGAACAGACCATTTTAAAACAGGAATGCAAAGAACAACCAGAAATCTATAATACAATAATGGATTTACTAGCCGTACAAGAAACAAAAGCATTCCTTTTAAATAATTATCGAATTAGAAACGATTTAGAAAAAGTTTTAGATTCCTACGCTCAGCCGGATGATTATTGACCATATCACCATATCCAATTTTAGAACATATTGCGGCAAGATAACCATTGGATTCAATAACACTCCAAACAGAAATCTAACCCTTATTCTGGGACGAAACGGTGCCGGAAAAACATCCTTTCTGACCTGCCTTGTTTGGGGATTTTACGGGAAATTCATGTCTAAGGTTGAAAACAAATTCAGACTGGACATTCAAAATTCAGGAGGATATACCAAATTTATTTACAGACAGTTTAGTTGGCACCAAAATGCCGAAAAAGAACTCTCAGTCAAAATACTACTCTCTGATGTCTATATACCCTCTATACCTTGTAACACTATATCCATTGAACGAATTTTTGATATAAATAAAAAGAAGGAAAGTTTAAAGATATTAATAGATGGACAAGAAAATGAACTGCTAGCAGCAATTGGATATGAAGTATTCATCAATGATTTCATCCTACCAATAGAAATCGCAAAATTTTTCTTCTTTGATTCTGAGAAAATTGTTTCACTTGCGGAAGACAAATCTAGAGAAAGACTAAAAGCCTTAAAAAGAGCATATTCAGAAGTTTTGGGACTAAAAAAATATGATGACTTATACCGTGCCTTATTTACCCTCTCCATAGACTTTGAGAAAAAAATAAAGGATGTAAATTACCAGGAAAAACTTCAGTATTTAACAGAAGAAAAAGAGAAGATTTCCGCCAGAATTGATCAATTGGAGACCGAAATTTCTTGTCTGAGAAAAAAGATTGTAGAAATAAAATTCAAAAGAGACGATATCAATGAAAAAATAATTCGCGAAGGGGGCAATATCACTGCCGATGAATTTCAAAGAATCAAAGAAGAATTAAAACATCTCCATTCCGAGATTAAATCAAATAAACCAAGGTTGAAAGAGCATATGGAGTTTATTCCTTTTTTAATCGCTCATATAAATGTTGACCAACTAGCGGACCAAGTGAATTTCGAAATGAAAGGTTCAATTTACAATCTGGATGGGGATGTTATCAATCAACTGTTCGAAGAATTGAGAAAATTTAAAGACTGCGAAAGTGAATCCGATGTTGTAGATAAGTTGGCCAATAAGTTTAGACAAAGACTTTTTCATCTAAAAAATAATAAAAACATCTCAGATTACCTTCTTGATTATCCTCTGGATGCCAATCGTGCAATTTTAGATATTGCCCGGAAAACCAAAGATTCTGTCTTGGAAGAATATAAATCAATCTTCGAAAGAGAAAAAGACCTGAGATTTCAAATAAGACATATTCAAAAGAAAATCAAAGCATATGAATTGCAAAATTTAAATCCATTCATTCATGAACTCAAAGAACAAAAACTAAAACTAGACCATAAAAGAGATGCATTGCTGATTGAAGAGGGCAATTTATCGCACAGAATCAATGAGTTGAAGCGTAAAAATGAAGTTCTATCTGAACGTATACTTGAAGTTAAAAATAAAGTAAATGCAGTTACAAAAGAACGAAGTAAATACCAGCATACCATAAGGACACTGGAAAAAATCTGTCAAGTTTCTGACAGAATCCAATCTGAAAAGAAAAAGTCATTTGAACAAGCCATTTTGTCAAGTTTTCAAGCTCTTGCACACAAAAAATCATTGGTTCAAAATGTAAGCACACATATTGTCGAAGATCAACTAGACATAATTTTTACCAACCAGAACGGGAATCCAATAACAATAGATGCCCTTTCTATGGGAGAAAAACAGTTGTATATAAGTGCAATTCTACGAGCTCTGGTGATAGAATCTGGGATTGATTTTCCTGTTTTTGTTGATAGTCCGTTTCAAAAACTAGATAAAGAACATTCGAAAAATATAATCAGCAAGTTTTACCCCACAATATCCAAACAGGTTATTTTATTTATCATTCCAGAAAAAGAATTATCTATTGATGAATATGAACTAATAGAACCTTTGGTTAGTTCGGTTCTCAAGATTGTAAATACTGATGGAAAATCAGAAATTGTATCTACTGAATTTAAAGAGAAAATAGCAGCATCTTGAATATAAAATAAATTCAATGGATAACCCCGTTTCATACAAGCACATAGGAAGGAATACTGTTCATTTTAAAGATAATTGAAGTTAAACAGCAAACTAAATGACTATCAATACATCAAAAAAAAATAAAGAGTTAGTTTCAAAATTCACTCGAAAATTTAAACTAGGGAGCGAAAACCATATTGCCAGGATGGCTTTTGCCTATTCCATATCATCATCAATGATAGACTCGGACCCAAATCAAATGGAACTATCAAAAATTCAAGACTCAGGAGGTAAGGTGTATCCAAAATCTGTTTTCTTTGGAAAACATTTCAATTTATATTGTGGACTAATTTGTGTCCTCCATAAACTTCATTCAACCGATAAAAACATACCAAAATATATTAAAATGCATGTTGATAACGGTTTGGAATTGATTGATAGAAAGTTACATACTCAAGATTATAATGAACCTATTGATTTCATTCAAGGGCTGATAAAAAATCATTAAATCCGAACCCGATAATCAGAAAGCAATTTCGGTCTATCTGGGCTGAGAGTAATACCATATGCACTATTATATTGCTCATTTAATTTATATATTTGCGACGTAGTTTAACGTATTGACCTATAACTAAAAGAAGGTGAGAGAGAACTAACCCGATATATACACATATATTACAAATTAATCTATACATTTTCTATATGGCCAAACAAATAGATATACAAGTAAAAGAGAGTGAGAGCGAACTGAAGAAGCTCATATCTAAGCAAAAGACCCTCACCAATAGAGTTAGAGTTAGGATGCTTCTCTTGGTAAAACAGGAAAAAGTGACTTACACTAAGGACTTGGTCTCCCGGCTTAAGGTTAGCCGTAGAACTATTTATAATTGGATGAGTTTATATGCTCAATATGGTTTAAAGGAATTATTAGCAAGTAAAAAGCGGTTGGTAATACCCCTATGATAGAAGAACGAACCAAAGTAGCAATTGCAGCAAAGCTTGCAGATCCTTTAACAACGATGACTAGTTATGTAGAGTTATTAGATTGGGTGCATAGAGAATACCAGTCTAATGTTAAATATACCACACTTTATAAGCATTGCCGGGAGCATCACAATAGTGTGCTGATTGTTTCAAGAAAATCTCATCATAAAAAAGATAAAGAGGCTGCAAAAAAGTTTAAAGAAGATCTTCCGGATAAACTGTGTGAAATTAAAAGCAGTACAGCTAAGAATAAGAATAAGTTTGACTCGGCGCATCTTTATTTTCAAGATGAATCCCGTTTCGAATTAATGACCAAACAAAAGCGGGTATTGGTTTCCAAAGGTGTCAAGCCTATTGGTAAGTATCAGCACAGCTATCAATCGTTTTGGTTATGGGGATGCTTTTCACCTATCACAGGGAATAGCTTCTATAGGGAAACATCATCAGTGTCTAATGACCTTTTCGAGGGTTTTCTACAAGAATTGAGCAAACAAAATCCGAAAGAATTTAAAATCATGGTTATAGACAATGCTGGCTTTAATGCTTGTAAGAATATTGCCATTCCGGAAAACATTGAGTTCATCAGAATTCCTCCTTATACCCCAGAGCTTAATCCTGATGAAAAGGTATGGCAATGGATGAAAGAAAGAGTGGCTATGAAATTCTTTGAAGATCTTGAATCTCTAAAGAAAAAAATAACTGAGATGATTACTCAACTGAAGTCTGAACTCATAAAGTCCATTACAAGGTATGATTTGTACACCAAAACCTTTTTGAGCAATTATAACGTGTAAATGGTATAAGTATTGTTCGCTGAAAAATCCAACGTAAAAAAACAAAAGAATATTCAATTTTTCCTTATCTCTTAAACCAAATCTGGTAACACTTCTGCCTATTTACACAGATTTTGGCACACTCCCAGGGCAGATGATATGTGTTGATTGTTCGGATATAGTATTTGATTTATTGCTTACTTCTAAAGTATTAAACCCCCACAATTGTTGGGGTGTTTTTTTATAACTTCTTCAAAGAAATTTCTATATTTGCTACTGTTAGACGCAGTAATTCTTTTGCGTTTTTTTTAAAAATAAAAAAAATACAGGTTGCCATTTAACCCATCATATTGATTAAAGTATCATGCATTTCAAAACATTTCTAAAAGGACGAATAAAAAAGAAAAAATACACTTTTTCTTTTAGTGAATTAGAGCAATATGGTATTCCTCCATTAAGCGAAAAAGAAATAGATGATTATACCAGAAAGGAATACATACAGCCTTTACTCAAAGATTTCTCGCTTATTATTCCCCCAGAAGAAAAAGGAATGGCTCAAATTCCTTTTATCTATTATATAGAAGATTTCGGTATTTTTCTAAATGATAAAAATTCTTATTATGTTAGTTATTTTACTGCCTCTAAATACCATAGTGCCAGTCATCAAAGAGTTTATACTGACTTTTTAAACATTAAAAATGAAAACCCTGTATTAAAAGAGAAGTATATACAATATGAACAAAATAATGACAGCGATACATTTCGATTAGAAAAAGAAAAATATAGAATTAAAGTATATATAAATGATGCTTTTCCCCCAAAATATAAAAGTAAAATACCAATTAAAACCTTGGCTCCGATACCCAAAAACAGTTTCTATTTTAGATGGCCGAAAAGTTCATTATCACCAGTATATAAAACCAACAGGAAAAATATATGGAGAAAAGAATTTTCAAAGGATGGTCATGGCTTTAATTTTTCTAGTCCAGCATTAACTGCTGCTGATTTGATACATGAAAGACGACATGGTGGAATAAATGATGTTCTATCTAATATCGAAGAATTAACATCAGAAATGAGTGTTAAAGATATTGAGGAACTAATCAGTTGGTATCCCCACAAATGCACATTACAAAGACTAGGTTTTTTGTTGGAGCTGCTTCCTAGAAGAATTTTCAAAATATATAACAACAAACATTTATACCAGCCAATAAAAGATCATTTATTTAAAAATGGTTTTCCACGAGTTTTATTATCAAAAGATTCGAATTTAGGACGCAGCAACTATATTGATAGACAAAAAAACGAAAACATCAAAAAAATAGCTTTAAAATGGAATATGAATGTCACTTTCATATTGGATAATGATTTAGATTGTTTTTCTTATACATCACCGGATAAAGTAGAATTTTATGCGTATTGAAGAATTGCAAACAAAGAAAATTATATTGTGGACAAAGAAAAAAAGATTTGCGAAAAAAGAATATGGTGAAAAGGATTTATCTATTGAATTGATTATTGAAGGTGTTTATTCTAATGACTATTTAAAAGAAAATCTCATATTTAAAGGTGGTACTGCACTACATAAGTCCTATTTGCAAAAAAATCTTCGTTTTTCAGAAGATATAGACTTGAATCAACGATACAATGTTCCATTAGAACAATTAAAAAAAGAAATGGAACAAGTGTTGCAAAGTATTGGCTTTCCATTAGACACTCATTTTTTAGATACACCATATGGCATGATTTTTTATGCTAGATACTTTTCAATCACAAAAAACACAGAAGATTACGTTAAAATAGATGTTAATTGCAATGAACATTTTAATTTGTTAGATTTTAAAAAGAAAAAATTACACCTTAATAATCCCTATATAAGTAAAACCATAGATGTTATTACTTATGATTTAAATGAATTGGTTGGTCAAAAAATATGTGCTTTATTTGAAAGATCAAAAGGAAGAGATTTAATGGATGTTTATCATTCTTCTTTTCATCCGGATTTCAATTTAAGAAAAGCAATTCAATCTGCTTATTTTTACGCAACATATATTCCGACTTATTCGTTAGAAGGACATGATAAAGCAAATAAAAGACGTTCATTAAGAAAAAAGATGGGTTTTGAGAAAAAAGCATTGATAACTAATTTAAATGGTAAAGAGAAAAACCCAAAATTCATTAATGACATCATAGAATACTCAAACAAAGGAATGGATGTTCGAATAAAAGAAGGATTTGAATGGACAAAAGATGTTTTAGTTAATGAAATCACAAAAACGATTCCTTTAATAATAAAAAAACAAAAAGAAAAGGATCCGACAGAACCAGGATTTTCATGGGATGTTTTTTAAATGAAATACTTCAATCACTTTATTGATGAATCTCTTTAAAGTGATTATAGCGATTCCGATTAATATGCACAGAACTCTACTTTATCAGGTGATGTATAAGTGAACGGGTCTAAATCACTGTCCATTACAAAAGTAATATTCATATTCCATTTGGATGCTATTCTCCTGATATTGTTGTTTTTTTTCTGTCAATATAATTCGCCGGTCCGAAAGACTCCTCAGAAGATAGCAAAACCCTCGGCAGTGTATTCTTTAATAAATGTTTTTTGATAGGTCGATATAAATGTTTTGAGGTCATCATTTTCGCTATACCAGATATTTTTGATAGACTTTGTCCTTGTTCACCATTTTTGTAATCAGATTATTGAATATCGTCTCTTTACTCTGTGAACGATTTATTCTGAAACAGAACTCATTGAAGTATCTATCCAGATGGAAGTCGCTCACCCAGGAATAAGTGGTACGTATCCAAGACTTTATCTGGTGTATCATCGTATGAAGAGCCTTGAAGTTGAGTCCATTGTTGCTCTCAATCTGGGTAATGTTATAAGCCTTGGCTATTGGGAGCATAAGGAGAATATCATCATCACAAGCCAGACTGGTCTGGGTAAAAGATACCTGGCATAGGCACTAGGTCACCAAGCCTGTATGATGGTTTACAAGACGCTCTATCAAAATACAGCTCGTATGTTTAGGGAACTGCGTCAAGCAAAAAATGAAGGTACCTATATCAAAGCATTGTCTAGGTTGATTAAAATGGATTTGTTGATCATGGATGATTTTGGTTTACAGGGTTTAGACCGTCATGCTCAAGAATCTATGATGGATTTGATTGATGAGCGACACCAAGTTCATTCAACGATAATCGTTGGTCAGATTCCGGTATCTTCATGGCATCATTGGTGAAGGAACCATTGCCGATGCCTTGCTTGATCGGCTGGTGCATTCCTCTCATCGAATAGCCCTGAAATGGGAGTCTATGAGGAAGCAAAAAAAGGAGTCAATCTGAGAAAATAAATGTAATTAGAACTAAAAGTAAATTTTTAATTGAGCCACCACATGTGGTGGCTCAATTAAAGTGAAATGGTGGCGCAGTTTGATTGAAATATGTAACAAATAGATATACAAGTAAAAGAGAGTGAGAGCGAACTGAAGAAGCTCATATCTAAGCAAAAGACCCTCACCAATAAAAGTAGAGTTAGGATGCTTCTGTTGGTAAAACAAGGGAAAGTGACTTACACTAAGGACTTGGTCCCCTGGCTTAAGGTTTGCCGTAGAACTATTTATAGTTGGATGAGTATATACGCTCAATACGGTTTAAAGGAATTATTAGCGAGTAAAAAGCGAGGTGGTAATACCCCTGTGATAGAAGAACGAACCAAAGTAGCAATAGCGGAAAAGCTTGCAGATCCTTTGACAACGATGACTAGTTATGTAGAGTTATTAGATTGGGTGCATAGAGAATACCAGTCTAATGTTAAATATACCACACTTCATAAGCATTGCCGGGAGCATCACAATAGTGTGCTGATTGTTTCGAGAAAATCTCATCATAAAAAAGATAAACAGGCTACAAAAAAGTTTAAAGAAGAGCTTCCGGATAAACTGCGTAAGATTAAAACCGAAATAGATGAGACGAAGTTTGATTCCTTCAATCTTTATTTTCAAGATGAATCTCGTTTTGGATTAATGACCAAACAAAAGCGGGTATTGGTTTCCAAAGGTGTCAAGCCTATTGGTAAGTATCAGCATAGTTATCAATCGTTTTGGTTATGGGGATGCTTTTCACCTATTACAGGAAATAGCTTCTATAGGGAAACATCATCAGTGTCTAACGATCTTTTCGAGGGTTTTCTGAATGATTTTAGCAAACAAAATCCGAAAGAACTTAAAATCCTGATTATAGACAATGCCGGCTTTCATGCTTCTAAGAATATAACCATTCCAGAAAACATCAAGCTCATCAGAATTCCTCCTTATACCCCAGAACTTAACCCCGCTGAAAAGGTATGGCAATGGATGAAAGAAAGAGTGGCTATGAAATTCTTTGAAGATCTTGAATCTCTAAAGAAAAAAATAACTGAGGTGATTACGCAACTGAAGTCTGAACGCATCAAATCCATTACAGGATATGATTTGTACACCAAAACCTTTTTGAGCAATTATAACGTGTAAATGGTATAAGTCGTCCCCGCAATAATGTCATACACCATGAAAACCAAGCTAAAAACGGTTTAGAATATGGAACCAAACATAAAGAAGTAGCAACTCATAAATAATTCCTTATCACATATTTGAAAGTAGCCTCCATAACATGACCCATAGAATCACTCTTTTGAAATGCTATATCTTTAGTGTAATCATAGATTTCTCCCTTAAGCCTATTGAGATTTTCTCTTGTTGAAATCTTACTGCCCTTCATTACATCAATGATTTTTTGTAATCTAATGTTTGAGCTAGTAATTCGTCGAGCGACAATTGAACGCTCCTCCACTTTGTACTGAAAAACAGAATCTTTAGTCAAATAAGACCGAACCAATTCCATCAATTGGATATTTTCTTTGAAAAACTGTGGACGATATACCATGAATTTTCCTTCATAACACTGCTGGTCAAAATCAATAGCCCTTATTTTATACACCACATGATCAAAATCATGAGTCGGAATAATCACAAAATTATACGCCCGCATATCCCCCAACAAACGAATCATCGAACGCTCATTGAATTTAACATACTCTTTGGCAATTTGAGATTTCTCACTATCAGAACACTGATTTAAGTATTCATCAATGAACACATCTCCTGGTATTCCCACTATATGTTCTTCTATTAACAAATGTTCATTGACCATATAATTCAAATTATAAGGTGACAACATATGCTCAAACTCCAATCCAAATACCCTGGATGAATCCGTTCTTTTGATGTAGAAATAAGTGTAATTATCATTCAATGTATTTCGAACCTTTACCCGAAATGGATGGGAATTACCAAAAGTACAATAGTCAACAGCATCAACATTAAAATACTGTAGATTTGATTTACTTCCATCAGAATGCAGCATATTATAAACCATTTTTAGGTTTTGCTCTACCTCAAAACGCTCCGATTCTTTATAATAAACCCTAATCCATAAGGTATCTTGATTTCTTTTGTCATAAATGGCTGTAGAGCCAGAATATCTAGTTAAATCATTATAGGTAAGAGAAATATTTACCCACCTACGATATCGCTTTAGGTATGATTTTAGTTCTTGAGATAACCCGAAAAAGGGCTTTTTTTTTGAAATTAATTTTTCTTGAATCATCTTTCGAAAGTAGCAATTTGTAATATTGTGGTAGTAATTTAGTCTACATCTTATATGACTCAAAACAATCAACCACCAATTCTCCTTGAACTAGACTCTCTTTCTAAAAATTTTGGAAAAATTAAAGCTGTTGACTCCCTTTCAATGCGCATCGAAAAAGGAAAAGTATATGGGCTACTTGGTCCAAATGGCAGCGGGAAATCAACAACCCTCGGAATGGTACTAAACACAGTGAATCCTTCAAGCGGGTCCTACAAATGGTATGAGGGGCATATACCTTTTAAACAAGCAAGAAAAAAAATCGGTGCCATCATAGAACGTCCTAATTTCTACCCCTATTTAACAGCTATCAAAAACCTAGAATTAGTCTGTATGATTAAGGAATACCCCACGGATGGATTAGAAGAAGTTTTAAAGTATGTAGATTTATGGGACCGGAGAAATAGCAAATTCAAAACCTTTTCCTTAGGGATGAAACAACGTTTGGCTCTTGCTTCATCCCTGATTAATAAACCAGAAATGCTGATACTTGATGAACCAACAAATGGATTAGATCCCGAAGGTATTCATAAAGTACGTGATTTGATCAAAAAAATAGCCTCAAGAGGAACTACCATATTGCTTGCATCACACCTACTAGACGAAGTAGAAAAGGTTTGTACCGATGTAGTTATATTAAAAAATGGGGTAAAGTACTATGAAGGTTCTGTAAGTGATCTTTCGAAAAATCATGGATATATCGAACTGATATCTGAGGATGTAGAATTGCTAATACAATTATTTGAATCCCACAAGGATATAAGCAAAACAGAAATTCTAGAAGGTAAATTAATCCTCTACCTTAAAAATGAACTATCTGTGAAAGAGATCTCTAAACAACTTGCAGCTAAATCTATATATGTGACTCATCTTGTAAAAAAAGTACCATCTCTTGAGGAACGCTTTTTGCAAATTACCAAAACCCCAAAATAATGATACGTCTGGTTAAAATTGAACTATTCAAACTTTACCACAATAGATTCGCTAGAATTTTGGTCATCATCTATTTTTTGCTGATTTTAAGTGCGGTCCTCTTTACTTCCATTGAAGTTGATTTGACTTTTGTAAAATTTTATTTCGCCGAACAGGGAATATTTAATTTTCCATATATATGGCATTTCAATACCTACATGATTGCCATTTTAAAAATTAATTTGGCGATTGTAGTCATCTACATGATTAATAATGAGTTTGTTTATCGAACACTAAAACAAAACTTAATTGATGGGCTTTCTAAAAGGGATGTGTTGAATTCTAAGTTTTACACCTTGGTTTTATTCGTAATCTCTTCCACCCTATTTGTATTTCTATTAACCTTAATACTAGGTCTCATCTATTCTGATTATAATGAACTGCAAATCATTCTAACAGATATGGAGTATATATTGGCTTATGGGGTAAAACTCCTCGGATTTTTTTCGTTCTGTATGCTCTTGGTTTTTCTTTTAAAAAGAGCAGTAATTGCTATAGGAATGCTGATAGCATGGTATATTTTAGAAAAAATCATTAGGGCAATATTAAATGTTAGATTAAAAGATGATTACCTTTTGCAAGCAAGTGATATAGCACAGTTTTTTCCCCTTCAATCTATGAGTAATTTGATTGCAGAGCCATTCACTAGATTTTCCATTGTCCGAAATATTGCTCAACAGACAGGGAACCCTATCACCAAGAATTACGATATAACCCTTCTGTCTATAGTCATTGTTCTGGCTTGGACAGTCTTATTTTATTTGTGGTCTTATAGAATTCTTAAAAAACGAGATCTTTAAGTTTGATTGTCATTCTCTTTGCATTCAATTTGCATTGCTAATAATCGAACGAATTTCACAATAAAATAGTTGGTCCCTGAATCTATTCCCATACCACCATTGAAGTAATTCGTCATCAATTAGTTTTGCTGTTCATTAAAGATAAATTGAAATTTAATTTAGTTTCTTCATTTTCTCCAACTGGTGATCAGCCAGAAGCTATAAATGAGATTGTCAACCGGATAGAAAATAATTCAAAGTATACAACCCTCAAAGGAGTTACCGGTTCGGGTAAAACCTTTACTGTGGCCAACGTTTTGGAACGAATCCAGCGCCCTACCCTTGTATTGACCCATAATAAAACTTTGGGGGCTCAACTCTACACCGAATTCAAGCAATTTTTCCCAAATAATGCTGTTGAGTATTTTATATCCTATTACGATTATTATCAACCCGAAGCATATCTGCCAACCACAGGAGTCTATATCGAAAAAGATTTATCCATCAATAAAGAAATAGAAAAACTTAGACTAAGTGCTACTTCAAAATTACTTTCAGGCAGACGTGATGTTGTTGTTGTAGCCTCAGTGTCTTGCATCTTTGGAATTGGAAATCCAGATGATTTTAATGAAACAGTGATATCTATAAAGGTAGGACATAATTTAAATAGAACCGTACTTCTAAAAGAACTTGTCCAGAGTATGCACGCTAGAGCCAATATTGAATTTCAACCAGGGAATTTTCGAGTAATTGGTGATGTGATTGATATTTATCCAGCTTATGGTGATTTCGCTTACAAAATTCACTTCTTTGGGGATGAGATCGAAGAGATTGAATCATTTAATCCAGATACAGGAGAATTATTGGACACCCATCTTTCTTTAAGAATTTATCCTGCGAATTTGTTTGTTACTTCTCCAGAAAAAATCCAACAGGCAATTGAGGAAATTGAATCAGATTTAGAAAAAGAAGTTAAAGAATTTCAAAAAGAATCTAGAATTGACATCGCTAAAAGGCTTCAAGAGCGAACCAAATTTGATCTCGAGATGCTTCAAGAATTAGGATATTGCACGGGAATCGAAAATTATTCACGCTATTTTGATAGAAGACCGCCTGGGAGCAGACCTTTTTGTCTTTTGGATTATTTCCCCGAAGATTATTTGATGGTCATTGATGAATCTCATGTGACGATTCCTCAGGTGCGCGCAATGTATGGTGGTGATAGATCTCGAAAAGAAAATCTTGTCCAATACGGATTTAGACTAAAAGCTGCCATGGATAACAGACCATTGAAATTTCAAGAGTTCGAAACCTTACAAGCCCAAGTTCTCTATGTCAGTGCCACTCCGGCAGATTATGAAATCACACAATCAAGAGGGCATCAGGTACTTCAAGTCCTTAGACCAACCGGTCTTTTGGACCCCATTATTGAAGTCCGCCCCACTAAAAATCAAATTGATGATCTAGTTGAAGAAATTCAGCTAAGAATTGAAAAAGATCAAAAAATACTGATCACAACGCTAACCAAAAAAATGGCAGAGGAGTTGAGCAAATTCCTTTCAAGAATCCAAATTAAGGCATCGTACTTACATTCTGAAGTTGATACCTTAGATCGAGTAGATATAATACAAAACCTACGCTCGGGAGCGATTGATGTTTTAGTTGGGGTGAATCTTCTCAGAGAGGGGCTTGATTTACCTGAAGTATCACTAGTTGTTATCCTGGACGCTGACAAACAAGGATTTTTACGATCGCAAAAAGCACTTATCCAGACTGTGGGCAGAGCAGCCCGACATATTGAGGGTAAAGCCATTTTTTATGCCGATAGTATAAGTAAAGCAATGGAATCGACAATTGATGAAACTAATTTTAGACGAAGAGCCCAAACCATCTACAATCAAAAAAATAATATCACACCAAAAGCCATTCAAAAATCATTAGAAAATGTACTCTCGCGAAAACATCAATTAGCAGACCTAACTCAAAATAAAATAAAAGAAATAGAAAATTTGAAGACTCAAAATCTATCTGTTGAACAAATCAAGAAAAAAATTAAACAGCATGTTCGCTTGATGAATAAAGCTAGTAAAGAACTTGATTTTCCACAAGCTGCATTGCAGAGAGACCTAATTGAAGAATTAAAGTCTCAATTGGCAAAGCATCCCTCTGGCTAAATTATTGCCGATCTAAGTCTCAAAATCCATAATTCCAAATTTTAATGTTCGTTAATCCCCGAAACAATATTATGAGAAAACTTTTGTTTTGTTTATCTCTTGCCGGTATGATATACAGCTTACCAACCTTAGCCCAAATAGATTCTATTCCCGAAAACAGATTAAATGAAGTAATCTTGCAATCGGCAAGAATCGATATCCCATTAATTGAAGATTACAAAACTGTTCATATAATTACTGCAAGAACATTACAACAATGGAACATTACATCTACTGTACAGGCTCTAGAGCGAATCACAGGAGTGGACGTAAGACAAAGAGGTCTCTTTGGTGTACAAGGAGATCTTCAAATACGTGGCGGAGGTTTTGAACAAACCCTTCTTTTGATTGATGGTATCAAACTAGATGACCCTCAAACAGGACATCACACTTTAAATTTTATGATTCCTCTAGAAATCATTGAAAGAATAGAGGTGATCAAAGGTCCTTCAGGAAGAATTTTCGGTCAAAATGCCTTCACAGGTGCTATAAATTTCATCACTAAGACTAGCACTCAAAAAAGCACAATGGCAGAAATAGAATTGGGGAATTATAATCGGCGAAAGATCTCTACAAAATTCGAAAGGCAAGGAATCCTTTTTTACGGTGATTTTCACACTTCGGATGGTTATCGCTACAATTCAGATTTTAAAATTCAAGATTATTTTCTCAAAGCTAGTGTGGGTCATTCAAAAAAAGTTCCAATTGACTTTATTTCTATGTTTTCATCAAAAGATTTTGGAGCCAATGGATTCTATGCTACTCCCGAAGCAACAGACCAGTATGAAGAAACTCAAGCAAGTTTGATTGCTTTTAATTCAACTATTTCTACCCAAAAATGGACTTTAAAACCCAAACTTTTCTGGAGAAAGCACCAAGATATATATCTATTTGTTAGAGACAATCCTGAAATTTATAGAAATCTTCATATCAGTAATAAAATTGGAGTCGCACTAGATACAAGCTTTCATTCCATCATTGGTTCTACTGGTATTGGGGTGAATATTACAAAGGTATTTCTTGCTAGTAATAATTTAGGAGATTGACAAAGAACTGAGTCATAAATTTTTGTTGAACAACAAATAGGGATGTTTAATCAATTACTAGATTTGACAGCAGGATTTGCATATAGCCATTATACGGACTTCGGGAGTTTTTTCTATCCAGGAATTGACTTAGGTCTTGATTTAGCCAAACGAGTGAAATTATATGGGAATTTAGGTTATACATATAGAATTCCTACCTAATACCGATCTTTTTTACAGTGATCCAACAACATTAGGAAACGATCAATTAAAAACAGAAGAAATGTTTTCACAAGAAATCGGGGCCAAGTACCAATCGGATGCAGCTAAATTACTTGTAGCATTTTTTAACAGAAATGCCATCAATCTCATTGACTATGTCAAAGAAAGAGAAGAAGATCGTTGGGAGGCTAACAATTTAAGGGAACTACATACTTGGGGGATGGAGCTAGATGTCTCTGCATACTTGAACATTGGTAAAACCCTTCAAGAAATCCGGTTTGGATACACATATTTAAACGATACACTTAAAGACGCTTTTACACTTTTTTCTAGGTATTCTATTAATTCTCTAAAGCACCAATTTACAGTTAACCATACATCAAGTCTAACGAAATTTATGTCAATAAATTCATCGCTTAGGTATGGCCAAAAACCCAATGACTTAAGCTATCTGGTTGTAGATGTTGGAACTCAATTGAATTTTCGTCAATTTGCATTGAGAATTTCTGGATACAATATTTTCAATGAACAATACAGCTTAACAAATTTTATTCCTATGCCCCTGGGAAATGTCTCTATTTCTATGCAATATAAGTTCTAAAGCAATGGTTTAAACTTCAGGGTTATAGTTTTGGTATATAGATTATAAATAAGATCATTAACTCGATTTTAGGATGTACCCGTACGCAAGTTTATCATGTTGTTCCATTTTCGGTCTTTTTAGTCAGATGAAAAATTTGTATTCTTCATTTATTTGAAAACTTTACAATTATCTTGTCTTTCTATTGATATATTTCTATTTTGAGACAATTGATTTCAAATATCAATAAGCATTTTTTTAAAACACCCATTGTAATGGCCAAATTGGGTAGGGCTATGCACTTTCGCTATCTACACACGAATATTTTCCCCCATCTTGTTCAACTTAACCAAAAGTATTAACCCAAAAAACTAAACCAAAGAAGTCTTATAATTCTCATAGTGAATGTCCAAGAATTAATAGAGGAAACTACATAAACCACTTCATTTGGATCTTGACACTGAATTTCCTATCATAAAAGAAAAGTCGCCTACACTTTTTCAACGAAAAGAGAGAAAATGAAGTAGAATAGGAACGTAAATTCTTCTGTCTAAAAACTGAAATAGGCAAAATAAATTGGAAGCATATCTCCCTCATAAACCGGCCAAAATAGTTCAAATTAGAGGGCTTTATCGTAGTGGATAGATTCATAAGTGTTGAATTAATAGGAAAATAATATTAATTTTGGCAAACTTATGCGCATAGAATTTCTTACTCATTTATAAGTTTAGTATATTTGACGGCCTTACAAAAGGTATAATGAACTGCTGCTTTGTTTGGAGGTGTCCTATTTGTCCTGACATGATTGAGTTTTGGTACAGACTAGCATTTATCCAAATGTTCCTTAATGTAATTACCCCCCCCTATTTTGGAGTAGGGAATAGGTCATTCACCCCAATCTTCAAGCAAACTTTTTTTAAGCAGCTTACTCTATTGGGTATGCTCCGTACTTTCTTTTTTCCTTTCTACAACGGAGGATATGGAACCCTTGTTTCCCTATATTCTCAAACCCCAATAGGGGGGGGTAAATACATCACATGATTTTTTATCTGTCCGTTTTGAGGGGATTCATTCATTACAATCAATTATAAACATCAACAAACCTATTAAATATACTATCCGATGAGATTAAGAATCTTTTCACTTCCATTATTTGTTTCCGGAGTAGCATTACTCCTATTATTTTCCTGTAATGATGAAGTTACGCCCACACCACCAATTGAGCCAGTAGTGGCTAAGTTTACCATTGCCACATCTACAGGTGTTGGCGGTTCGATAACCTCTAGTCAAAGTGTAGATGGTGGTCAGTCGGTGACCGTTACTGCCACAGCCCAAGAGCACTATCAGTTGAAGCAATGGACAGGCGATTGTGGTAGTTTTGACAAGGACAATTCAGAAATCACCATCACCGCTTCCAAGAATTGTCAGATTGGAGCTGAGTTTGAAAAGATCAAGTATAGCATCACCGCCGGTTCAACCGATGGAGGTAGTGTCAGTGAGGGGGAATTATCAAGAGAATATGGACAGATAGCCTCTTTTACAGCAGAACCTGAAGAAGGCTATCAGTTAAGTGGATGGACAACAGCAGAAAGTAGCGAATGTCCTGACCTTATAGCCGTCAACAACAAAGTGACCCTCACTGTAGCCGGTAATTGCAGTTTGGAAGCGGTCTTTACCAAGGCACCCCGAACGATTACGATAGAAGAGAACGAGAATGGGGAAATAGGCATCACCCCATCTACAACAGTTGATCATGGTGATGAGGTAGTGGTTACTGCTACAGCCGATGAGCATTATGCCTTCAAGGGTTGGTCTGGAAGCTGTGGAGAATTAAACCTGACTTTCGGGTCGAAATACGCCCAAAACCCCTACCAGGCCTGAAAAAGGCACCATTTCCAACTGTTACTTTAATGGACACATTTTGTTCTGATCAATACCAATAAGTTCTAATGCTCTCTGTTGAATCTCCGTTGCCTGAGACATTACATGAATCACTCGGTCAGGATTTCCAGGCGGACTTACCTCATTCAACGTCAAGGTTCCCAGATCGTGCATCAGGGTTTTGAAGCTGTGTACAGGATAACCATCTTTTGTAGTTCTGGTGTTCTGTTTCTTTATGGCACTATCTGATACTTGTGCCTTGCCAACAGGCGTAGTTCGCTTTTCTTTGGCTTTATCCTTGTGCTCATCAATGAACAATAAAGGTGCCAGTTCACGT